>Ga0194111_10003511_pt1 | contig 18532 bp, 18 predicted proteins | sample TA2KigC300mmetaG_FD_146194 | JGI IMG/M metagenome (GOLD analysis project Ga0194111, IMG submission 146194) | Freshwater microbial communities from Lake Tanganyika, Tanzania - TA2015033 Kigoma Deep Cast 300m | ecosystem: Environmental > Aquatic > Freshwater > Lake | place: Tanzania: Lake... | reverse complement strand
AATGAGCGCCTTTGGTGCCGTTGATGATGTCAACGGGCATCTCACGCACCCATCGCGTCTAGGGATGCTCCACGTCTGGAGCGGGCCTCAATGATGAGCAAGCGTTACGCTGGTTTGGCAAACCACAGGAGTGCCTGTCCTGCGTGTAGGTCACGCGGCGCAGGCTCACAACCATGGACTTGTTCGCACACGGCGCCCACAGGGCGCCGCGCGTGCCTCTGGCGGCCCGCATGCGACCGCAGACGCTCGACGAGATGGTCGGGCAGTCGGCGCTGCTGGCGCCGGGGTCTCCGCTGCGCACGGTCATCGAGCGGGACCGGCTGCCGTCGTGCGTCTTCCACGGACCGCCGGGCAGCGGGAAGAGCACGCTGGCCGAGGTGATTGCCCGGCTGACGAGCAGCAACTTCGTGCGGTTGTCGGCGGTCGAGAGCGGCGTGCGGGAGATTCGGCGGGAGGCCGAACAGGCCCGCGATCGGCTGCACCTGCACAGCCGCCACTCGATTCTCTTCATCGACGAGGTGCACCGGCTCAACCGCACGCAGCAGGACGGGCTGCTCCCGCACGTCGAGAGCGGCGTGTTCAGCCTTATTGGCGCGACGACCGAGAGCCCGTGGCGTACGATCTCCAGCCCGCTGCTCTCGCGGTGTCGGGTCTTCGAGTTCGAACGGCTGGACGACGAGGCGATCGCGGCGCTGCTCCGGCGCGCCATCGCCGATGAGGACAGGGGCATTGCGCGGCTGGGCGTCGAGGTCAGCGACGAGGCCGTGCAGTACATCGGCCAACGCGCTGAGGGCGACGCGCGGGTGGCGCTGAACCAGCTCGAGCTGGCGGCCATCCTGACCGCGCCGGACGAGGCCGGCGTGCGGCGCATCGGTCTGGCGGAGGCGCAGGCTGCCGACGCGCCGGCGCTGGAGTACGACCGGCAGGGCGACAGCCACTACGACAACGCGTCCGCGTACATCAAGAGCCTGCGCGGCTCGGACGTGGACGCGGCGCTGTATTACCTGGCGCGCATGTTGGTCGGCGGCGAGGACCCGCGCTTCGTCGCGCGGCGACTGGTAATCCAGGCGGCGGAGGACGTGGGCCTGGCGGACCCGATGGCGCTGGTGCTGGCAATGGCGGCAGCCCAGGCCGTGGAGTTCGTCGGGATGCCCGAGGCCCAGATTCCGCTCGCCGAGGCGACGATCTACGTGGCCGCCGCGCCGAAGAGCAACGCCTCGTACAGGGCCATTGCCGCGGCAACCGAGGCGGCCAAGGAGCGCGTGCACAGCCCCGTGCCCGACCATCTGCGGAACGTCGGCATGGGCGCCGACCCGGAGTCGTACCTCTACCCGCACAACTACCCGGGCGGCTGGGTTCGGCAGGAGTACCTTGACGAGGCACTGGCGGGACGCGCATTCTATGAACCGACGGATCGCGGTAGGGAGCAGAAGGTGAAGGAGTGGCTGGAGCGGGTCCGCGAGGCGCAGCAGGGCAAGACGGGCGCGTCGCCGGACTCAGAGAAGGGAGATGACGCTCAGTGAAGATCGAGCGTCGGGCACAAGACGGCCCCCTGACGGTCGTGGCGGCCGGTGGCGAGGTCGATGCGTACACCGGCCCCGAGCTACTCGAGGCCCTCACCGATTCGCTGGAGCAGGACGAAGGGCCGACGTGGCTGCTCGTCGATCTTACCGAGGTGCAGTACCTCGACAGCATCGGCCTGGGCATCCTCGTCCAGGCGGCCAAGCAGGCGGCGGACGGCGGCGGGGCTTTGGCTGTCGCCTGTCACACGCCGGTGGTGCTGAAGGTCTTCGACATCTCGGGCACACGCCAGATGCTGGGCGTCCGCGAGACCGTCGCCGAGGCGGCCGCCCTGCTGAAGGCCAGGAAGGAGGAAGCCGACCGTGAAGAACGCGGAAGCTGACCCCCTCCTCCCCGTGTCGTTGACCATCCCCGCCGACGCGAAGTGGTTGACCGTGGTGCGCCTAGCTGTGTCGGGCGTCGCCTCGCGCCTCGGGGCCTCGTATGAGGACGTGGATGACATCAAGGTCGCGGTGTCCGAGGCGTGCACGAATGCGATCGACCATGCCTTCAGCGAGGGGACGAGCGCTTCGCCGGCAATCTGCATCCAGTGTCACCCCCAGGAGAACGCGATTCGGATCGACGTATCGGATGAGGGCTGCGGCTTCGATCCCGAGCGCGCGGCCGCCGTCGCGGACGAGGCCGCCGCCTCGGAGAGGGAGGGCGGCCTCGGCCTGTATCTGATCCGCAAGCTGATGGACGAGATGGATGTGGTGTCCCGGCCCGGTGGCGGCACCAAGGTCGTGATGGTGAAGCGCTTCGCGAGGTAAGAGCCGGGATGCCATCTGTCTGGGACGGACGCGCCACCGAGGACCTGTTCCGCGAGCTGAGAGAGACAGGCGACCCGGAGATCCGGGAGTACCTGATCCAGAAGCACGCGCGGCTGGTCCGCCACGTGGCCAAGGACTACCGGCAGTCGGGCGAGGCCTTCGAGGACCTCGTCGGCGTCGGTATGGTCGGCCTGATCAACGCCGTAGACCGCTTCGATCCCACGCGCGGGACCCGCTTTGCCACGTTCGCCGTCCCCACGATCAAGGGTGAAATCCGGCGCCACTTCCGCGATCGCGGCTGGGGGATGCGCGTCCCGCGGCGGATTCAGGAGCTGGTGCACAAGATCAAGCAGACGGCGGATCGCCTGAGCCAGCAACACGGGCGCTCGCCGACGTACGCGGAACTCGCGGCCTCGCTGAACGTAACGGAAGAGCAAGTGGTGGAGGCCGTCGAGGCGAGCACGCAGTACGATCTGCTGTCCACCGACTCGCTGCCCGGCCAGTCGGACGAGGGTAACGGGGAACTCAGCTCGCAAGAGCGCGAGGGGTCGCTGGACCCCGCGATCGAGTCCGTCGGCGATCGGGAGAGCCTGCGGGAGGCGCTCTCACACCTGCCGCCTCGTGAGCAGGTGATCCTCGAGATGCGGTACTACCGCGACATGTCGCAGACGGAGATCGCGCGCCGTCTGGGCATCTCGCAGATGCACGTGTCGAGGCTACAGCACCGCGCGCTCCTACGACTGAAGGCGCTGCTGGGCGAGGAGCGTTGACCCACGTCGGCCGTCAGGTGCGACAGCCGGGGGTGATCGGGCGCATGGACCACGAGCGTGACGCGGGAGTCGTGACGGATAGCCGGACCTGGCTGCGGACCGTCACAGCCGTCTGTTTGGGCATGGCCCTGGCGGCTCTGCTGTGCGCGGTCGTCTACAAGATCCGGCTCGTCTTCGTGCCGTTCGCGGCGGGCTTCGTCGTGGCCTACATCCTCGACCCCGTTCTGGACAAGCTCGAGGCGCGGGGCTGGAGTCGCCGCCGCGCCGTGTGGACGGTCATGGGGTCGCTGCTGACGCTCGTCACGGTTCTGCTCATCGTACTGGTCCCGAGGGTGGTCGGCGAGGTGGGGGATGCCTGGCAGAATCGGGACGAGTACGGAGTGCGCATGGAGCGCTTCTACGACCAGTCGCGCGCCGCGCTCGAGCGCTGGCTGGGGCAGTACCTGCCGGGCACGGCCGCCGCCGAGGAGGTCGATCGGCGGCTCGAGCAGCTCAAACAGTGGACCGCTGCGCGCACGGGCGCCATCCTGGCCTGGTTCGGCGGCCGGCTGATGCAGGCCGTGGCACTGATCGTGCTTGTGGGTCTGGGCATGCTGGTGGCGTTTCATTTCATGCTGATCCTGGACCCCTTACGCGACACAGTGCAGCGGGTGTTCCTGACGCGCCGGCAGTCCGAGGACATGGACATCATTGTCACCCGCGTGAACCGGATGCTCGGCGCCTATGTGCGGGGCATGGCGGTGGTGTCGATCCTCGTTGGGATCGCCACCGCCCTCGCGCTGTCGGGCCTGAGCATGTACTTCGGCACGCGCTACGCGCTGCTCATCGGGCTGCTGGCAGGGGTGACGTATGCCGTGCCGTGGATCGGCCAGACCGCGTCGGCGGGCACGGCCTTCTTCTTTGGGCTGGTCACCGCCGACCATCATGCGCTACTGGCGGCGGTAGTCTGCGGCGTCGTGGTAATCGCGATCAACCAGCTCTCCGACAACATCCTCATGCCCCGGATCGTCGGCCAGCAGGTCGGCCTGCACCCGCTGTTGGTGCTGTTTGCGATGATGGCCGGCTTCCAGCTCTTTGGCCTCATCGGCATCGTGATCGCGGTGCCGACGGCCGCAAGCATCCGGATCGCGATCCTCCGCTGGATTCCGCTGCTGCCCGAGGATCCGGAGGAGCCCAAGGCACTGCCGCGCATCGACTTCGGCCGCGTGACGGAGGGGCTCAGCCACGCGTGGAGTCGATTCACCGCGCCCATCACGCACGTCGGCCCCAAACCGCCGCCCGAGGAGACCCCGAAGCCTGACGCGGGGGAGCACGAGTAGGGGCAGACCCACGTGTCTGCCCACGATGCAGGACCCGGAGACACCGTACGGATGAAGGTCAGCGAGCTTCGCGAGGCATTCCTCGACTACTTCCGGCGCCACGGGCATGTGATCCGGCCCAGCGCGCCCCTGATCCTGGATGACCCGACGACGTTCTTCACGAGCGCCGGCGTGCAGCCCTACGTGCCCGCGTTCCGCGGCGAGGAGCCGCCGCCCGCGCCCACGGTTGCGAGCTGCCAGAAGTGTGCCCGCATGGGCGATCTCGACGACGTGGGGCGCAAGGCGCGGTACCACACGTTCTTCGAGATGCTCGGCAACTTCTCGTTCGGCGACTACTTCAAGGAGCAGGGCATCTTCTACGCCTGGGACTTCCTGACCGAGGTCATGGGCCTGGAGAAGCAGCAGCTCTGGGTCACGATCTTCGAGACCGATGACGAGGCCGAGGAGATCTGGCGCACGCAGATCGGCGTGCCCGCCGAGCGGATCGTACGCTTCGGGCGCAGCGACAACTGGTGGCCCAAGGTGCGCTGGGAGGGGCCCTGCGGTCCCTGCAGCGAGGTGCACATCGACCTGGGCGAGGCCCTCGGCTGCGGCAAGCCCACCTGTGCGGTCGGTTGCGACTGCAACCGCTACCTGGAACTGTGGAACGTCGTCTTCCAGCAGTACACCGAGGCTGAGGACGGCACGCTGACGCCGCTGCCCAAGCCTGGCGTCGATACGGGCATGGGCCTTGAGCGCCTCGCGATGGTGATGCAGGGCAAGGCCTGGTCGATGGAGACCGACGAGCTGTGGGCGATCCTGACACGCGCTCAGGACGCTCTCTCTGAGGTCGGGGGCGCGGCGCCGGTGAAGTACGGCGAGAGCGACGAGACCGACATCGCGCTGCGCGTCATCGCCGACCACGTCCGCGCCATCGCCTTCCTCATGGCCGATGGCGCAACGCCCTCCAACGAGGGGCCGGGCTACGTGCTGCGTCGCCTCATCCGCCGCGCGCACCGCTTCGGCCGCTCTCTCGGCGCCACCGACGCCTTCCTCTACGCCGCCCTCCCGACCGTCGCGCAGGTCTGCGGCGAGTCATACCCGGAGCTGCTGCCCAAGCGCGACTTCTCTGCCAGGGTCCTCCACTCCGAGGAGGAGCGCTTCGGCCGCGCGCTCGGCAGAGGCCTGCAGGAATTCGAGCGGCTGCGCAAGTCGCTACAGGCGGCTGGCCAATCGGTCATCCCCGGCGAGGAAGTCTTCTCCCTCTTGGGCACCCACGGGTTCCCAGTTGAGGTCACCGAGGAGATGGCCCAGGACTTCCAGTTGACCATCGACCGCGAGGGCTTCGAGGCGGCGATGGCAGAGCACGCGCAGCGTTCATCGGGCGAGAGGAAAGGGCTGGCAACCCACGGCGAGACGACCGATCTCCCCCCGACCGAGTTCGTCGGGTATGGCCGTAGGCTCTCTGCTCGCGTTGAGGTCCTTGCCATCCGCAAGGCAGACGAACGTGTCGAGAAGGCGGAGCCCGGTGACCGGATCGAGGTCGTGCTAGATCGTTCCCCTTTCTACGCTGAGCGGGGCGGACAGGTCGGGGATGCCGGTCGTCTCGAGTGGCGCAAGCATCGCGTGGATGTGCTCAATGTCGCTCCCGGGCCTGGCGATACCACCATCCACTGGTGCCGTGTGGTCGAGGGCGCTCTCCGAGTCGGCGACCGCGTCACCGCGACGGTGGACGCCAACCGTCGCCACGCGATCATGCGGCATCACACTGCGACCCACCTGCTACAGGCTGCCCTGCGCAAGACGCTCGGCGTGCACGTGACCCAGCAGGGCTCCCTCGTCGCGCCGGATCGGCTGCGGTTCGACTTCACCCACCACGACGCGGTCAGCGCCGAGGAGTTGGCGGCCATCGAGGACCAGGTGAACGAGTGGGTCCTCGCCGACATCCCGGTCGCGGCCGAGATCAAGCCGCTGGAGCAGGCCAAGGCCGAGGGGGCCATGGCGATCTTCGGCGAGAAGTACGAGGACATGGTGCGGATGGTGAAGATCGAGGGCGCCAGCGCCGAGCTGTGCGGCGGCACGCACTGCTCACGCACGGGTGAGATCGGTTCCTTCCGGATCATCAGCGAGGGCAGCGCGGCAGCCAATGTACGCCGCATCGAAGCCGTCACAGGCATGGTGGCCGTCCACCGCGCCCGCGAGCGCGACGCCCTGCTCGCCGAAGTCGCCCGCGCCGTTGGCTCCGCCGCCGAGGAGCTGCCGGGTCGCATTGAGGCCCTGCGGACGCAGCTTGCTGAGGCTCGGAAGGCTGCGACGCAGGCCGCCAAGGCGGGCACGGCGGACGTGCGTCAGTTGCTCGCGGACGCCGCGCAGGTCGGCCCGGCGCGTCTCGTCGTCCATCGCATGGACAGCGCGCCGCCGGATGCCGCAAAGGGCCTCGTGGACGATCTCGTAGCACGTAGGGAAGCCGTAGTCGCCCTCGTCGGTGCGGTGGATGAGGGCGGCAAGATCCACCTCTTCGCCAAGGCGGACGAGAGTCTCGTGGAGCAGGGCGCCCATGCGGGCAACCTCGTCCGCGAGGTCGCAACCGCCTGTGGTGGCAGTGGCGGCGGCAAGCCGACCTTCGCCCAGGCCGGCGGTCGCGACGCCTCGAAGCTCGACGAGGCCTTGGCGGGGGCGAAGGACGTGCTGGCAAGGCAGTTGGGCCTGGGCCGCGAGGCGTTGTAGGACGGAGCGCCAGCTCCGTCACGAACGGCGTCGAAGCTGGCGCTTCGACCTACCGCCAACGTCGGGGAATGCGGTCGCAGGACGGAGCGCTGGCTCCGTCACGAACGGCGTCGAAGCTGGCGCTTCGACCTACCGCTAACGTCGGGGAATGCGGTCGTAGGACGGAGCGCTGGCTCCGTCACGAACGGCGTCGAAGCTGGCGCTTCGACCTACCGCTAACGTTGTGGAACGCGGTCGTAGGACGGAGCTAGCGTCGGGGAATGCGGTCGTAGGACGGAGCGCCAGCTCCGTCTCGAACGGCGTCGAAGCTGGCGCTTCGACCTACGACAGCGGGAGGCGCAGGGAGTGAGGGTACTCGGCCTTGACCTCGGCACGGCGCGCATCGGGGTGGCGCTCAGCGATGCCTCAGGTACGTTCGCTTCCCCGCTGTCGGTGGTTCAGTGCCAAGGTCGGAGGAAGGACCTTGCGCGGCTCAAGGAGGTCGTGGAGTCGACCGGGGCCGAGCAGGTTGTCATCGGGATGCCGACGACCCTGCGTGGTGAGCAGGGGCTGGCGGCGCAGCAGGCTGAGGAGTTCGCGCGCGGGCTGGCGGAGCAGCTCGACGTGCCGGTGACCACATGGGACGAGAGAATGACGACGGTAGTGGCGGAGCGGGCGCTGATCGCGGCGGGGGAGAGACGCGAGACGCGGCGGGAGAAGCGGGACAAGGTGGCCGCGGCGGTGATGCTCCAAAGCTACCTCGACGCCCAGCGCCAATCGTAGGCCTCGCGCGCCGCCGTCGCATCGCGGCGATCGTCGCCGTCTGCATCGCGGTCCTGATCGCTCTCCTGGCGGGCTTCGCTCTGTGGCTGCGCAGCGCGTGGGCTCCCGTGGGCTCGGGCGAAGCGCGGGTCGTCCAGATCCCCATCGCCTCCGACACGCTCGACATCGGTGCGCGCCTGCAGCACGAGGGCCTCATCCGCAGCGCCTTCGCCTTCCAGGTCGGCGTCCGCCGCTGGGGCCTCGCCGGGAAGCTGAAGGCCGGCTACTACCGCCTCGCGCCCACGATGTCGGCGCGCGAGATCGCCGAGGTCATTGCCTCCGGCGAGCAGGCGACGGAGAAGGTCACCTTCCCCGAGGGCTTCACCGTCAAGCAGATGGCCGAGCGCCTCGGCGAGACCGGGCTGTGCTCCGAGCAGGACCTCCTGGCCGCAGCCGTCCCGGCGAACGTGTCCGATGTACCGCTGCCGACCGGCAACTCACTCGCCGCGCAGTCCGTGGAGGGCTACCTCTTCCCGGCCACCTACATCTTCGAGTACGGGACCGAGCCCCCGGCGCTGGTCCGCGAGATGACCAAGGCCTTCCGCTCGCGGGTGATCCGAGGGATGGCCGCCGATCTTGCCCACAGCCATTACACGCTCCACGAGATCGTGACGGTCGCCTCGATGATCGAGCGCGAGGCACGCGTCGAGAAGGACCGGCCACTCGTCGCGAGCGTCATCTACAATCGGCTGCAGAAGGGGTGGAAGCTGGAGATCGACGCAACGGTCCTGTACGCGCTGGGCGAGCACAAGAAGCGGGTCACGCGCAAGGACCTGCAGATCGACTCACCGCTCAACACGTACCGCCACAAGGGTCTGCCGCCGCACGCGATCTGCAATCCGGGTGAGGCCTCGATTCGGGCCGCGCTACACCCGGCCAAGACGGACTACCTGTTCTACGTGGCGAAGCCCGACGGCTCGCACGTCTTCACGAGGACCTACGCGGAGCATCGGAAGGCCATCCGCGCTATCCGGGGAGGGTAAGCCGGCTTGCTGGAGAGGTTCGTCCCGAACGAAGCGGTCGAGCGCCTGTCGCAGGTTAGCCTGGGCGGCCTGCGGGCGCAGGGCGTGAAGGCCATCCTGCTCGACTTGGATAACACAATCACCCCCTGGCGCTCGCTGGATGTGCCCGAGGACATGGCTGCCTGGGTGGAGGAGGCGAAGCGCGACTTCCGCGTCTGCATCGTCTCGAACACCTCGAAGATGAAGCGCCTGGAGATCCTGAAGGAGAAGCTCGGAATCGAGGGGGTCGGCTTCGCGTCCAAGCCCTGGGGCCTGAAGCGGGTCGTCCGCGAGATGGACCTCGCGCCGGGGGAGGCGGCCGTGATTGGCGATCAGCTCATCACCGACGTCGCCGGCGGCAACATGATCGGCGCCCACTCGATCCTCGTGAAGCCGGTCTCACGCGACGAGTTCTTTGGCACCAAGTTCGTGCGGGCCGCCGAGTCGGTTCTCTTCTGGTTGCTCAAACGGAGAGGGCTGTTCGTGTGCCCCTGGAGGTAGACGCATGGGACCGGGAAGCGGCGTGATCCTGCGTGGCACCACGAAGCTCGTCGGCGTGATCGGCTTCCCGATCGAGCACAGCCTCTCGCCGCCGATGCACAACGCCGCCTTCGCGAAGCTGGGCATGGACTGGGCCTACGTCGCCTACCGCGTCGAGCCCGAGCACGCCCCCGAAGCCATTCGTGGCATCGTCGCCCTCGGCATGGTCGGCCTGAATGTCACGATTCCCCACAAGCAGGCCGCCGCCGAACTGGTCGATGAACTCGACGACGCTGCCCGCGCCCTGCAGTCGGTGAACACCGTTCACAACCTGGATGGCGCGCTGAAGGGCTACAGCACCGACGGCCCGGGCTTCGTGCGGTCGGTCGAGGAGACAGGAGCGACGCTGGAGGGGAAGGCGGTCACGCTCATCGGCGCCGGCGGCTCCGCGAGGGCCGTCGCCCACGCGCTCGTCTCGGCCGGAGTCGACTCACTCACCCTCGCCGCCCGCCGCCCTCAGAAGGCCGAAGAGATCGCCGCAATGGTGGCCGAGCACACCGGCCGCTCAGTTGCCGTCGTTGACCTCAGCTCCAACGCAGCCCGCGAGGCTGTCACGCAGTCTGACATCCTCGTCGACTCGACCAGCGTCGGGATGCACCCGAACGTGGACGTTCCCCCCGTGATTCCCCCCGACTGGATGCACGCCGGCCAGCTGGTTTGCGACCTCACCTACAATCCCCGCGAGACCACGCTCCTTAGAGCCGCTCGCCCCGCCGGCGCCGACACCCTCGACGGAACTGGCATGCTCGTCCACCAGGGCGCCATCGCCTTCGAAATCTGGACGGGCGCCACGGCGCCGGTGGAGACAATGCGGGAGGCGCTGCTGAGGGCGCTGGGCTGAGCCTCCTGCTACTGTTCTCCCAAGTCGTACATCACCATTCCGCTTGGGGGTTTGGGGTGGAAGTGGGTGGCTTTCTGGGGGACTGTGAGGCCGGCGAAGGCGGCGCGGAGGACGGCGGCGATGGGGGCGGGGCGGACGAACCACGCCATGAGAGCGTTGCCCGAGGTCACCTTGCGCCACGCCGCGACGGGGTCCTTCTCGAAGACCACGGCGCAGGCCTGGGGGCCGTAGTCACCGTGGCAGCCGAGGCGCGGTCGCAGGATCAGACGGTGGAGCAGCGCCACGTCGAACTCCCGGATGATCGGATCGATGGGGCGGGAGGCGGTCGGCAGCAGGGCCTCCAGGTCGCGGATGCGCACGAGGGCGGCGCCCGTCGCCCAGCAGCACCCGAAGACGTGGGGCCCCGGATCGCTCGTGATCCGCTCGACCATGCGGCGAGCGGCCTCCTCGTCGGATAGCCCCTCGGTTGGGAAGCCCTGGACCGTGAAGCCCGTCCCCAGGTGCTCGTCGAGGCGCGTCGGATCAACCCCCTCCGGCAGGCGGTGGATGACGCGATGGAAGGCGCCGCACTGCACGCCCGCGCCGGACTCCTCGACCAGCAACATCAGCCCGAACTCGTGGGGCGCCCCCGGGTCGGTGGCCCCGGAGGCGCGCTGCTCGTCGCGGAGGGCGTTGGCCGCCGCCCAGCGATGGTGCCCATCGGCGATCACGACCTGGGTGTCAGCCAGGGCCTCCATGAGCGCGTGCTGCTGGTCCGGGTCGGTGAGCGAGCGGAGGCGGTGCGTCGCACCATCGGGCGTCTGGGCACAGAAGAGCGGCTCGATGGCCGTGGCCTGGCGCAGAACCTCCGCGACGCGCCCACCGGTGTCGGTGTGGATGCCGAAGACCGGTTCGAGGCCGCAGCGCGTGGACTTCAGCAGCGCGAGACGGTCCACGATCGGCTCGGCGAAGGTGTTCTCGTGGGGGTGAACGGCGGACTCGGCAGGAGCGCCGAGGCGGACGGCCGCCAGGAAACCGCGAAGCGTCGCCTCGCCGACGGACTGCTCGTATGCGTAGAAGGCCGGATCAACGTCGCTCCGGAGGATGCCGGTTTCCCGCCACCGAGCGAAGCGGGCGCCGACGCCCGGATAGCCGGGCCCGTCGTCGGCGACGGTCAGCCAGGCGACGTTGTGCTCACTGATAGCGAGGAGCGCGCGCTGCTGCTCGCCGCCGATCATGTCAAACGGCGGGGCCAGCATGCGAGCCATGGCCTCCGGTCGCGTGTCGGCGTAGCGCAGTCCTCGGAAGGGCTTGATGACGGGCATCGGGCGGCTCGAGGGCAGGATGAGCGGGGAGAACACAAGCGTCGGTCGTCGGCAGAAGTGACCAAGCCGAGACCAGCCAACGGGAGTGCACCCGTCAGCCTGCTGCACGACCCGAAGGCAGCGGCGGAGCTACCGCTCCCGAGGCTCGATGTACAGCTTGATGCCGGTTCGCTCCGCGCCGTCGATGACGATATCGACGAACATCGGGTAGCACCACAGCTCCACGCCGGACGGTGCCAGGTAACCGCGAGCGATGGCGATGGCCTTGACGGCCTGGTTCAGTGCTCCCGCGCCGATCGTCTGAATCTCGGCCTTTTTCTGCTCCCGAATGGTGCCTGCGAGCGCTCCTGCGACCTTGTTCGGATCGGAGTCATGCCCTACCTTCAGCGTACTCAACGGTAGTGCCCCCTTGCTACGGCGCCCAGTGTGAGTAGGTTCGTCGTCTACCTCGCCGACCGCCATGATGCGTCGCCCCGGCGGTCTGGCGCGGCTGGCTCGGATCGTGGTCTGGTGTTACTGCTCCGGCTCGGTATCGATCTCTTCGAGTCGCTCTTTGACGCGGCTGATGGTTGTCGCCCGGCCTGTCTCCTCGTCGATGTCAAGGATGACCCCGCAGAGGTCCACGGGGCCTGGCCCAACCGTAAAGCGCTTGGGCATCTGCGTTCGGTAGCGCGCAAGTACAGGCTCGACCTCGGTGCCGATGATCGAGTTGATCGGTCCCGTCATCCCGCAATCGGTAATGTACGCCGTGCCGCCCGGCAGCAGTTGCTCGTCGGCGGTCTGCACGTGCGTGTGCGTACCGATCACGGCGGTAACGCGGCCGTCAACGTACCACGCGAACGCCTGCTTCTCGCTGGTGGCTTCCGCGTGGAAGTCGACGATGACGATGTCGGCCTTCTCGCGGAGCCCGTCCAACTCTCGATCCGCCCAGGCGAACGGACAGTCCAGGCAGTGCATGAACACGCGGCCACAGAGGTTCGCGACCGCGACACGCAGGCCCTGGTCGGTGTCGAAGACGCCCACGCCCGTCCCCGGCACACCCGCCGGGAAGTTCGCCGGACGCAGCAATCTTACCTCATTCCCGATCCAGGTCTCAACCTCCTTCTGGGCCCAGATGTGGTTGCCACTGGTAACGCAGTCCACACGGGCGTCCAGAAGCTCGTGGTAGATGGCCCGCGTGATGCCGAAGCCCGCCGCGGCGTTCTCCCCGTTCGCAATCGTGAAAGCGATGCCGCGCTCCCGCCGGTAGCCGGGCAGCCACTCACTCAGCGCCCTGCGTCCGGGGCGGCCGACGACATCGCCGATGAAAAGCAGCTTCACCGCCTACTCCGTCCCATTCTCCGCGGCTAGTTGGCATACTCGACGGCGCGCGTCTCGCGGATGACGGTCACGCGAATCTGGCCCGGGTACTCCAACTCCTCCTGGATGCGATCTACCATGGCCTTCGCCAGGCGATGAGCGGCGAGATCGTCCACCTTGTCCGGCTTGACGATGACCCGTATCTCGCGGCCCGCCTGGATCGCGAAGCACCGGTCCACGCCGTCGAAGGACTGAGCGATCCGCTCGAGACCCTCGAGACGCTTGATGTAGTGCTCCAGAGGGTCGCGCCGCGCGCCGGGACGCGAAGCGGAGATGGCGTCCGCCGCCTGCACGAGGATGGCCTCGATGCTCTTGGGCTCCTCGTCGCCGTGGTGGGCGGCGATGGCGTGGATGACCTCCTCAGACTCGCCCTTCTGCCGCGCGACCTCGGCGCCCAGCTCGGCGTGCGCGCCTTCGACCCGGAAGTCACGGGCTTTGCCCAGGTCGTGCAACAGGCCGGCACGCTTCGCCGTGACGCGGCTGGTGCCCAGCTCGCTGGCCATCGCCGCGCAGAGATGGGCGACCTCCAGCGAGTGCTTCAGCACGTTCTGTCCGAAGCTCGTGCGGTAGCGGAGCGTGCCGAGGAGCTTGACGATGTCGCCGTGCACGCCGCTGACTCCCGCCTCCAGGACCGCCGCCTCGCCCGCCTCCTGGATGCTGCTCTCGACCTCGCGCTGGGCCTTGTTCACGACCTCCTCGATGCGCCCCGGGTGAATGCGGCCGTCGGTGACGAGGTGTTCGAGGGCGATCCGCGCCACCTCGCGGCGAATCGGGTCGAAGCCGGACAGCACCACGGCCTCGGGGGTGTCGTCCACGATGAGGTCGATGCCGGTGAACTGCTCGAAGGCGCGGATGTTCCGGCCCTCGCGGCCGATGATCCGCCCCTTCATCTCCTCGCTTGGCAGGGGCACGACGGAGACCGTCGTCTCGGTCGTCTGCTCGACCGCGCACCGCTGAATGGCCTGGGCGATGACCCACGCCGCCTTGTGGTCGGCTTCCTGGCGAGCGTGCTCCTCGATGCTCCGGGCCAGGGCGGCGGCGTCGTGGCGAACTTCCTTCTCCACCTCACTCAGCAGGAAGGCGCGCGCCTGGTCGGCCGTCATGGCGGCGACGCGCTCGACCTCCTGCCGGGCCTCGACGTAGGCCGCCTCCAGGGCCTCTTGTGTCTCGGCGAGCTGTTTCTGTTTGCCCTTGATCTCCGCTTCGAGACGGTTCAGGTCCTCGCTACGCTTGTCGAGGACTTCCTCTTTCTTGTCGACGCGCTTCCGCAGCGCCTCGACTTCCTTCTTCCGACCGGTTAGCTCTCTCTCCGCCTGGTCTCTGGCCTTGATGGCCTGTTCCTTGGCGACAAGCTCGGCCCGTTTGTCGTTCTCGGCGAGCTGCGTCTCCAGCTCTCCGAGCTGGCCCTCCAGCCGCCGGCTCTCCTCCTCGGCGGCTCGGGTTTTGGCGGATTGTCGCCAGTACAGAAGGATCAGAACGATGCAGGCGGCAGCGGCCCCTAGTGCGATTCCGAGTGTGGGCGTAATCACCGCTGCGGCTCACCTCCAGATGGTTCCGATCACCTCCGCCTCGAGTTGATGACCTTCCGTGCGGACGCTCACTCGTCGCGGTCTCCCAGCACGCTGTCCACAACACGCGCGGCCAGGTCGGGGTCGAATCCCCGCCGCAGAACGAACTCGTACAGGCGGGGTCGTACATCCTCTCCGTTTGCCGAGCGCAGGCGGGACAGCCGCCTGCGAGCCAACGTCCGAGCGATCGTCTCCTGCTGTTCGTCCGGCAGGGCCTCAGTCAGGGCCTCGCTCACGGTGGAGGAGGCCAGTCCCAACTGCGCGAGTCGCCCGCGAAGCGCTCGGGGGCCCAGCCCGCGTCGAGCGCTTTGGGTCCGCACGTACTCTCGGGCGTAGCGGCGATCGTCTATCAGTCCTTTACTACGCAGCCGCTCGAGGACTGTAGCGATGATCGGCTGCGGGAACTTGCGGCCGGCAAGCCGGCGCCGCAGTTCCGTTTCCGTCCGGTCTCGGCCCGTGATCGCGTCGAGGGCCTGGCGAAGTGCGTCGGCTTCCTGAGCGGCAACAAGCGTCTCGTGCAACTCCTCCGGGTCAAGCCGCCTCCCGGGATGTAGCCCGGCGGCCGCGACGCTGTCCCGGTGCGCCCTCAGCGCCACGTCGCCATCGACGTACACCGCGCAGTATCCGCGCGGGCGCCTGAGAGCCTCGATCTCGGTCACCGTGTGCAGCATCGAATCCATCGGCCGGCGGCACGACGCCCAGGGTTACTGCCAGGCGTCCTGTCCCTCCTCGTCTTCAGCTTCGGTCTCGTCTCCGGCCTCCATGGCGGTCTTTGGCGCGAGGGAGGCCTTCTCCCTGATCTCCCTTTCGATGGCGTTAGCGGTTTCCGGATGCTCCTCCAGGAACTGGTTGGCATTCTCTCGGCCTTGGCCCAGGCGTTCGCCGCGGAAGCTGAACCAGGTGCCGGTCTTCTCGATGACGTCCAGGCCGGCGCCGAGGTCGAGGAGACACCCGGCGTTGGAGATGCCCTTCCCGTAGATGATGTCGAACTCCGCCTGTTTGAACGGCGGAGCCACCTTGTTCTTCACGACCTTGACGCGTACGCGGTTCCCGATGACCTCCGTACCCTTCTTCAGCGAATCCCGTCGCTTCACTTCCAGCCGAACCGATGACCAGAACTTCAGAGCACGTCCGCCCGGGGTGGTTTCCGGGTTGCCGTACATGACACCGATCTTCTCACGGATCTGGTTGATGAAGATGACCACCGTCTTGGCGTCGGAGACCACGCCGGACAGCCGGCGCATGGCCTGGCTCATCAGACGCGCCTGCAGCCCGACGTGCGTGTCGCCCATCTCTCCGTCCAGCTCCGCCTGCGGTACGAGCGCCGCCACCGAGTCGATCGCCACGGCATCCACCCCGCCGCTGCGGATCAGGACCTCGCAGATGTCCAGGGCCTGCTCGCCGGTATCCGGCTGTGAGACCAACAGCTCGTCCAGATTGAGGCCGATGCTCTCGGCGTACTCCAGGGGGAAGGCGTGTTCCGCGTCGATGAAGGCGGCCGTGCCTCCGGCCTTCTGCGCCTCGGCCAGCACGTGGAGCGCAAGGGTGGTCTTGCCCGAGCCTTCGGAGCCGTAGATCTCGGCCATCCGTCCGCGGGGCATCCCGCCTACGCCCAGCGCGATGTCGAGGCTGAGAGCGCCGGTGGGGATCACATCGATCGCGAAGCGGTCCGGCGCCTGACCCAGGCGCATGACGGCGCCCTCGCCGAACTGCTTCTGGATGTGCCCCAGCGCCTGTTCGAGGGACTTGCGCCTGTCTTCCGGAGTCTGGTCTTTGGGCACCTTCGATGGTCTAGCTGGGCTCATGGTTCCCGTCCGGGTTGTGCGTTAGCAGCGCCGGAAGCCCGGGCGCCGTACGTCCTCACCGCGCGGTAGATCGGGCCTCGCGGCGTCAGCGTGCTGTCATACAGCGCGAACGTGGCCGCAACAAACTCGCCGAAGTCCTCGCCCTGCAACTCGTCGATCAGCCTCGCCAGGGCATCGTCCGTCGGCGGAGTCTTGACCCGGCCGATCGTCAGATGTGGCACGAATCCACGCGGCTCCGGCGGCAGTCCGAGTGCCGCCGCGAGCCGGTCGCTCAACCGGCGACTCAGTGCGGCGAGAGCTTCCCCGCCGCGCTCCAGTCCAACCCAGATCACCCGCGGCCGACGCGGGTCCGGGAACGCCCCGACCCCACGCAACGCCAAACTCACCGGCAACAAGCCCTCCTCCGCGCCCTCCGCGGCCTCTGCGACGGGCCCCGCCTCCGGGGCCTCGCCGATGAAGCACAGCGTGAAGTGGAAGTTCGCCGCCTCGACCCACTTCACCTTCCCGGCCACAGAACGCAGCCGGTTCTGCGCGGTCTCGACATGGTTGCGGACCGCTTCATCCACAGGAAGGCCGAAGAATAGGCGCATTCCCTGTTCCCCGGTGGTACGCGCGGCTCGCGCGTGATCGCCGTCCGGCCCTCTCCTTCATCGGCGGGCCGCCGATGCCACTCACGATGGGATGCCGAGTACCCGCTTCCGGGCCATGTTGAGCGCGGTCTGGGAGACGCGCGCCTTGAACTGGCTCCGCGTGCCGGGCCACGTCTGGCGCACAACCTCCGCCCCGGCCCGGTCCGCCACCGCGATGTAGACCAGCCCGACCGGCTTCTCCGCGGTACCACCCGTCGGCCCTGCGATTCCGGTCACCGCGATCGCGTAGTCGCTGCCGGCCTTCTGTCGACAGCCCTCGGCCATCGCCCGCGCAACCTCTTCGGAGACCGCTCCGTGCTCGGCGAGCAGCGCCTCCGGCACCCCCAGGAGGGCCATCTTGGCCTCGTTCGAGTAGGTGACGAGGCCCTCCAGGAAGTAGTCCGAGGCCCCCGGCAAGTCCGTGATTCGGCTGGCGATCAGCCCCCCCGTGCAGCTCTCCGCGGTCGCGATGGTCGCCCCGGCCTCGCGCAGTGCGCGGCCGAGCGCCGCCTCCATGTTCTCTTCGCCAATCCCATAGACAGCGGCCCCCAGGCGCTCCCGGATCGCGGCCTCCGTCCGATCCAGCATGACGAGCGCCTCGGCCTCCGAGGCGCCCCGGGCCGTAAGCTCCAGGACAACCTCGCCCGGCGAGGCGTACGAGGCGACGCGTGGGTTGGCGTCCAGGTCCATCAGGTCGGCCAGGGCCTGCGCCGCGGCCGATTCGCCGATGTCACACAAGTGCAGGTGGCGGATCTGGCGGTACCGGGCGCTCTCGCCCAGCCGGTCGATCAGCCGCGGCAGCACGCTACGCTCCAGCATCTCCCGCATCTCCGACGGCGGGCCCGGCACCGCGATGTACGCCACGCCGTCATGCTCCAGGTACACGCCCGGCGCGGTGCCGCAGACGTTCTCCACCAGCTCGGCCCCTTCCGGCCGGGAAGCCTGTTTGACGTTGTTCCCGGTGAACGAGAAGCCCCGGCGCGCGAAGAACGCCTGAAGGTGCTCGACGGCGGCGGGATCGACTTCGAGGGGCCGGCCTGTGAACTCGCTGAGGCTCTCGCGCGCGAGGTCGTCCTTCGTTGGCCCGAGGCCGCCGGTCATGATGACCAGGCTCGCGCCCCGGACAGCCTGCTGGAGGGCGGCCAGGATGTCGGTCAGGTCATCCCCGACCGTGGCCTGGTACACCACGTCGATCCCGGCCTCAGTCAGCCGTTGGGAGATCCACGCGGAGTTGGTGTTGACGATGCGGCCCCGAAGCAGTTCGGTGCCAATGGTGAGCACGGCGGCGGTCAAGAGCAGCCCCAGAAGACGCCACACCGCGAGCCGCACCGACCGGCTCGCCCCGGGGTGTGGACGTTCGTTTCGTCTGTCGATTCCCTGAGCCGCATTATAGCAGGTCGCGGAAGCGGGGGTCAATGAGCGCCCCCGGGGCGGGTGCGACCGCAGGTTGTAGGTAAGGGAGTTGGGGGTTGCGGTGGGGGAGGAGAAGTGCTAGCCTCTGGTGGGGCCAACCACCAGCGGGCAGAGCCCGCGCAGGAGGCTAGCACAAGATGGGCCAT
>Ga0194111_10003498_pt1 | contig 18588 bp, 17 predicted proteins | sample TA2KigC300mmetaG_FD_146194 | JGI IMG/M metagenome (GOLD analysis project Ga0194111, IMG submission 146194) | Freshwater microbial communities from Lake Tanganyika, Tanzania - TA2015033 Kigoma Deep Cast 300m | ecosystem: Environmental > Aquatic > Freshwater > Lake | place: Tanzania: Lake... | reverse complement strand
TGAGCAAGGGACATGTCGCCCCTGTTCTCTATGCTGCCCTGGCTGAATGCGGCTACTTCCCCGTTGAGGAGCTGTCTACTCTGAGGAAATTGGGCAGCCGCCTTCAGGGACACACCGATAGAACGCTTACACCGGGCGTAGAGATGTCAGCCGGCTCTCTGGGGCAGGGTTTGTCTTTCGGCATCGGCGTTGCTCTGGCTGCCAGGCTCGATAAGCAGGATTATCATGTATATGTCCTTCTCGGTGATGGGGAATGTGAAGAAGGGCAGGTGTGGGAGGCGGCCATGTTTGCCCCTCACTTCCGTATAGATAATCTAACGGCTATTGTTGACAACAATGGACTGCAGCTTGATGGCAGGTGCTGTGAAATCATGGAACTCCAGCCGCTGGCCGATAAGTGGCGTGCCTTCAACTGGCATGTCATAGAGATAGACGGGCATGATATGAGCCAGATTTTGCCGGCTTTGAAAGAAGCCAGGGAAACGAAGGGAAAGCCGACTGTAATCATCGCCCACACGGTCAAGGGCAAGGGCGTCAGCTTTATGGAGAACAACGTGGATTTTCACGGCAAGGCACCCAACGCGCAGGAGGCTGAGATAGCCTTGAAGGAGCTGGCATGACCGCTTATGCCGACCTGTCTACCAGAGAGGCTTACGGCAAAGTCCTGGTGGAGCTGGGCAAGGAACATAAAGATATCGTCGTTCTTGATGCCGACCTGTCCCGGTCAACGATGACCAAATACTTTGCCGAGAAATTCCCTGAGCGGTTCATCGAGTGCGGTTTAGAAGAGCAGAACATGATGAGCATTGCCGCCGGGCTGGCGGCAACGGGTAAGATACCGTTTGTTAGCACCTTTGCTGTTTTTGCTGCCTGCCGCTGTTTTGACCAGGTGAGAGTTTGCATTGCCCAACCGAAGCTGAACGTGAAGGTTGTAGCTACTCACGGCGGCATCACCGTAGGCGAAGATGGCGCTTCGCATCATGCCATCGAAGACCTGGCACTCTATTGTTCTCTGCCAGGGTTCAATGTTGTCGTTCCGGCCGATGCCATCGAGACGGTTGAGGCGGTAAAAGCTGCAGTGGCTATTGAAGGCCCCTTTTATATTCGGCTCGGCCGCCCCAAGTTCCCGGCGGTTTACACCGATGGCTACTATTTCAAATTGGGCAAGGCGGTGACGATGAGGGAGGGCAAGGATGCCACCATTATCGCCTGTGGCATAATGGTATCTAAAGCACTGGAAGCGGCAAATAGTCTAGCGTCTCAAGGTGTGGACTGCCGGGTGCTCAACATGCCTACTTTGAAGCCGCTGGATGAAGGGGCAATTATCGAGGTAGCTACACAGACAGGGGCTATTGTGGTTGCTGAGGAGCATTTGCTTCATGGTGGTCTGGGCAGCCGGGTGGCTCAGGTGGTAGCTAGAGAAAAGCCGGTGCCCATGAGCTTCATTGGCATTAAAGACGTCTATGCCAAATCAGGCAAGCCCGACGAGCTTTTACAGAAGCACAGCCTGACCGCCGAAGCTATTGAGCAGGCGGTGAAGGCGGTCGTGGCGAAGAAGCCAGTTGGATAACTATCCCGAAGGAGGGACTGGATCCCGCACTTCCTTGCGGATAGTGGGTTTAGGTTGTAGGGTTCGCAGAGTTAGTTTTAGGAATATTGTTCTTCAAGCCCTCTTTTCAGTGCTCTATATTCTGACAGACGTCGCTGGATAAAATTTCGAATTGTAGCGACGATTTCTTTACTTAATACTATATATTCGGTCTTGTCTGTCGTTTTATTCACGCGTACAAGAAATTCAACAATGTTGAATCTAGGTACACCATCGGGATCGCAAATTTCCGGTCCCTTTGGTTCACGAGAGAGACCTTTGACACCTTTTACTTTGAACAGTTCACCTTTGAGTTTTTCCCAGAGCATGCTTACTTGGCCGATAGTTAGATACACTTTATCGCCTGCTTTTTGAGTCCCAACATATTCTTCGTCACTGGAGAGGTTAAGCCGAAGTTGCCAACATTCTTCAGCTTGCTCTTGTTTACCTAGGAAAGTGTCTTCTGTCATCTCTGCTATTTCAATCTTGACCGGTGGTCTCAAATCTTCCAGATTTGGGATTTCCTTAGATACTTCCCTGAGCTCTCTGGTCCAAGCACCTTCGGGGTCATTCCACATTTCTACATCGAGGGACTTCAAGAATAATTGTTCTACACCAATATCTCCCTTTTTGCTCCTCCATGGCGGTATCCACTGATAACAGGCTTGTGAATTTCCAAATTTGTCTTCAAAAATACACGAGAGCAACTTTCGTCCAGACGGTAGCAATTCTTCCCTAATGTCACTCAACTTGACGGACCTTGGTTTCATCATGACCCTATTCATAGCCTCCTCTCTGTTGGAACCTTTAGGTTTATTATATACTCAAATGACTTAAAATGTAATCGTTTTAAGCTGGGGTCTATTTCGGAACTAAGTCTGATGCTTTTTGCTACTGATAGGCGTGTGGCGGGTGCAAAGCGGTAGACAAAAGGTGTTAAGCATAAAGAGCGGATTTGATCTAGATGAACCGATGACTTTATATATGCCCACGGAGGGATTCAAACCCATCCCCCTTGAGGATAGCTCGATGTTTGCGGCAGACTGCCACAAAGCTAGATGGCTCAGCCGCCGCCAAAACCTACCTTGACCTCCTCTCCGTTAACCAAAATGGGCACTATGCCTTTGCCGCCGGATAGGCGCATGACCTCCTCGACAGCCTTGGGGTTATCTTCAGTGCTGATTTCCTCGTAGGGTACGCCGCGCTCCTCGAGGTCCTGCCTGGCGGCAGCGCAGTAGGGGCAGCCGGGCTTGGTGTAGATAGTGACCTTTTGTGGCACTTTGACAACTTTGCGTCTCTCATCCAGCTCGTAGAGCTTCTCGAGGACGAACTGAACATAGTGGTCGCATTTCTCTTTCCAGATTCCAGATTCCTGGAACTCCTGATAACCGCCGGGCTTGGAGAAGTCTATACCAATCAGGTCAAGGCAGACGATAGTACCGAACCTCTCGGTGAAACTTCTGACTACCTCGCTGGCATCCTGGCGGGCATCGAGCCGTGCCTGTTTTGTTTTCTGCTTGTCTTCAGGGGGACAGCGATGGTGCAGCCCGAGGCACACCGCCGCAGCAGATACAGCGCCGCAGGGTGCTTGCTGCTGTCCACCTATGCCACCGGTGAAAGCGATGCCTGACCACAGCAGGTCTTCATCGCCCCATTCGTAAGCTTCCCACATAACTTGCAGGACTGCGGGGCCTCAGTGATAGCCGCGGTGCATCAATTGCAGAGCGCGTTCCTTAGCCTCTTGTAACGACATTTTAAGTGCCATTGTTCCATCCTCCTTCAGCGTTCTGGGTGAGATTATGCAATAGTGGCTATGTTAATACCCATGCCCGCTTGTGTCAAGGCTTGCATGAGGCAGAAGACACAAATGCTGGAACATTGCTTGCGTCGAAAGAAAAAAGGCGGAGCTTGGAGTGCCGAGGGAGGGACTCGAACCCACACCTCCTTGCGGAGAGCGGATTTTAAGTCCGCCGCGTCTGCCATTCCGCCACCTCGGCAAGAAAGTGAGCAAAAAGTGGAGGCGGCGAGCGGATTTGAACCGCTGCATAGGGGTTTTGCAGACCCCCGCCTTAACCACTTGGCTACGCCGCCTTAAGTTTTTTATGGAGCGGAAGACGAGATTCGAACTCGCGACCTTCTCCTTGGCAAGGAGACGTTCTGCCAGCTGAACTACTTCCGCACGTTTTTCTATTATATCAAAAAATTGTTTAACAACACCCTGTGTCATTCGGAGCCAGATTTTTCGGTCGCTCCGCTTCAGATTCTTCTCCCCGATTGCATCGGGGCTCAGAATGACAGGGAGTAATGGTGCCGAGGAGGAGATTTGAACTCCTACGGGCTTACGCCCACCACCCCCTCAAGATGGCGTGTCTACCTATTCCACCACCTCGGCACTTAGCGCACATTATGGCAGGGGCGGCAGGACTCGAACCCGCGACCTGCGGTTTTGGAGACCGCTGCTCTACCAACTGAGCTACACCCCTATGTTGCTAAATTTCAAGTACCAAGTACCCCTGGGGCGATTCGAACGCCCGACACGCGGTTTAGGAAACCGCTGCTCTATCCTCTGAGCTACAGGGGCGCTGAAGCTAAACCTCAAAAAGTTGGCGTTAATTTGGCGTTAATTTTTCGAGATACCCCTGCTGGCATAACTTCGTCCAGTAGCGCCATTGCATCCTCTTGCATGCCACTTATTATATGAGAATACACATCCATTGTAAAGGCCACCGAACTATGGCCTAACGCCTCACTGATAACCTTTGGCTTTGCCCCGCGTAGTAGCATAAGGCTGGCAAAGGTATGCCTCAAATCGTGGAAGCGGACATTCTCCAGTCTGGCCTTCTTACAAATCTTGCTGAAGGCATGGGTCAGCACGCACGGGTCAATTGGCTTTCCATCTACATTGGCAAAAACAAGGCTGTCCAGGGTAAGCTCTTTTCCTACCTTCCGGTAAATAGTCTCACGCTCTGCCTTGTACTCCCTCAAAAAACAGGCTAGCTTAGGCGTCATGGCCACACGCCGCCGACTGTGACTTGTCTTAGGCTCTTTGAACTGGCATATACCACGCCTCTTGTATAACACCCGGTTAACCGATAGAGAGGCTAAGTCCAGGTCAATATCTCTCCATCGTAAACCTAATAATTCAGCCTGTCTAAGTCCTGTGCTCACGGCGGTATAGACTACGGGATAATAGTAATTATCTTGTGCGTTCTCAAAAAGGACTTCAACCTCACCGGGGGTCAAGGTGCGCATAGCCTTCTTACGTGGTGAAGGCGGATCCACCAGCTCTGCGGGGTTACGGCCTAAGTAGCCTTGACGGACGGCATACTTTAAGGACTCAGACAACACCCTGTGATGATGGTGGACCGTCCGGGGGGATAACCTCTCGCAAGCCTTGCCATAATAGTTTTGAATCGCCTGGGGGTGTAAGCTCTTAAGCTGGACGTGGCCTAAAGCCGGTATTAAGTGATTCTCTATAATGGACTGATAGCCATCCAGCGTGCGCTGAGAGCAGTTGGTTTTGACGTAACCTTCAAGCCAATTGCGAAGGTGCTCTGCCACTGTAAGCCGTCCAGGAGGTGTATATATGCCTTTCTCCAGGCTGATTAGTATCTCATTCAGCCTCTTTTGGGCATCTAATTTGCGACCGTGAATTGTCTCGAAGTGGCGGCGATATTTGCCGTCCGGTCCGATGCCTATGTAGACCTGAATTTGCCAAGATCCACCTTTCTTACGAATGTAACCTCTCATGTTGCACCTCCTGTTTTTAATACATAGATATTCTTTCTATTTCTGCCGCTCCGACATGTACTCACTGACCAAGCGCTCAAACCTCTCGTTGCCAAGTCTGCTGTCGATAAAGTGGAGGAACCACTTCCAGCCGGCAAGCTCCATGTCCTGGCCAGCATCTCTTGCCTTCCACAACACGGGAAGAAGCTCCTGGGCAAAGCGCACCTGTGCCTCTGCCTCAATGGCAGGCATCCCACCCTTAATGTCCTTCATAAGTTCAGCGTTTAGCGCCGCCCGGTCCAGCTTCTTTTCCCACTTCTGCATAGCCCTGGTGGTTGGCGGCTCAATATTAAATCTCTGCCTGATCCGCTCTTTAATTACCTTCCATCCCTTCCCCTCGACACGTTCGTTGAGAACGAACAACTTGACGTCTGTTTTGAATCGCTTCATTGTTTATCCCCTTTCGATTGTTGATATATATTCGTTATTATGATACTATTAACCTTAGATATATTGGAACAACTATAAAATAGATACGAACATACTATAGCACATTGTTCGTGCTATGTCAAGAGGTCGGACATAAAATGGCAGAAATACCCGAAAGTAAGGGGGAGGCACACTTGGCTGACATGGGCCGACGAACTAAGGAACATGAGGAAAGGCTATGCCTCAGCGTTCCCGAAACAGCCAGGATGCTGGGCATATCTCGAGGCCTTGCCTATGAGCTGGCTCGTTCCGGTCAACTGCCGGTTCTTCGTCTGGGAAAGCGATTGCTGGTACCCAAGATTGCGCTGGAGCGTATGCTGAGTCAACCAGAGCAGGAGAGTGCGCACGTTAGCTTATAAGAGCTTATATTTTAACCAATCCCAAACAGACAAAAGGGCGGTGATCAGTTAAGGTATGGGTGCCAGCCGCCGGGATACGGCGGCATTCAATCTGACCGGGGCACAATCAGGCCGCACACCGTATTATTTCCGATAGATCAGATCTATCGGGGACCCCACTCGCACCGAAACCCGCCTGATTTTTGACCACATGGCCTCAAATTCTGGGGCTGTTTCCGACTAGCGCCTGCCCCTTTGAATGTTTCAGACGGAACACTATTGCAATTCCGCCATTTCCGTGACACTGCTGCCCGTGGCGGAACATTCATTCGCCATTGCGGTGCTAAGAGGTCTAGCCGAGTGCTGGAATTTCCATACCCTCTTTCTCTTGAAGCTAAAAATTCTTTGCCCCTGTAGCCTCACTGTAAGGTTAAAAGAGGCCTCTCAAAACGAAAATGTGACTGGATTTTTCCCTATTTTCTAACCCCGAAACCCCTAAAATCGCATCCCTGGTGTGTTTCCCTATTTGTTCTTCCGTTAGAGCGAGGCTTTAGCCTCGCCAAAGCGACCCTGAAGGGTCGCCCTTCTATTTTTGCCTAACAGAATAAAGACGGAGGGGGAAGTGGAATGTATATGTTCCACATATTTAATCAAAGGACATTTTATGAAACAATGAAGCTAAAACAAAGCTATCGTAAAGCTAATAGTTTTAGCACCTTAACAACTGAATAGCTGAAGTCCAGAGCCTTGCCTCAATAAACAAAGGAAAGGAAGGTAAGTAAATGGCATATCGTAAAAAGACACTACGCAGGCTTACTCCAGAGGCAAGGAAACTAGCCAAGCTCATAGGCGAATTGGAAAGCGTGTCCAGAAGGCTTAAAAACCTTGTACCGATAGTCGAGAGGCTAGAGGTAGATTTGAGAGCAGAGCTTAAGAGGCAAGCCTATTATAGAGGTAAGCTCCAGCCAGAGGCTTTATCCGAGCTGGAGCGGTCTAACAGTGAGGGTCATCAATGTTAGACTGGCAACAGTATATCGAGATAGCCGACAAGTTTCAACATAAAGCCAGATACGATGATAGAGAGGACTTGAGACAGGAAATCATCGTAAGACTTGCCGAAGTAGACAGAAACAATGGACACAAGCCAGATAACCTATCTTGGGCTTACCGCATAGCCAGCTTAACCGTATATCAGTATTGGCGGGATTACTACTATCGGACTAACGGTATAGATTGCGGACACTGTAGCAATCGGCAAAGGAAACAGTGTAAAGCTAAAAACCTCTACTCCAAATGTCCTAGAGCTATTGAAATGGAAAGCCTAAACAAGCCGATAGTGGACAATGATGGCAATCTAACCGAATTAGGCGACTTGCTAGCTGATAACAACGCTATTGACCTAGACGCTTGGCTTGATGCCAAGCTGTGGCTATATCGAGCACCGCCAAGACTGGTTAAAATAGCTTACCAAAAGGTAAGCGGATTGCCTCTTGCCGATAGCGATAGACACTATCTTGAAAGAGTTAGAAAAAACGGTCAAAAAAAGTTGTTTTGAGCGTCACGTTTTGGCTCGGTTACCCAAATATATTAGTGAGAGGCTAAAACCTCTTGCGGAGCAACTAACCGATGCCAGCGGATTGCGGGTCGGCAAGGCTCTGGACAATTGAATAAGGCTAAACTACTTTCGAGACAAGGCTTGCTTTGGGCTTAAGCCCTGCCTTGCTTACTCTTTTTGTCTCCAGCTTTTTGAGTCTATCTCAAGCGGTAGTGCTAGCGGTTGCAGGCTACCGATAAACAGGCGAAGAGACAATGAGAGAGCGAGAGCAAAAAACAAAGTGATAATTATCTCGAATTGATAGGGAAAGTCTTGCCTGTTTCAGCGAAGCTGGACTGGCAAGGCAAAGCCAAAACCGAATAGGTATTATAGACAATCACAGGCAAAAGAGCCTCTGAAGTGTAGGGGTTCTTTTGCCTTTTTTTATGCCTTTTTCAAGGGTGGTCGGAAATCTCCGACTACCCTTTTTTATGCTCGAAATCTACGCTCTTCCTCTCAAACCTCACCAGAAGCTCCAGGAAGCTCCTCAAAACTGCCTGGGATACCAATCCCTATCCCCAGCCGCGAAAAACCACATTTTCAGCCTTAAAATACAACCCTCCTATCAAACCCCCAAGCTCTACCCTAAACGAAACAGGCCTTTGTGCAGTTGGATACGGATGGACCTTGTGGAGGGCCGACAAAACGCCCTTTGTGAAGTGAAACATCATAAAGAAGAAATGGTTGCAAGTAGGACATGCAATCGAGATTGCTCCCAAATGTGTCACTCGAATTAACCTGCTAAGATCTTGTCCATGATGTCTGCGAGATCTTGAGGAGGACCCTTCATGTTACTGATCAATAGATTTCTGAAATGTTCATATTTGAGACCATGTTGACTACAATACGCACGTAAAAGTTCACGCCCCTTGCATCTGGAGCGCCAAGTGCCATTATCAATTGCGGAGAGTAAAATCTCTTTGGCCTCTTTCTCAATCACTGAATATTCGAGAGTTCCGCTTTGTGTCGACGCAGCGGCTTTTTGCTTATAGACTGCATCAGAAGCAGCTTTGGCAGCCTGTGCAATTCTTGCATTGATAAGCGCCTTTGTATATGGCTTCAAGTGAGCATCTGACAGCACGAGCTTCTTCAGATCATCTTCCACTTGTTCTGATGTAGTATAAGGACACTTTGGTCCTAATATCGAACGAGTCACAGCAAGAATTTCATTATCATCAGTAAGAAGAAGATTCTCCACGTGGTATACCGGCAAACGAAATATTCTATTGCCCACTGTGGGTTCAGATTCTAAGCGCTCAATATCCCCGTCGACAATGCTGAAATACTGCTGGAAGCCGACCGAAGCGGTTAGCAGAGCGTTTACTTGCTCCGCAGTTCTATAAACAGTTGCCGAGTTTCCAGCTGGCACAAAACTTACATTGTACTTACTTGGAGGATACGCTGCTTCATAGATGTCGCGGTCAGCGGATGCATCTTCACCTTCGATGAAGACAATGCGCTGGTTAAAGCTGACAATTCCTCGTGACCCCATTAGTTCTGAAAGAACAGCATGTAGTTTCTCATCATGAGTAACACGTGTCAATTGATTGCCACCGTCTTCCAGTGGATATTTAAGAAGCGTGTAAAGGGAATCTGTACCAGCTGCTATCATCATCTCCGGTGAGTGTGTTGTAAGGAACAACTGATTGTCTTTTCCCAATTGTCTTAGCACTTCTAGATATCGTCGTTCTAAATCAGGATGAAGATGTGCATCAGCCTCGTCAAATAGAATGATGGCTCCCTTTGGTTTGAGTTGGTGGAATCGAATGAAAATGTTCAGGATCTCTTTCTCACCTGAACTGAGGTCATCAATGTCGATGTCACCCAGAGGGGTTGAAATGACAAACTCAAAGGGCGACTTGTTTATGTACACGTCAGCAAACTTCATTGGAGCGAAGAAGAGATCGAAAAACTCTCTTATCTCTTTTAGGGAATCATGACATTGCGTCTGACCAGATTGGAGGCATGTCTGTAGTTGCTGCAAGTCACCCATCTTAAGCGCTGCAAGGTATTGTTTCGTAAATTCGAACTTTTGGTAACTGCGTGCCAACGTTTGCTTAGCACGATCGTCGCTTAAATAACTTGCGTCCCAAGTCTTGAGTTCAGATTTCCGTGTTTGGCGATACGCGCCTATAAAGTCAAAAAAACCGGGAGAACCGAGCGCCTGACTGTAATAGCCAAGCAACTGATGAGTTGTTCCCGAACGCTTTACTGCCCGTGCTCCCCCACCCCTGTTGATTTCGATGATGATTTCATCTTTTTCAGGACACTCGCTTCTGAACATCTGTTTGACGAATAAGCGTTCATTCTCAGAGAACTCCAGTTGCATGGCTATAGTAGCTTTCGTAGTGTCGGCGGAAACTGCTCTTGGATCAAAGTCGAAGGCACCATAAGCACCAGCGTGTTCTTTAGCCGTCATAAGCGCCTCTAATAGGGCACTCTTGCCACAGCCGTTACCGCCGCAGATAACCATAAGGTCTGGCGGGTTTGAACATTCAGCCAGGCGGAGATTACGGAAGTTTTCAATACGAAAACTTAAGATACGCATATTCTCCCTCCTTTAACAAAACACGCACTTCTAGATTCCATTGTACATGTAGAACTACGTGCTCGCAAATATGAAAGCCCCGGACCCTCAGGATTACACGAACCGCTATTTTGTGAAATAGACTCCGGCTAAAGCAAAAAAGCCTCAACAAATAAACAGAATTTCCTCCTTAGGTAGGAAGGGGGCATGACTTACCACGACTAAGTATTCTGGCGATACTTGGTATTTGGCAAACAGCCTGATATAAACATAGATGTCGCCATTCTTAACAGACAACCTTATCTCATGGAGATTATCTGTCTTATCTTGTTGCTTTTCAACACAACCAACCCATTTCCCTATGTCTTTTGAGTCGCCTAATATGGCGGGTAACACATACGCATCGTTAATAATCTCGACGCCAAATTCTTTGATCGCAAACCCGTAGCCTATTTTTGCCAGAAGTCTGCCGAAATCATGACCGGTATAAGTGACCGTCCAAGCAATGCTATCAGCGTTTAATTCCTTTCCCAGTTCGTTTAAACGCCGCTTTCCCTGTACAATCCATACTCCACCACTCACATCGTGTGTTTCTATCCTCTCGTCATGGTGACGCTTGTCAACGAATGCCGGCAATTTGAAATGAGGTAGCCAAAGCCATGCCGGCAGTTTATCAGTCGGAACATTGATTTCGTATCTATGTCCTTCCCTTTCAATAATTACTGGAAATGCTGCAGGTCTTTTATCGTTACGTCTGGTTCGCATTCCCATTCTAGTCCTTGCCTCCCACATTGGACCTCGACAGATATCTCGCTCAATCGCTCCAGTAATTGAATTGTGCTTCTCACAACTTGCACGTTGCAGAGTAAACTCACCATTTAGAGCGTGAGGAATTATGTGCTCCGTGGTTAGTTTTCTATTACTAGCTCCACAATAGATGCATTGGTTCAGAACAGGACTCTGTGGGAAGCGCCGTTTTATTATTTTCATATAAATATTGTACCACGTAAACAGTCAAACGCCACGGGTAGAAAGGTAGCTTTTTCGAGACGTGTGACATTTCTCATATAGATTTTGTGTATCAGGTAACAAATTGAGTGAATGTGCAAGATGTTTAGTGAAATCAGCCGAGTTAATATCAGAAAGTCCATAGCTTCAATTCTATCCGTGGAGGCCCATATACGTAATCATCAAGGATTCGCGAAGACATACGCTTTCCCGGTGGAACATAGCAGTGTTTCATGGCGTATTCACACTGCGCGTGCACCGAGCAGACAGATGGTAGGCCTCTTTCATCTCCAGCAAGAACTTTCATGCCTTGGAACACCCTGAAGCCACTCCCGGTATGTGCCACATCCACCACAACCTTGGGCTTGGGTTGAGATCCTTTGAGAGCTTCTCGGATACGCTGATTAAATATTTCACCGCATATTAAAACGGCAACACTTTCATCTCTTATCATGAGGAGACGCACTTCTTGGCATACTTTATCTGAAGCTTCCCACTGATTGTTCCTGTTGGTCGACCTTTGCGCCCAGCAATGAGTTACCTTACCTGATGGACTCCAAGCATATACATAAGAAGGTAGCCCGCCTCTTCGTATATACCAGCTGTAATCTGCATTCAAACTCTTAACTTCTTGGTCTATCCCGAAAACTACTGCGATACCCAACTTCTTAGCAGTGCCTATAAGAAGCGCTGCAATATCCTCACGGGCTCGAGTGTTGCCAGCCGAGAAGAATCCAGCAGGTAACGCTACCACGTCAGCGCCCAATTTAGTTGCCTTCTCCAATGCGCGATTGACTGCTTCGAGGCGTTCCTGATTCTGTCTTTCACCTCCGGGACCATGTCGGCCTACTGTCGTCGCTACAATCTTCATTTACCCCTCCTTAACACTCGATACCACTCTCTACACCGCCAGCCTGTAGCTACAATGAGAGAATACTCGTCATGTGCAGTACGCTACCTCATGAATACAATTCTATGCTGAAAATCCTGTCTTTTTCAAGAAAGGATAAGCAGGATATCACTATCTCTTGCACAAAGCCGAGGTTTGTTCAATGGCAGGGGATTATGTTATGAAAGAGATTATTTCTTCCGAGCTTAAATCCCTAGTATTTGCTTTTTCTTGGTATTGAATTCTTCTTCAGTGATAATGCCTTTGTCTTTCAGTGATGCCAGTTTTTCTAATTCGTCTAAGTCGCCTAGTCGACTGCGTATCTGGTCAGGTTCTTTCCTCTTCTTGTCGCCTGGGAGTTCAACAACAATTCGTTTTTTACCGCCCATAAGTCCCCAAGCGAGAAATATTACTCCTATAAAGAATGTTGGAAGTCCAATAATAAGACCTATAATGGTGAAAGAAAATACAATTCCAAGTAACATCAAAACAGCACCAATGGCAACTCTCGAAGGTCTCCAGACTATTGCCAGGATTATCAAAATTACGGAAATTGCAATGGCAAAGGTAGGCGTCATAAGAATCTCCTTATATCCACACTAAATGACCTATTTCAAAATTTACCTCCTGATGAAACGACCTGGGTGCATTCTATCATTTTCAACGCAAGATGTGTCAAACATAAGTGTTGGTTCAGATTGACCTACACCCAACAATTATGCCCACTTGTTAAGTTAGCTCCATAAGTATAATAGCCTCCATACCCTCGTTCAATATGGTGAGATTGCACGTTTGTCAGGAAAGTTTAGCCAGCCTTAGTTGACCATCAGAATACAAAGTCTTTAGGTACTGCTGAGGCAATCTCAATTTGCTTAGCAAGAGAATCCCACTTGGCCAAAACTATTTTGCGTGGCGGTTCTCCTGGCATCCGATAGTACTCAAGTAAATCATCTCTATTGTATCCCATAAGCAACATGTTCAGACCACTGCTTATACCTTCTGGCGATATTAGGAATGATAACAATGGTGAAGCAACTCGGCTATAACCCAGAAGCTGGCAAAAATCTAACAACGTGGCTGCACCTAGCTTGCATTCTACAAGTGCCAAACCTTTTCTTTTTTCGCCCACTATAAAGCCTGTGACATCGACTCGGATTTCATATGTCTGCCAGACCTGGGTGTCAAAATAGTGGGCGAGCTGACGGCGTTCGATAAATCGATTTAAGGGTATTCGGTGAGTATTGTGAATGTCTATCATATATTTCGGAAATCTTCCCTTAAGAAACCTCTGAAGCCAATTCATGACTTCAGGATACATCTCAACCTCTTTTGCGTATTTCAATCTGATTCCTCAATAATAAGTTCTAATTGCTCCCCAGGGACTGGCTTCCGTTGGCAGCCAAGTGCTTTACAGATCTCCCAGTACCAGTTGAAGTGTTTCCCATTCAGACGAGGGTCAAGCCTTTCGGAGCAGCTCTCTAAAGGATGATCAGGCTTATATGCCTTGGTTCGGCGCCTGCGCCCCGGGCAGAACTTCGTTTTATAGTTTGGGAAGCGAGCGTAATTAGCTTTACTCAGGTTCTCCAGAGCAGCTTGCTTAAAATCAAAATAGAAGCCTACCTTTGTGAAATCATCACAATATATGTTAATCTGGTGCTCGCGCCATTCCCTGCCAAGGTTCGGATGTCCATATGTAATAACGGACACTGGAACCTCTAAATGCTCTTGGAGCAGAGTACAGAGCTGCACAGGCAGTTCCCAATTAGTGGCGTAATTCAACACATCAAGACGGACTCGATGTCTGCCAATCTGGTCTCGATTCGCAAGTCTCACATTGCCGGCTACATCAGCAAATCCTCGTATGAATTCACTTTTGACCTCATACGGCACATCAGGGTCAAACAAAACTGGTGGGACAGAGAAAAACGGATAGCCTGTCTTACCCCCGAGAAGCATATTGAGGTTTCGCCAAGCGATGGTATTTCTGGTGGACGTTGCGATAAGGCTTAAATTGTCTCCCATGTCCTGAGTCTTAATATCAGCAGCAAGTAACTCCAGGAGTCGTTCCCGGATCTTCTCTATTCCAAGCCTAATCTCCTTCTCTGTATCAAATCTAAGCCCTTCTCCCTCAGCGATAAAGCTACCCTTCGGAAAATGGATGATCGCCTTTCGGACTCCCTTCTCGCTAATCAATTCACCACGAGCTACCAGACAGCCGAGCAAGTAAGCTACGTCAGCATCTATGTAATCTGTCGAAAACTTCATTCTTGCGGCTTCCTAAATATTAGAATATACTCATGGGCCTTATTGATACGGAAGCGGTAAGGATATCCAAGAGGACGCATATTGCTATACTCGTGTCGTCGATCCCAAATAATAAGGTCATCGTAGAGGAAACCGATATCTCGCATTACAGACACAGTGTCAGAATGAAACGGGTACAGCTTGTCTTTCTTTCGAATGTCCATGACCACCACTATACAATATTTGCCAGGTTTCAATACCCGATATACTGGTTCGAAGGCATCTCGCAGCCTCTCCAGAAACTCATGATAACTGCGAATCCTTCCAAGGTCGAACTCCGATTCGCCGTAAGGACGGGCAGATTTCCGGTCAGCAGTGCGTTCTTGCAGATGAATATCCCAGTAGGGAGGCGAAGTAATGACGATATCAACCGAATTGATAGGTATCACTCTTGTTAAGTTTCGGGCGTCTACACAATGGAAGCAACCTCTCGGGCTCGCTTGTGGCTGGATTTCCGACTCCAGAAGCCTGAGTTGAGCTAACCTTTCTTCTGCTTTCTTAACGAAATTCGGATAGATATCAAGCCCTATTCCGGTCTTCCCTAACTCCTCTGCAGCAAGAACAGTCGATCCCAGTCCGACAAATGGATCTAAGACTACCCTATCTTCTTGGTTAGTGAAACAGCGAAGTAATCTTCTTGGTAACTCGACAGGGAAAAGAGCTGGATGCCCCAAAGCAACTTCTTCTGGCGTCTTTTTAATGTCGCTCCAAATACTGATAGAATATTTCGTCCATGTTCGTCCATCTAGTTCGTTAGCTCTCTTCTTCGACATTCGGATTTGACGTTGACCAGTCGAAAGCTCTAGCTCTAATAAACTTAATTGCGATTCCTTGTCAGCCACCACATGAACCTCCTAAAGCATAAGTAGTGCTGTGCTTTGGACTTATTATAACATTCTATCGTTCCACAAATATAGGGGAAAGCTTAGGAACTTTGAGGGTTGCACGAATCGTCACATTGTGTGGTGATGGAATTGGGGGTGTTGCGCCAGCTAAGCAGCACGGCGGAAGCTCATCACCAGAACCACTGCGGTCGCCAGAATCAAGACCGCCATAACTATTAAGGCAATCAGGCCACCACTGGCAGACGCCTGTGGTGCCGTGTCGCCGGGGATGGTGAAGCTACTCTGCTGACCATCAATTGCCACAGTATAAGTCCCCGGCTCAGACTTGGTCACAGTAAACTTTACCGGCTGAGCAACTTGCGAACCAACGCTGACCGCTTTTGTCTGCTCCACATTGCCATTTATCTTCAGGACGACGTTATAGTTACCAGCCTCATCGCCGGAATTAACCACATTGGTCGAGATAGTTACCGGCTGACCAGCGCTTGCCTGCTGCGGGCTAACACGCAGGTACTGCACCGACAATTGAGCCGGTCTCAGATAGCGGGGTGGTGTTGGCATGGGTGGCGAGGGTCGCGGTTTCTCCGGCCGTGGCAGTGGTGGTTCTACTGGTGGTGGTGTGCCTGTGGTGAATTGGAGGGTATCACCTTCAATCACGGTGGAGTCATATTTAAGCTGCGCTTTGAAGTCATATTGAGTGTCGGAGTCGAGTCCGGTGAGCGGCTGGGCATGAGTGCCTGGTGCCGCTTTAGACACCCAGGAAGTATATGTCCAGGTCGGGTCGGCGGACTTCTTGTAGGCAAAGCAGACATCGACCGGGCTATAGTCCCCTACGGTATAGCTCATATTTAGGGTGGCTGAGTTGGTGGTTATATTACTGGCAGCGTTGGTGATGACTGTGGGTGGAGTCTGTGCCAGCTTGGCAGCAAAGGCATCATCTGATGCTGTATAGGGCCGCACCGGGGAGCCCCAGGTGGCGTCGCTAAATCCCGCAACATAGACATTGCCGCTGCCGTCCACCACGATGGCCTGACCAAAGTCACCCGCATCACCCCCTAGGAAGGTATTCCAGATGAGGTTGCCGGAGCTGTCGAGCCTGGCGGCGAAGGCATCCACGTTCGCTGTATAGGGTCGCACTGGCGAGCCCCAGGTGGCACTGCTCCCACCACCAACATAGACATTGCCACCGCCGTCTGCCGCGATGGCATGACCAAAGTCACCCGCATCACCCCCTAGGAAGGTATTCCAGATGAGGTTGCCGGAGCTATCGAGCCTGGCGGCGAAGGCATCCCCGTTCGCTGTATAGGCTCGCACCGGAAAGCCCCAGGTAGCTTCGCTATAACCAGCCACATAGACATTTCCGCTGTCATCTGCGGCGATGCCGGCACCTTCGTCATACTCACTGCTGCCCAGGAAGGTGTTCCAGATGAGGGCGCCAGTGGAGCTATTGACCTTGGCGGCGAAGGCATCCCAATCTGCCGTATATGGCCAAACCGGTGTGCCCCAGGTGGCGTCGCTTAGTCCAGCAACATAGACATTGCCACCGCCGTCTGCTGCGATGCCATAACCTACGTCACCCCCATCACCGCCCAGGAAGGTATTCCAGACGAGGTTGCCGGAGCTATCGAGCCTGGCGGCGAAGGCATCCCCGTTCGCTGTATAGGCTCGCACCGGAAAGCCCCAGGTGGCACTGCTCCAACCACCAACATAGACATTGCCACCGCCGTCTGCCGCGATGGCACGACCGTAGTCACTCCCATTGCCTCCCAGGAAGGTGTTCCAGATGAGGTTGCCGGAGCTGTCGAGCCTGGCGGCGAAGGCATCCCCCCACGCTGTATAGGGTCGCACTGGTGGATTGGTCCCCTGCCAGGTGGCGTCGCTTTGTCCAGCAACATAGACATTGCCGCTGCCGTCTACGGCGATGCCGTGACTCCTGTCAACTCCATTGCCTCCCAGGAAGGTGTTCCAGATGAGGTTGCCGGAGCTGTCGAGCCTGGCGGCGAAGGCATCAAAATCTGCTGTATAGGGTCGCACTGGTGGATTGGTCCCCTGCCAGGTGGCGCTGCTCTGCCCCGCCACATAGACATTTCCGCTGCCGTCCACCGCGATGGCATAGCCATCATCAATCCCATTGCCTCCCAGGAATGTGTTCCAGGTGAGGACCGGGTCTATTACCACCGGGATACCGGGCATATAATCGCCCAGGGAAAATCCGACCTCGCGCTCCCCGTAAAGGACATAAGCCACAGCTACCGGCTTTTTCTGGCCATCGATTTCCTGCCAGGCTACAGGAGCGCTCTCCACCACCCTCCCAGTCTCATAGGCGATAACCAGATTGCCCTTTTCGTCAAGGGATAGCGGGCGGTTGTAACCCAGGCGGATGCGCTCCACCGGCATGCCATTCTCTGTTGCATTAATATAATAGGTACTCTCGACGATAGCCCCCGAGCTGGCTTCATAGACCACCGTCACATCATCCCAGACATCCTGATATGTTACCCTGCCGAGAGGAGAAGCCTTGCCGTCACTGTTTTCCCCTGAGACTTCGGTATCCGCTTCCGGAGCCACTGCTCTGGAACCGATGAATTCGACTTTTAACATGTGGTCTCTGGAAGCGATGACGACGCCATCGCGACTGAAGCCCAGCACATGGCCACCAGAGGTGAACTGGAGAAGCTGTTCTCCGACATTGGCGCCCGCAGAATCAAGGGCGTTGCCTGGCGTTTCCGCAGGAGCGATAGCACTGCTAACAGGGCTGGAAGCAGCGCCTGCCGGGATTGCAGTTGCCAGCAACATGGTCATAAGCAGCATCGCTGCCAGGCTTGCTCTTAGAGCCGGTTTGAATCCAGGCATTTGAGCTTTCGTCATCGCTCTTTCTCCCTCGATGAGAGTGTTTAACAACACACCGCCGTCATTCTGAGCCCTTCGTTAATGTCATTCTGAAGGAGCGAAGTGACTGAAGAATCTCCACTCAGGATAAACTCCGCGAAGAATCTCAGAGATTCTTCATCGCCCGCTTCGCTGGGCGCCTTAGAATGACATTAGTAAACAACCCCTTCGATGACAATTTAGATATTTCTGCTATGCAATAGTTTAGTTTTTCCGAAATCTTAGCTCATAGTATATCACCCCCCCCAAGTTGTCAAGAGGCAGTCTCTTCCAATACAAGATGAGCCTGGAGGGGGCACCGATTTCTAATGCAAGGTGAGCCTGAAACAGGCAACTCATTTATGATTGGGACATGCAACTGATCATGAAAGATGAGAGACTTCAAACA
>Ga0194111_10003490_pt1 | contig 18617 bp, 13 predicted proteins | sample TA2KigC300mmetaG_FD_146194 | JGI IMG/M metagenome (GOLD analysis project Ga0194111, IMG submission 146194) | Freshwater microbial communities from Lake Tanganyika, Tanzania - TA2015033 Kigoma Deep Cast 300m | ecosystem: Environmental > Aquatic > Freshwater > Lake | place: Tanzania: Lake... | reverse complement strand
ATATAAAAAGTGATAAGGCGCTCAATTATTAATTGCCGCCACTACAGACTTTGGAGAAATTCAAGGCTATCTACCTGGAATCATTAGGCGCCAGCTCAAAAATTTCGGTAAAACTGATAATCTCCGGAGGTTCTGATAGAGTATAATGTCTTAATCGCACAAGAAGGCGGGGGGCCATGGAAAGGGAGCTGGGGGCATTTTTCCGGGGGCTCAGGGACCGGGTGGCGGAACCGGTGCGGGAAGCGCACCGTCAGGATCTGGAGGAGTTCCGCGACTTCCTGAGGGCCAGGGACTGCACTTCCTGGGAGGCCCTGAATGCCGACCACCTGTCCGCCTATCTCCACTCCCTGGAGGCCGTGGGCCTTTCGGGGCGCAGCCGGGAACGGCGGCGCGCGGCCCTCCGGCGCTTCCTGACCCACCTGGGGGAGGCGGGAAAACTGGCGTTTGATCCCCGGCCGCGCCTGGAAGAACAGGAGCCCGGGGGCGGTCCGGCGCAGATTCTCAGTCCCGAGGAGCTCAAGGCCCTGCTGGCCGGGCTGGCGGCGGCGGGACCCGAGGCCATGGACGAGATGGTGGAGCAGTTTTTCCACCATTTGGGGGTGGAACGGGGTTTGGCCCCCCTGACGCTGGAATCGTACAGCCATGACCTCACGGATTTTCGGGAGCATCTCCGCCTGCTGGGTCGGCAAAGTTGGGAGGAAGTGAGCCTGGAGGATTTGGGCGGATACCTGGCCGCCTTGGAGCTGCGGGGGCTGGGTCCCCGGAGCCGGGCCCGGCGGCTGTCGGCCTTGCGGCAATTTTTCAGGTTTCTCCAGCGGGAACATCGTCTGGCGGTCAACCCCGTGGAGCTCCTGGACGCCCCCCGGCTGCCCCTCAAGCTGCCCCAGGTGCTGACGGAGGAGGAGGTGGCGGCCCTGCTGGACGCAGCCGATCCCACCACCTCTCTGGGGCAGCGCGACGCCGCCTTGCTGGAGGTGCTGTACGCCACGGGTCTGCGGGTGTCGGAACTGGTGGGGCTGACCCTGAAGCAGCTGGACCTGCGCCGGGGGGTGGTCAGACCCCTGGGAAAAGGGCGGAAAGAGCGGCTGGTGCCCATGGTGCCCAAGGCAGTGGAGGCCTTGAAACGCTACCTGGCCGAAGGCAGGCAACAACTGCTCAAGGGCGGGGATTCACCCTATGTGTTCCTGAACCGGCGGCGGACCCGCCTCACCCGCCAGGGATTCTGGAAGATTATCCGGCACTACGCCCGCAAGGCCGGGGTGCGCACGCTGTCGCCCCACGCGCTCCGGCACTCCTTTGCCACCCACCTGTTGTCTCGGGGAGCGAACCTGCGGGTTCTGCAACTGCTGCTGGGGCATGCCGACCTGGCGACCACGCAGATTTACACTCACCTGGACGCGCCGCGCCTTAAGGAGGCGCACCGGAAGTCCCATCCCCGGCCATGAATCGGACAAAATCGCCGCCGGCCCGCACCCTGGAGGTGATCACCACCCACCTGAACGCCGACTTTGACGCGCTGGCGTCCATGGTCGCGGCCAAAAAGCTTTACCCCCGGGCGCTGTTGGTCTTCCCCGGGTCCCAGGAGGGGAACCTGCGGGATTTCTTTGTGCGCTCCAGCTTTTATTTCCTGGACATCACCCGGGCCAAGCACGTCTCTCCGGAGGAAATCAAGCGCCTCATCCTGGTGGACACCCGCCAGGCCTCCCGCATCGGCAAATTTGAAGAGGCGGCCCGGTCCGGAGAAGTGGATATCCACATCTACGATCACCATCCCGACTCACCCGAGGACGTGCACGGCAGCGTCGAGGTGGTCAAGCCCCTGGGGTCCACCACGGCCATCATGACCCAGATTCTGGCGGAGCGGGGGCTGCCGCCCACCCCCCAGGAAGCCACCGTCATGGCGCTGGGACTCTTCGAAGACACGGGCTCCTTCACCTTTTCCTCCACCACGCCCGAGGACTTTGAAGCCGGGGCTTATCTCCTGAGGCACGGGGCGGACCTCAACGTGGTGTCCCAGATGGTGACCCGGGAACTCACCGTGGAGCAGGTGGCCCTCCTGAACGACCTCATCGACAACGCCAGCCGCTTTCTGGTTAACGGGGTGGAGGTGGTGGTGGCCCGGGCCACCACCTCGCAATACGTGGCGGACTTTGCGGTGCTGGTGCACAAGTTCATGGACATGGATAACCTGCAGGTGCTGTTCGCCCTGGCTCAGATGGAGGAAAGGGTCTTCCTGGTGGGCCGCAGCCGCATCCCGGAGGTCAACGTGGGGGAAATTTTGGCCGAACTGGGAGGCGGCGGACACGAATACGCGGCCAGCGCGGCCATCAAGGACGAACCCCTGGCCCAGGTGGAGGAACGCCTGCGCCAGGCCCTGTCCCGGCGGGTGCACCCCCAGCGCCGGGCCCGGGAGATCATGAGCTTCCCCGTCAAGAGCGTGGACCCGGAGGTGAGCCTGGAAGGGGCCGAACTGCTCCTCAACCGTTACAGTATCAACGCCCTGCCCGTGATGGCGGAACGGCAACTGCTGGGGCTCATCAACCGCCAGACGGTGGAAAAGGGCATCTACCACGGCCTCAAAGACCACCCGGTGCGGGATTACATGTCCACGCCGGTGGCCACGGTGGGCCCCGAGGCGACCCTGGCCGAAATCCGGGAGACGCTGGTGCTGAAAAAGCAGCGCCTGCTGCCGGTGGTGCAGGACGGCGCGGTCATCGGGGTCATCAGCCGCACGGACCTGCTGCACCTGCTCATCGACCAGGAGGAGGAAGGCCAGTGGAGCCAGCCGCTGCGGACCAAGAACATCGTGGGGATGCTGCGGGAGCGGCTGCCCCGGAAGATCCGGGAAATCCTGGAGCAGGCGGGCCGGGTGGCGGCGGAACTGGGCTTCATGGCCTACGTGGTGGGGGGGGTCGTCCGGGACCTGTTTCTCAAAGAAGAAAATCTCGACCTCGACATCGTCATCGAGGGCGACGGCATCGTCTTTGCCCGGCGCCTTGCCGCCCAATGTCAGGCCCGGTCCCGGGAATTTCAGAAGTTCAAGACCGCGGTGATCATCTTCCAGGACGGCTTCAAGATCGACGTGGCCACGGCCCGGACGGAATATTACGAAGCCCCCGGGGCCCTGCCGGTGGTGGAGTACAGCTCCATCAAGATGGACCTCTACCGCCGGGACTTCACCATCAACACCCTGGCGGTGAAGCTCAATCCCGAAGGCTTCGGCATGCTCCTGGACTTTTTCGGGGCGCACCGGGACCTGAAAGAGCGGCGCATCAGCGTGCTCCACAACCTGAGCTTCGTGGAGGACCCCACCCGGGTCTTCCGGGCCATCCGCTTCGAGCAGCGCTTCGGCTTCCGCATCAGCAAGTTGACTATCAACCTGATCCAGAACGCAGTGAAGAACAACTTCTTCGACCGGCTTTCGGGTCCCCGGCTGTTCGGAGAGCTGCGACTCATTCTCCAGGAAGAAAACCCCATTCCGGCCATCGCCCGGCTGGCGGAAATGGACCTGCTCAAGGCCATCCACCCCCGGCTGTGGTTCGACGAGGGCACCCGGGCCATGCTGGAGCGGGTTCAGGCGGTGCTGGCCTGGTTCGACCTGTCCTACCTCGAGGAGATATTCGAGCGCTGGGTGGTCTATTTCCTGGGGCTGGTGGAGCCCCTCACGCCCGCAGAACTGGAGGAGATGATCGGCCGGTTCAAGCCGCCCCCCCGGCTGGGAAGGGCGATTCTGGCGGGGAAGGAAGCGGCCGACCAGGCCCTGGTGAAACTTTTCCGCCTGGGGGAACCCACCCGCAGCCAGATTTACCACCTGCTCAATTCCCTGGGCACCGAATACCTGCTCTATATGATGGCCAAATCCCGGCAGGAGCCCTCCCGGCGGGCCATTTCCCTGTTCTTTACCCACCTCAAGCACATGAAGCCGGAAATCAGGGGGCGGGATCTGGTGGCCCTGGGATATCCTGCCGGACCCATGATCCGGGAGATGCTGGAGGCCCTGCTGGAGGCGCGTCTCAACGAGCAGGTGGCTACCCGGGGTGAGGAGCTGGATTTGATCCGCCGGCGCTTCGGGTATGGCTAGGCGGCGGCCGGCAAGCCCAAAGGTGGGAAAACGGCGCGGCGCCGCGCGGCCTTCGGGCCGCAATCAGACTAAGCCCCTGATTTTTTGGCAACACCCTCCTGCCGGGGCAGGTTTGCCACCCGCCCCTGCGGCTGGATTCTCTGGCGGTTTGGGGAGCGAAAGGTTAAGTCCTCAGAGTCACAGATCATTTACGGGCGACACCCCGTCCTGGCGGCCCTGCGCCGGCCCGACACGCCCCTGGACGAAGTGATCATCGCCCAGGAAGCCGCCGGCCCCTGGCTGGAGGAGGTCCGGGCCTTGTGCCGTGCCGCAGGGGTGCGCCTGCGCCTCCGGGAGCGCCCCTTCCTGGACCGTCTGGTGGGCGGCGCCCGCCACCAGGGCGTCTGCGCCCGCCGGGCCGGTTGGGTTTATCAGACCGAAAGCCGGTTGCTGGCCCTGGTCCCCGATCTGCCCCGCCCCCGGCTCCTGGTGGCTGCGGACGGCCTCACCGACCCCATGAACCTGGGGAATCTCTGCCGCACCGCCCTGGCCGCCGGGGCCCAGGGCCTCATCCTGCCCCGGGACCGGTCCGTGGGCCTCACTCCCGCGGTGGCCAAGGCCGCGGCGGGGGCCCTGGAGTTCCTGCCCCTGTTCCGGGTCACCAACCTGTCCCAATGCCTCCTCGGCCTCAAAGACCTGGGCTTTTGGGTCACGGGCGCCGACGTGCAGGCCTCCTTAAGCCTCTTCGCCGCAGACCTCACCCCCTGCCTGGTCCTGGTCATCGGCAGCGAGGGCAAGGGCCTGCGACCCCGGGTGCGCCGGACCTGCGACCTGTTGGTCACCATTCCCCTGGCCGCCCCGGAGGTGGGCTCCCTCAACGCCGCCAGCGCCGGCGCGGTCTGCCTCTTCGAAATCCGCCGACAACGCCTGGCCCTGCCCCCGGGCGGACAGGACCCCGGACGCACCGGGAAAACCTGAAAGGTTGGAAGGTCCCCAAGCAGTCGCGCCTGGGCCCACGGCCCACCGGTAACACCTGAAAAGCTCTCTAAAGCGGGCGTCCCCGTCCGCCGCCAGCCCCTGTCCATGGTGCGTAAGTCGCACCCTTGGGAACGTGGGGGAAACCAGGGTTTCCCCGGAACAACCTGCGAATGAAAATGTTGTGGGTAATCTTCTCTGATACCAAGTTGCAAAGTTGTGTAACGGGTGGGCCAAAGGCCCGTGCGCAACTGCTACCTGCGGGAAGGATTGGTTCCGGGAAGATGAGCATCTGGGAGATCTTACTCGGTCAAAGAGGGTCAAAAAAGCATTTTGGCACTGCTGCAGTCAAGGCTGCCCCATAATCTCAGGGGATAGGCGCAGCGGGTGTGCTTGGTGAGCTGCTCACACTCGCCTTTGAGACTGGTTAAAAAGGAGAGTATCTCCTCGGGTGTCAAGGAGGTCAGGTCCCGGTCAGGAAAATGATCCCGGAATTTGGTCAAGAGCGAACTGCAGGACCGGATCTTTTTTTTGAGAATTCATCTTGTGGTAATCCAGGAACGGGTTGACGGCCTTGGAAACCTTCATGCTCCACCTCCAGTTTACTCTCGGCAGGGATGCCGGCCTTGATATCAGGCTTATATCAATAATTCTATGATGTTATCGATAATTTTGTGAGCTGGCAAGCGGCCTTCTTTTCATGCTCCAATTTTTAAAATATTATGGTTCCTTTGGTGAGTCATGGTATTATGCCCCCTGCCAGAAGATAAGACAAAAACTGATTGTAGAACATATCCGGCAAAGGCTGAAACGTCGTCGTCCGTTTCCATGTCTTGCTGTAGCGGAGTTCAATAAGACCCGGAAGCTGAGGGAAATTGAACCACAGCCATGGTAACATCCTTCTATCAACACCGGTGGCAACGCCTTGTTTGGCTTACCGGTTCAACTCGGGAAGCAGGACCGTGGAACCCCTGCCCCGGAAAGAGAAAATAATCAGCAGCCCCTGGGATGGCCGATCCCTGCCGGCCGGGGAGCATCCGGTCGCCGGGGGATCGGCATGCCCGAAATCAGGAAAAAATTGACTTTGCGCCCCGATTTGTGCTATTTTGCCGTCTACGAGAAGGATTGGCTTCGAGAAATTTACCGCTTGGGAGTTTTTACTCGGTCACAGGGACCCCAAGGCCATTTTGGGACCGGCGCAGCCAAGGGTGCCGCAAAACCTCGGATAACCGGATAGGGAGGACAAAAAGATGCCACGGAAATTGCCGACAACATCTCCCGCCTCTTATCCTGCCCGGACAGGGAAAAATTCCTGGGCCTTTGCCGGGTTGATTATTAGATGCGGCTGGAGCCCGGCCGCCCTGGTCATAATAATTCTGGCTTGCGTCGCGGGATGCGGCGGCCCCTCCCCCCAAATGTTAACGGCCCCGGTCCCGGCTCACCGACCGGCCCCCAACCAAGATAACCAGATGCAGCAGCAACTCATGGTTCAGGCGAGCCGGGCTTCCTTGGCCCGTTATAAAGATTATCAGGTGGGGGCCGAGGACCTGTTGGTCATCCAGATTTACGGCCAGGACAAACTCAACCGGGAGATCAGGGTCAACGGCCAGGGGGAAATCACCTTGCCCCTGGTGGGGGTGGTCAAGGTGGCCGGCTTGACCACTCAGCAGATTGAAAAGCGCTTGTGGGCATTGTACGATGCCGACTATCTGGTGAATCCGCAGCTTACCGTGGCGGTCAAGGAATTCCGGCACCAGCGGGTGGCGGTCACCGGTGCGGTGGACAAGCCCGGCAGCTATGAACTCATCGGGCCCCGGACCCTTCTGGAGGCCCTGTCCCTGGCGGGGGGGTTGTCAAACAAACCGGGGGCCCAGGCAGGTGACGTCGTCAATGTGATCCGGCATCAGAACGCCCCCGACCTGGTCAGGAAGGTGCAAGCCCGGGCCGTGCAGCCCTTTGCCCCGCAAACCGACACCCTGGTCATCGACCTCCGCCGCTTGGTCAGCGGCCGGGCCCCGGAATTGAACATCAGCGTGCAAAACGGGGATGTCATCCATGTACACTTTGCGGGTACGGCCTATGTCCTGGGGGGAGTCAGGAAATCGGGAAATATTGCCGTGAAAGAAAACCTGACGGTGTCCCAAGCCGTGGCCTTGGCCGGCGGCATCGACCCCATCCTGGGAACCAATAACATCACGATCCTGCGTTTTGACGAACAGGGAAAGCCCCGAAAAATCGATACCAATCTAAAAAGTATCATTGCCGGAACCGATGATGATTTACCGGTGAAAGACAACGACGTAATCGTGGTTAACGAAAGCGCAATAAAAAAAGCAGCTTATGTTATCAGGACCCTGATTCCCATTCCCAGTGGCGGTTATAGCCTGGGGACGTTTTAAAGAGTCGTCCCCCTTAGGAGGTTCAGCTCATGTCAACCCATCCTCCGACGCCCCCGGCCGTGCCGCCGTCTTCTGTGCCGTCTGCCTCGGCGCCTCTGCCTCCGCCAGGGGATTATTATTTGGAAATGGAGCAGCGCCGGAATCTGAAGGACTATATCCATATCCTGCTGCGGCGCAAATGGTGGTTCCTGGGGGCCTTTTTGGCCGTATTCCTGAGCGCGGGGCTTCATACCTTTCTTCGCACCCCCATCTATCGCCCCCTGGCCACCCTGCAGATCACCCAGGACAACCCGGGCTCGCATGTGAGCGCCGACGACAAACTCTCTCTGTTCACCGGCGGTGATTCCCTGGAAAAGTTCCAGCAGACCCAATACAAAATTTTGCAGAGCCGCTCCCTGGCGGCTCGGGTCATTCACGACCTGAATCTGAAGGAACATCCCGATTTCAAGCCCATCGCCGAAGGCAAGGCGGGCAAAACTCAGGCTGAAATCGAGGACGCCATGGTGGAGTTGTTTCTGAAAAAACTGGAAATCACTCCGGTGCGAAATTCTTACCTGGTGGAGGTCTCTTTTGAATCTCCTGATAAAGCAATGGCTCAACAGGTGATCAACACCATAGCCGATGCCTATATGCAATTATCCATCGACCGCCGCAACGAATCGTTTATGCTGGTCCGCAACTGGCTGAACAAGCAATTGCAGAACATGGCGGCCAAGGTGCAGGAGGCCCAGAAAAAACTTTACAAGTTCGGCCAGGAGACGGATATTTACACCCTCGAAGACAAGGACAATGTGATTGTCCAAAAATTCATCGATCTCAGCGCCCTGCTTACCAAGGCCCAGGCCGAGAAAATGGCCAAAGAAGCCCAGTTCAAACAGATTAAAGAGAAAGGCCCCAATGCCCCTTTGATTGTCAACCATCCTCTGGTGGCCCAATTGCGTCAACAATTGGTGGTTCAGCAGGCCAGGGTGTCGGCTCTCCAGAAGGTTTTTCGCGGGGGGCATCCGGAGCTTCAGGCCGAACAGGCCAACCTGGGTGAATTGCAGGGCCGCCTGCAGGCCGAGGTGCACCGTCTCCAGGAAAGCGTCAAAGCGGATTACGAAGCGGCCCAGCGGACGGAGAAGCTCCTGGAAGAAACCTTCATCGGCCAGAAAGAGCAGATGGTCAAACTACAGGCCAATCTCACCGACTACCAGATTCTCAAGCGGGACGCCCAGACCAATGAGCAGCTCTATCAGGCGCTCCTGGCCAGGGTCAAAGAGGCCAATATCGCCGGGACCATGGTGCCGGCCAATGTGGCCGTCATCGACCCGGCGCCTCTCCCCAGCAAGCCCTATAAACCCAAGAAATTCCGCAACCTGGCCCTGGCCGCCTTCCTCGGGCTGATCCTGGGTTTGGTCTTGGCCCTGCTTAGAGAAAACCTGGACGACTCGGTGAAATCGGCGGAGGACCTGGAAGGCTGTAACCTGCCGTTCTTGGGGGTCCTGCCTCTCCTGGACCGGAATGGCCCCCCGGCTCTGGGCCGCAGTGATTCACGTCCGACGGCGGTGGGGCGTTACCTGCCGCGCCGGTCCGGATCGCGACAGGGCATCATTTCTTCTGAAGATGCGGATCTGATGGTATCCAAATACCCCGAGACCCCTTTCACCGAAGCCCTCAGGCAAACCCAGACCTCCATCATGCTCTCCGTCTCCGGCCGACCGCCCACGGCCCTGATGATCACCAGTCCTCACCCGGAAGAGGGCAAGACCACGGTAGCGGTCAATCTGGCCCAGTCCTTCGCCCTGCATGAGCGTCCCACGGTAATCATCGACGGCGATCTGAGAAAGCCCAGGATTCATAAAACCTTTCAACTCGACCCCCAGCCGGGGCTCACCAATTACATTACCGGGCACGCGGACCTGCACGACATTCTGCGCCCCACCTCCGTCCCCAACCTGGTGGTGATCACGGCCGGCCCCCGCTCCCCCAGCCCCGGCAATCTGTTGAACTCAGAAATTTTCCATGAACTCCTCGCCCTCCTGCGGCAGCAATTCCGCCAGCTCGTCATTGATACTCCCCCCATCTTGGGATTTTCCGATGCCCGGCAGATCTCTTCCCTGGTGGACGGTGTGATACTGGTCACCAAACACCAGCACACCCAAAAAACCGCGCTCAAACTGGCCCATCAGCTTCTCAGCCAGATCCACGCCCCGGTTATGGGCGCAATCTTAAACGGGGTTGACATCACCAGCCGGGGCTATGGCGGCTACCATTTCCATTATCATTATTATGCGAAATATTACGGCGAGCAGCGGGCCGGCTGACTTGTAGTTCAACGCGAAAATTTCGCTGGGTTTTGGTGAAAAAATATTGCCGGCAAACCTGGTTCCCAAGCTCTAGCTTGACCCAGAAAAAAGCCGACATCCTGCGTTACCATACTTTTCATCCTTTTGTCTTGAAAGTTGTTCCGTAGGGTGCGCTCCGCGCACCATGGCCTAACTCTGGCGGCGGGCTGGGACGCACGCCCCACCGGCCTTTTCAAGGGTTACGGGTGGGCCGAAGGCCCGGGCGCGGCTGTTAGGAAACGTGCATGGCCCAAGCCGGGCCACCCCCGATGATGAAAACTTTTTCGCCGGGGCGAGGCCTGAGCGCAGGCCGAAACCAGCTGCTGCATTTCAAGACGTTCGAGCCTCGGGAAATTTTCTCGGTAAAGTTAACCATCTGATTTTTCAGCGTTATACCAAACGTTGCCCCCCAAAAAAAGCCCGACCCTGTGGAAGGTCGGGCTTGGCTCGCATTAGAAAATCAGGCTCTTTGGACGATCTAATCCACTTTGGGCCGGGGCAGGAGTCCCGCGGCTTTCAAAATCTCCGGCGCCCTTTCCTCCCATTCGATGGCCATCAGGTGGATGCCGGCGATGCCTTTCATTTCCAGGCACTGCTGGATCTGCTCCACGGCGATCTTGATGCCCTCGGCGCCCTGCTTGTCCTTGGGCACGCCCCGGAGGCGCTGGATGTAGGAGTCGGGGACCACCAGTCCGGGCACGAACTTCTTCATGTAGTTGGCCATACCCACGGACTTGAAGGGGGTGATGCCCGCCATGATGTAGCACTTTTCCGTGAGGCCCATGTCGTTGGCCATCTGCATGAACTGGGCGAAGCGGTCCATGTCGTAGATGCACTGGGTCTGGATGAACTGGGCCCCGGCGGCGATCTTTTTGGCCATGCGCACCACCCGGAACTCGAAGGGGTCGGCGAAGGGGTTGGCCGCGGCGCCGATGAACATGGCGGGCCGTCCCTGTACCTCGGTGCCGCTGATCATCTTGCCGTCGTCCCGCATGGTCTTGATGCAGTGCAGCAGCTGGATGGAGTCCAGGTCGTGGACGTTTTTGGCCTGGGGGTGGTCGCCAAAGGAGTTGTGGTCGCCGGTGAGGCACAGCAGGTTTTTGATGCCCAGGGCGGCGGCGCCCAGGACGTTGCTCTGCAGGGCGATGCGGTTCATGTCCCGGGTGACCATCTGCATCACCGGCTCCATGCCCAGGTCCATCATGATGCGGCTGGCCGCCATGGAGCAGAAGCGCACCACCGCGGTCTGGTTGTCGGTAATATTGACGGCTTCGCAGATGCCCTTCAGGTAAGACGCCTTGTGGCGGAAGTGTTCGGCATCGGCCCCCCGGGGCGGGCCGCATTCGCAGGTGACGGCCTTTTGGCCGCTAGTCAGAATCTTTTCCAGGTTGCTGCCGGCGGTCATGGTCATTTCCTCAACTCCTCCCGGATCATGGTGCGCGGCCCACCGTCCCGGCTGGTGGCCCAGTTCTTATAGAGCATGGGTTCTTCCAGCTTCTTGAGCTGGCCCAGGTTCTTCAGTCGCTCGTAAATCAGATGCCAGACGCAGTCGACGGCGCCTTTGCCCACTTCGCATTTGCCCCCGGAGGAGCCGCCGCAGGGGCCGTTCAGCAGGGTCTTGGCGCACCGGGCGATGGGGCACAGGCCCCCCGTGTCGCCCAGGATGCAGTTGCCGCAGGCCTGGCAGTATTCCTTCCAGACCCCATGTTCCACCGCCCCGCCGATGAAGGTGGTGTTGATGCCGGGAAAGACCGGGACATAAGGGTAGCGGGCGGCGACGTATTGAGGACCCACGCTGCAGGCGATGGACAGCACCGCGTCCGCGTCCTTCACCAGATCGTCCAGCGCCTCGATATACTCCGGGTCGCACTGCCGTTCGCAGGTATATTCGAGCACGGCCAGTTCCTTGCCCGCCGCCTTCCGGGCCAGGCGCAACTCCGAAGCCAGGATGCCCACCTCTTTCTCGCCGCCCACGTTGCAGACGGTGACGCAGCCTTTGCAGCCGGCCAGGACCACCTTTTTGCAGTCCTTGAGCATCTCCAGGATTTCCGCAATGGGCTTTGACTCCCCAACAACCATGAGATTCCTCCTATACCGTTAAACCCAGGGCGGTCGTCAGGCCGCCTGTTGCCAAAAACCACCCCCGGCGGAAACCCGGCGACAACATGGGCCGCCCTCTTCCCGACGTCGGGACTGGGTGGAAAATTTTCCGGGCACTCCCCATGCGCACCAGCGGCCCGGCTTTGTACGTCTGTTCACAATTTTAGAACCCCCCATCCGCCTTTGTCAAACAGAAAATTCCCCGGAAATTTTTCTCCCAGCGGGAGCCCCGGGTTAAAAATATTTATTGACAAAACCTAGCGACATCGATTATAAGGCAGGGCATGTGAAAAAAAGCATGAGCCCTGGCGCGAGCGCAACCAGGAATCATGCGGGAATTCTGCGCGCTTGAGCAAGGACAGGCGGCAGGTCCCTTAACCCTCTCAGGAATAACCCAAAATCTGAAGGAGGCTTTCTTATGGCGAAGTATGATCCGGTAACACAGAAAGACTGGCAGATTGCGGAAATCGCTGAAGCGGAGATGATTCCCTTTGAGGAGATGTGCGACAAGCTGGAAATCCCCAAAGATGAGCGCATCCCCATGGGGCATAAAATCGGCCGCGTCGACTACATCAAGTGCCTGGAGCGTCTGAAGGACAAGCCCGACGGCTACTACATCGACGTCACCGCCATCACCCCCACCCCCCTGGGCGAAGGCAAGTCCACCACCTCCATGGGTCTGATCGAGGGCCTGGGCGCCCGGAAGCAGAACGTGGGCGGGGCGCTGCGCCAGCCCTCCGGCGGCCCCACCATGAACGTCAAGGGCACTGCGGCCGGCGGCGGCATCTCGCTCTTGATCCCCATGACCGACTTCTCCCTGGGCCTCACGGGCGACATCAACAACATCATGAACGCCCACAACCTGGCCCTGGTGGCCGCCACCTCCCGGCTGATGCACGAGTTCAACTACACCGACGAGCAGTTGGCCAAGCGGAACCTAAAGCGCCTGGACATCGATCCCAAGAACTTCGAGATGGGCTGGATCATGGACTTCTGCGCCCAGGCCCTGCGCCACATCATCATCGGCATGGGCGGCAAGATGGACGGCTTCATGATGAAGTCCTCCTTCGGCATCGCGGTGTCCTCGGAAGTCATGGCCATCCTCTCGATCTTCACCTCCCTGGAAGACTTCAAGAAACGCATGAACGAAATCACAGTGTGCTACGACAAGAAGGGCAACCCCGTCACCACCGGCGACCTGGAATGCGGCAACGCCATGATGGCCTGGATGGTGCCCTCCATTCATCCCACCCTCATGCAGAGCGTGGAAAAGCAGCCCGTCTTCGTGCACGCCGGCCCCTTCGCCAACATCGCGGTGGGGCAGTCCTCCATCGTCTCCGATCAGATCGGCCTGAAGCTGTTTGACTATCACGTCACCGAGTCCGGTTTCGGCGCGGACATCGGCTTTGAGAAGTTCTGGAACGTCAAGAGCCGTTTCAGCGGTCTCATTCCCAACGTGGCGGTGCTCACCGCCACCGTGCGCGGCCTCAAGCACCACGGCGTCAACGCCGGGGCCCTGCCCTGCCCGCCGGGCAAGCCGGTCCCCAAAGAATACTTCTCGGCCTCCAAAGAGACCATGAAGTGGTTGGAAGACGGCGTGGAGAATGCGGTGCATCATGTGCGCACCATCAAGAAGGCCGGCATCAACCCGGTGGTCTGCATCAACTCCTTCCACTTCGACTCGGACGAAGAGCATGCCGTGATTCGCCGGGCCTGCGAGGCGGAAGGCGCCCGGGTGGCCGTGTCCCGGCACTGGCAGTTCGGCGGCGAAGGCGCCCTGGAGTTCGCCGACGCGGTCATGGACGCCTGCAAAGAGAAGCCGAATTTCAGGTTCCTCTATCCCAATGAGCTGCCTCTGCGCCAGCGGGTGGAAATCATCGCTGAGCAGGTGTACGGCGCCGACGGCGTGGACTTCGCCCCCGAGGCCTTGGCCAAGGCTAGGCGGTTCGAAGCGGATCCCAAGTACAACGAATACGCCACCATGATGGTGAAGACGCACCTGTCGCTCACCCATGATCCCACCAAGAAAGGCACCCCCAAGGGCTGGCGGCTGCCCGTGCGTGACTTCCTCATTTTCAGCGGCGCCAAGTTCATCTGCCCGGTGTGCGGCGCCATTTCCCTCATGCCCGGCACCGGCTCCGACCCGGCCTACCGCCGCGTCGACGTGGACGTCAAGACCGGCAAGGTCATGGGACTGTTCTAAGTTAGGCTGCAGGGTGCGCACCGCGCACCTTGCATAAACCAGCAAACCGGCTTCCCGAGGCGCTCCCCCGGGGAGCCGGTTTTTTTATGAGTCAAGGCCTGAGATCCTGGACAGAGTTACAAATTGTAGTTAGTTCTCATCCGGAAAAGCTATTTATTTGAATTTCTTTCATAATAGGTTTTTTTTTCCTCGCGCTTTTCTGGGGGAAAAGGTATACTCTTTCAACTAACCGGTTGAATTGGTTTAGAAAGATACCTTGCCGAGGTGAGCGCGTGCGCCAAAAACGGGACCCGCAACGGAACCTGTTGTATCTCATGGCCAGAAATAAAGTGGCCCGGGAACTGGAGGCCATCTCCAAAGTACTGGACGCCCATCAGGAGATGTTGAACCCGGTGTTCCGGGACCTGGTGAAATACCAGCGCACGGATACCGGGCGCCAGGGCATGACCGCCGAACAGGTGTTGCGCTGCGCCCTTTTGAAGCAATACCGGGAATTGACCTACGAGGAACTGGCCTTTCATCTGGAGGACTCCCTGGCCTTCCGGTCTTTTGCCCGGCTGGGCATGAGTCAATATCCCAGCGGCTCCACCTTGCAGGAGAACATCAAAGCCATTGCCGCCGAGACCTGGGAAGCGGTGAACCGGGCGCTCCTGGAGCAGGCGGCCCAAAAAAAGGTGGAGAAGGGGCGGGCCGTGCGCCTGGATTCCACGGTGGTGGAAACCCACATCCATCATCCCACCGACTCCACCCTGCTGCCGGACGGCATCCGGGTGATCACCCGTCTGCTCCAGGCCGGCAAGGAGCTGCAGCCCACGCCGTGGTACGTCTTTGCTGATCATCAACGGGCCGCCAGGAAACGGGGCTTGCAGATTCAGGGCGCCCGTAAGGAGCAGGTGCGGCACAAGGCGTATCGGCAGTTGTTGTCTCTGGCCGGCAAAGTGCTGGGGTATGCCCGGCAGGCCATGGCGGAACTCCAGGGATTTGTGGGGGCGGACCTTGATGAGACCATCGCCGCCCATAAGATCCTGGAACAACTGGAAAGAGCGGTCTCGCTGTCTTGAAAAGTCCCTTATCCCCCCTCTCCCCCGCCGGGGGAGAGGGGGGATAAGGAACTTTTCATAGCAGTTCCTCATGGGCCGTTGGCCCACCTCCGACGAGCTAAATTTGGGCCCATTCTCGGCGGCCCTGCGCGGCTTGGCTCGGTGGTGGCTCGGGAGCACTAAAAAACCGTATGCCTATACCAATTTGCAGAACTTGACATACACAACTCGTCCCTGCCGGCCGTCAGCGCCTGGCAATGGTGCGTGAGGCGCACCCTACGGAACGACTTTTTTCGTGAAAACCCCTATTCTGCAGGGGCGGTTTTGAAACCCGCTCCTGGGGCAGTCATGGGGCGTGCCGTGCACGCCGAGGGCGGCGGCCGCGGGCCGCCCTATCTGGACGTTTGTACATCGACCTGCCACGAACTTTGTAATCGGATAACCAACTTCCCGGCGGGACTAGCAAACCGAAGGGAGTTCAAGCAACTGCAGGCCAGGGAGGGAAGGGCAGTCGGCGGGGACCGTCATGCGGGTGATCTGCTCCCGTCCCCTTCTCTAAAGTTCCATCCTCAGGGAGCGTCTGACCCGGATGCCCGCCGCGCCGCCCACGGGACAGACCTTTTCGCAGTGGCCGCAGCCGATGCAGCGGTCGGGCTGGACTACGGGAAGTTTCACCTGCACTTTCCGGCCCTTGAGATTGACCACCTCCTGGAGGGTGAAGGTGATGGCCTTGGGGGAGACGGGGCAGTGCTCCTCGCACACCAGGCAGTCCGCCCCTTCGGTGTAGGGGATGCAGCGGTTGCGGTCGAAGGCGGCCACCCCCAGGACCATGGCCTGTTTAACGGGCAGGGTCAGTTGGGGGATAGCCCCGGTGGGGCAGACCTGGCCGCAGAGGGTGCAGGTGTGGGCGCAGTAGCCCATCCGGGGCACCAGCCGGGGGGTGTAGAGGCCTTCCAGCCCCGCTTCCCAGAGGACCGGCTGCAGTCCGTTGGTGAGACAGACTTTCATACATTGCCCGCAGCGGATGCAGCGGCTGAGGAACTCGGCCTCGTTCTGCGCCCCGGGCGGCCGGATGAGGTATTCGTCGGGCGGTCTGGCCAGGGAGCCCAGGCGCACCAGGGGGACCAGGGCTACGCCCGCGGCCAGGGAGGTGACCACCTGGCGGCGCCCCAGGTCCAGGGGGGCCCGGGGGGCCTTGACGCCGAAGGCGAAGCTCACGCGACCCTTCTCACATTCACTCAGGCAGCGCAGGCAGAGCTGGCATTCGGCGGAGGAGTGGGGGGCCTTCAGGGGTTGGCCTGGTGATCTCACGTCCCTTCCCGGTTCCCCCTCAGGGGTTGGGGGAGGGGCTGTGGTGGATGGGGCCAGGGTCGGCGGCTCCTGGACCCTTCCCCCACTCAGCGCCCCCATCTTGCACAGCACCGCGCAGTCGCTGCAATCAGGGCAGAGCGCCGCGGGCCGTCGCCGCAGCAGGGAAAAGCGGGCGACCAGCCCATAAAGGGCTCCCAGGGGGCACAGAGCCCGGCACCAGAAGCGGCGGTCCCAGCGCTCCGCGGCCACCACCAGGGCGAAGAGGAACAGGGTCAGGAAGGGGAGCAGATAGACCAGGGGCTTAAAAGGGAGGACCGTGGCCTTGAAAAACTGATAAACAGGCTCACTGAAGGCGCTGACGGGAGGCCCCAGGTGATAGAGCACGGTTCCGGCCCTTTCCACGGCGTAGCCGAAGGCGGGGTATAAGACGATGGCCAGGGTTCGATAAAGGAGGGAGAGGGGATCAAAGAGGCCCACCAGATTCACGGTGAAGGGCGCCGAGGCCAACAGGGCGATGAGCAGATAGTATTTGGCGCGCCGCCAGCGGTCAGCCACGCCCCGGTCCGGCCGGGGGGAAAACAGCAGACGGCGGCAGGCGTCCAGGGTGGCGCCCAGGGGACAGACCCAGCCGCAGAAGAAGCGGCCCAGGATGAGGGTCAGGACCACAAAGACCAGGGACCAGAACAGTCCCGCCACCAGGGGGCTCAGGGTCAACAGGTGGGCCGTGAGGAGGAGGGGGTCGAACCGGAAAAAGAGGTCCACGGGCCAAGCCAGGATTTCCTGGCCGGCGTATTCGGCCTTGAGAAACAGGACCACAAACAGCAGAAAAAGGATAATCTGCACGGCCCGGCGCAGCCAGAGCCAATAACGACGGGAGGATTCGTTGGTTGCCATCACAGGACTCGGAAAGTGAGATGGGGAAGCGGACCGGGAGCCACAGGACCCTGCCCCTTCCCCATACGGCCTCGGCGCTGACTTTTTCACCAAGCGCGCACCATCTTGCCACTTTTATTATACCTCACGTCACAATAGGTGAACATGAAATTGGCGAGACCTTCATGCCGATACGGTTAGGAGCCGCCCTCTCAAGGAAGCAGGAAAAAGGCCCGAGCCGGGCCCCGGAGCACCGGCTGGCGGGCAGAGACCACCCGGCATGGTTTCCTGGCTGAAAGCCGAACACGGACAACGACCAGCCGTTTCCGACAAGGCCTTGCCCAGGCGGGTCGTGGTGGCCTTCTCAGCGGTTTTCGCCGTGGTTCCGGAGGATCCACTCCGCCGCGTCCAGGAGGCTGTCGGCGACGTGCACGGGCTGGACCTGGGCGGTGCGGGCGAAGTACTCATTTTCCCCGCGGCCGTAGCCGGTGAGCACCAGAATGCCGGCCACCCCGGCGTTGGCCCCGGTTTCGATGTCCCGGTAACGGTCCCCCACCAGGAAGGAGCGGTCCGGGTCCAGGTCCAGGTCCCGGAGCGCCTCCAGCACCAGGCCGGGTTTGGGCTTGCGGCAGGAGCACCCCGCGCCGGGATGGTGCAGGCAGGCATAGATGGCGTCCAGGTGCGCCCCTTCTGCGGCCAGCAGGTCCCGCAGGAGGAGGTGCACCTCCTCCACCAGTTCAAAGGGGAAATAGCCCCGGGCCGCCCCGGATTGATTGGTGACCACCACCACCTTGAACCCGGCCTGGTTCAGCCGCCGGATGGCCGCAGGCACGCCGGGCAGCAGCACCAAGCGGCTCAGGTGATTAATGTACCCCATCTCTTCGTTGATAGTGCCGTCCCGGTCCAGGAAGACCGCAGGCGATTTCATGAGAATCTCTCCTTGGCCCACTGCCGACCACGGGACCGGTCGCCCCGTGGAGGAAAAACGCTTTGGATGGTTCGGATAATTTTACCACTCGCCGGAGCCGATGCCCAGGTCCCGCAAGAGGTTGAAAACGGCCTTTCGGGGCAGGAGCCGGGGGGCGGAGACTCCCGCCCCCTGCCTCAATTCCATGGGGGCCATTCTGAGAGCAGCAAATAATCACGATTTTTTAGATGGTTGAGATCTTGGACGCTGTCTTGAAGGACAGCAAGCATCATTTTTGCAAAAGCTTCTTGCTTTTGCGGGGAAAGCTGATTTCAGAGAAAAAACCTGTCGGAGCGCGCCTCGGCCCTTGACTGGGGCTTGATTTGTGCTAATATGAACAATTGCAGGGAAAAAAGATTAAT
>Ga0194111_10003489_pt1 | contig 18622 bp, 23 predicted proteins | sample TA2KigC300mmetaG_FD_146194 | JGI IMG/M metagenome (GOLD analysis project Ga0194111, IMG submission 146194) | Freshwater microbial communities from Lake Tanganyika, Tanzania - TA2015033 Kigoma Deep Cast 300m | ecosystem: Environmental > Aquatic > Freshwater > Lake | place: Tanzania: Lake... | reverse complement strand
CGATTGCGGCGTTGCGGAACCAGGCGATGATCATCAGCGGGGTGCGGACACGGACAGCGGTGGAAGCGCTGAAGGCGGAAGCGGTAGCGGCAGTGGCAGCCGGCGGGAGCTTTGCGGACTTTATCGAGCGGGCGGAACTGGCGGGCTATGCTTCGGCAAATCCGTATCATCTGCGGACTGAATTTGACAATGCACGGACAACGGCGGCGCAGTGCGGGCGGTGGCAGCAGTGGATGGCGGACAAGGCGCTATTCCCATATCTGAAGTATGTGACGATGCGGGATGAGCTGGTGCGGGCAGAGCATGCGTTGCTGGACGGGATCGTGCGGGCAGTGGATGATCCTTTCTGGGATATGAATTACCCGCCTAATGGCTGGAATTGCCGCTGTGACGTGGAGCAACTGACCGAAGGGGAAGGGGAGAAAGATCCGGGGCTGACGCGAGAAGATCCGGGCGTGGAGCATGATGCGTCGTTTCGTGGGAACGTGGGGAAAAATGGCAAGATCCCGGGTGGAGCGGAAGCGGATTATGAGCGATATGCGGACCGGGGGGAAGGAGAGGTTCCCGCAGATGGCGCGGATAAAAACGCGGTTTGCGCAGATGTAGGATTAGCCACGGAAAACACGGAAGGCACGGAAAAGCGCGAAAAGAATGGAGAATTGGATGGTAAGGTTGAGGTGGTGAAGGACGTGCTGAATTATCCGGTATTAGTGGATCGGGATAAGCGGCGGGCTGACAAGGGACGGCAGGCGGTGGAAATGTTGCGTTCTGCGAGCGAGATCTGGCAGGGGAAGGGTGTAACCTACTACCTGCGGAGGAAGGGGCAAAAAATAGGGGTTATGAGCGTCACAGAGGGCAAGGCGAACATGGTGGTGGAATATCCGGTGAGCGAATACATGGGACAAGGACGTCGTGGATTCCAGGAATATGGGGTGTGAGATGGGTTGGTTCCCGCAAATGACGCAGATAATCCCACAGATAGCGCAGATGGGGTATAACCACGGAAGACATGGAAAGGGGGCAGGTGATGGCGCATAAGAAACAGACGATCGAGACGGCGAGACAGTTTTACGTGGTGGAAGGCAAGAGTGTCCGAGAGATCAGCGAAGTGATGAAACTGCCGCATGACACGGTGTATAAGTGGGTGAAGAAGGGAGAGTGGGACAAGGATATCCGTGACGGCAGTGGGCTGGCTCTGAGCATGGAGATGGAGCGGCAGTTTGTGGGCGAAATCAGGAAGGCGCTGGATGAGGAGCGGTTGACTGATCCGGCAACGGCAGATGCGCTGTGGAAGATCGCGAAGATGATGGAGAAGATGCGTCCGAAGCGGGTGATGCTGAGTAACGTGTTCAGTTTTATGGAGGATGCGGTGAACTACTTTGTGCAGCATGAGAATGATGGGGAGTGGTTAGAGAAACTGCATAAGCACATACCGCTATTGGCGGACTGGCTGAGGCGGAAGTATGCGGGGGATCAATGAGCCGGGTTGAGATAATCCGGAACCGGAAGGAATTTGAGGAGCGGATCCGGGAACTGACGGCGACGATCCGGGAGCGGGCCGTGATATTTCATAACGATACGGCGGATCAGCAGCTTGCGCGGGTGAAGAAGGCGAAGGGCGATCCGCTATATTTTGCAAAGACCTACTTTCCGCATTACGTGACATCTGAATTTGCCGAATTTCACGAGGAGGAGATGCGGAAGGCAGCGGAGGCGCTGGATGATGATGAGAGCCAGATCATGGCTGAGATCTGGTTCCGGGGGGCGGGGAAGAGTTCGCTACTGGCGATCATCCTGCCGATCTGGGCTGCTGTGACGGGGAAGGTGAAGTTTGCGATCCACGTGGGTGCTGACCGGGAGTTGTCGAAAGAGCGGACGGTGGCGATCCGGCTGGAGTATCAGCACAATGCACGGCTGAGGCATGACTATCCGGAGATAGCGATGGACGAGGGGATCGGCGAGGAGACGGACTTTAACACGCCGACAAATGAGCGTTATCGGGCGCAGGGCTACCGGCAGACGATTCGGGGCAAGATGAACGGACCGCATCGGCCGCGGCTGATCATTGTGGATGATCTGGAAAGCCATCTGGACACGAATCCACGGATAGCGAGGCAGAAGTATGAGTTTGTCACGGAAGAGGCGTTTGGTGCATTTGGCGAGAAGGGCGGACTGTTGATCTGGCTTGGCAATCTGACAAACAGCCAGAGTGCGTTGAAACAATTTGTGATGAAATGCGAGCGGGAGCCGGATAATCGATTTGTGCAGGTGCGGACAGTGCGGGCAGTGGAAGAGGGCAAGAGCGCATGGGAAGCGGCGTATCCGATGAAGAAGCTGGAAGCGATCCAGGCGGTGGTCGGAAAGCATGGATTTGATCGGCATTATATGATGAAGCCGGGGATCGATGGCGATGTGTTCCAGGAAGAATGGCTGAAGCAGTATAACCCGCACAATCCGTATAACCAGGAACTGGTCAAGAGCATTAAGAACGTGGGCTTTAACATTGTGCTGCCGAGCTGGGAGGATCTGCAGGTGGCGCGGACGGTGACATATTGCGACCCGAGCTTGGGTGGTGGCGAGACGAATGACTATAAGGCGATCGTGACGATAGCGCAGTTTGGCGGGCTGTATTACGTGGTGGATATCTGTCTGCGGCGGATGAGCATCCTGGATATGCTGGATTATATGTATCAGGTGGATAAGCGGTTCCGGACGCGGCATTTTATGGAGAGCAACTTTTGGCAGAAGCTGATCTGGCAGTTTTTACCGCAAAAGGCGGAGGAATATGGGTATATGCTGCCGGTGAGCGGGGTGGAAAGCCGGCTGAAGAAGGAAGAGCGGATCTTGATGCTGGAGCCGTTGTATCAGTGGGGGCATATCATAAACTGCACGGTTGGCGAGGACTGGGAGCAGATGAAAGAGCAACTGGTGGGCTTTCCGCACGCTGAGTATGATGATGGACCGGATGCGTTGGCGGGAGCGGTAGCGCAGTTTAGGGTGATGAGCCAGGGCGCGGGGTATGAAAGCTTGCAGAGGCGGGGAAATGTGGGGATGTTTTGATGGGGATTAACCACGGGAGGCACGGAAAAGAACGGAAGGGAAAAGAACTGGATTCTATCCTGCGCTGGAATGCCGGGGCTAAGGAAAAGGACAGAAGTTTGGCACGAAAGAGGAGAAAGTGATGTATATCGAAGTAGATGAGCTGGTAGTGGCGATCGGCTTCCAGGCGCCGGCAATGGCAGCGGGGAAGGAAGAAGGTGAGTTTGAGGACGAATGCGAGGCGGTGATCGAGGCAGTGACGGCGGTGATCGATGCGATGATCAGCGGTCGGGTGGATCCGAAGGACGTGGAGGATAATGCGATATTGAAGCGGGTGTGTCTGCAGATCAGTAAGTATGACGTGTTCAATCAGTATGCTCGGGACGAGGTGCCGGAGAGCGTTCGGAAGGACAAGGAAGAGGCGATGAAGACACTGGCTCAGATCCAAGAAGGGAAGATCGACCTGGTGGTGGCAACGCCGGGTGCGGTGGAGAGTTTCTTTGGTAGTACAACGCGGCAACTGGGGGAGTATTTATGATGGGGCTTAACCACGGAAAACACGGAGAGCACGGAAAAGAATTGAGAATTAAAAAGGGGTTGAGAGGGTTGAGAAGGTTGAGGAGCTGGGGCGCTGAAGGAAAGCGCCGCTACGATGAGCGTGGTGAGCGGTGCGTGAGTTAATGATATTGGTGGGACGATTGGCGGTGCGTCAGATTCAGCGTCGGATCCGGGAAGCGCGGGTGGCGCCGCGGACGGACAAGAAAGGGACGACTTTGGTGAAGCGGGGGCATCTGCTGCGGAGTATCCGGAACAGTGAACGGGGTGACAGCGTGATCATTACAGCGGGTGGTCGTGACGTGCCGTATGCCCGGATCCATCACGAAGGCGGGGTGATCCGACCGCGGAATGCGCAGTACCTGGCGATCCCGTTGACGCCGGAGGCAGCGTTGTATAAACCGCGGAACTATCCGGGTGAGACGTTTGTGGCGAAAGGCGTGATTTTTGTCAAGAAGGACGGCGGAAAGCCGGTGCCGGTGTATGTCTTGAAGAAAGAGGTGGTGATGCCGGGGCGGGCGTATATGTATCTGGATGAAGGAGATCGGAGCGAGATCGAGACAGCGGTGCGGGGCTGGCTGATGAATCAGGAAGGAGGCAGGTGATGCTGAAAGAGGTTGGTGAATCGATCAAGGCGGTATTGGAGACGAAATTTAAGCAAGTGGAGTATTATGAGGGTCAGTTTGAGCGGTTTGACGAGCAGGTGATCAATCCACCGGCGGTGTATATCGATTATGTAAGCGGTGAGGGGACTGAGACCGAGGATCCGTTTGGGACAATGAACTTTATCCTGTTTTTGATGACGAGCAAGCTGGAGCGGAATCCGGGGAATATGCTGGAGATGATCGAGACGGTGATCGGGCTATTCCAGGATAAGGGTTTGCGGGATGAAAAGAGAGCGTATCTGGGTCGGGGGTATTATGAAGGGTACCGGAATAATACGACATTTCCGGGGTTGATCATTTACGAGGTGGCGTTGAAGGTGGTGAGGTGAATTACCACGGAAGGCACGGAGAGGCACGGAATGAAATTGAGATTTGAGAATGGCGGCTGGGGCGCTGAGGGAAAGCGCCCCTACGATGGTGGTGGTGCAAAATGACAATAAATCGGGAAGGGATAAATAAGGTGAGTATAATTGAGACGAGAGGTGAGCAATGAATAAGCGCAGGAGATTGATCGCATGTGGCGAGCAGAACCGGGGTAAAATGCCGGAGGGGATGCTGGTGTGCGATAGTGCCATTGTGTGCAGCTCCATGGAGAACGGCAATTATGCGGTTCAGGTGGCCTTGGTGGGCGAATGGAAAGAGCGGGACATGATCGTGACGGAGCAGCGTTTGCAGGAGATGGTGAACAATTATGAAGCGGAAGGGCGCGATTTGTTGTTTGATCTGGATCATAACAGTATTTGGGGTGGCGGCACGAAGGCCGCGGGCTGGGGCAAGAGCATGCGGATTGATAATGGGCGGATCATTGTGGAGATGGAGCCGACGCCGGCGGGAAGGGCAGCGATCGAGAACAAGGAATACCGGTATTTGAGCCCGGTGTACGAAACGCGGAGGCGAGAAAGAAATACCGGCAAGGTAATGACAGATTGGAGAATGCACAGCGTAGCGCTGACCAATACTCCGTATCTGCAGGAACTGCCGGCAATAGCGAATAACGATACCAATGGAGGTAAAATGGATGAACTGCTGAAACTGCTGGGGGTAACCAGCGAGGAAGAAGCAAAGGCGGAAGTGAAGCGGCTGCAGGGCGAGATCGTGACTTTGGCGGAAGCGAAGGTGGCGAATGAGCAGCAGGTGGCGGAACTGAACGTAAAATTGAACGGGCAGGAAGTGGAAGCGGCGATCAATAGAGGCAAGCTGCTCCCGGCTCAGCGTGAATTGGCTGTGGCTTTGATCAATCAGGATCGCAAGCTGTATGAGCAACTGATCAGTAATTCGGCAGCCCTGAATCTGACCCGGGAAAAGCAACTCCCGGCGGGAGAAGGCGGAACAGGCGGTGAGGGCAATGATCTGGATAAGGTGAAGAGCTATGCGGAACTGGTGAATAACACCGCCCTGGCTCGCAAAATGTTTGATGTGCGTCCGGAGCGGTTCAACGAACTGTATGACGCATACATGAAAGGAGGGAAGTGATGGCGACGGGCTTTGGACAGAAGCAGTTTCTGGCGAAGGTGATGGAGATCGAGATCGAGAGCAAGAAAGATGAGATCGACATCCTGGCAACGGTGCATGACCGGAGCGGAGAACTGAAGGGACAGGAAGACACTTTGGTGATTCCGAAATTTACGCCTGGGGCGGTGCTGACGATGCCGATCACGGGCGAGAGCTTTGATAACGGCTCGGTGGAAGACACGATCAACCTGGCGATCAGTGATGAGAAGGGATATCCGATTCTGGTGGGCGTGGGCGAGCAATTGGAGACGAACATCAATCTGCGCGACACACGTGCCTGGGGCGGAGTGCAAGCACACAAGACCTATCGAAACGGGTTGTTACTGGCTGCGATAGCCGATGCAACGAAATCCGGACAGCGGTTGAAGAAGAAGGACAGCACGGACAACAAACTGACGGATGCGGACTTTATAGCAGCTGCGACGGCGTTGAACAATGCTAAAGCGCCGTTTAGCGACCGTTATGCCGCGATCGGGGCGAGTGACTATGCCGATGTGGTGAGCATACCGAACTTCATCAGCCGGGACAAGATGGGTGACAAGGGCGAAGTAATTCCGTTGAATCTGATCGGAATGATCCGCGGATTCAAAGTGATCCTGGTGCCGGACAGTGAGATGCCCGTGCTGAATGCGACCACAGGACAGGTGGCTCAAAGCGGAAAGGACTGTGCGATCTATTACCAGCGTTATGCGGTGGCTTACGGCCGGCATGCGTATAAGATGCTGGGACCGGAGATGGACGTGGGCAGTGGGAAAGAGAAGTGGAATCTGTATGCCAAGCAGGGCAAGTGCACGCAGAACGATGACTATGCCGTAACTGTGCGCGACAACTGAGATGGAGGTGGAAGATGCGTAGCATGAAGTGGATGAACGGGCTGGGGATCATATTATTCATCGTGCTCCTTGTGGTGGCGCCGGCAGTGATGCCGGCGTCCACCGAAAAGGGAGATAACTGGCTGGACTGGTTGAAGCCGATAGGCGTGATACTGCTATTGCCGGTGGTCAAGCGGCTGTTTCAGTGGCTGGGGCTGGAGATCGGCGACAGTCAGATCGAGGCGCTATTGGTGCGCATCATCGAATGGATAGTTGTGGCGGAGAAGAAGCATGGCAACATAAGCGGTGCGGAGCGGAAGAAAATCGTAACGAACACAGTGGTGGCGATGTTGAGCCGACGTGAGGTGAATGCGCTGGTGAAGAAATACGGCAGTATCGAGACCGCGGTGCAGGCGGCATATGAGGTTAGCAGTATTGCGCAGCGGAGCAACGCCATCGGATTTGTTTTGAAGAACAAGAATGAAGGAGGCAAGTGATGGCAGTCAGGAACTTTGACAGCATCTTTTACCGGGTGGCAGCGACGCCGGTAAGCAGCGTGACGAAGACGGGTGCCGGAGCAACGCTGGCAATCACCAACTGGACGAAGCTGGTGGGTTTGCCGACCAAAGATGGCGTGAAAATCGGGATTGAGGCTGATGGACAGACAGAACTGGGCGGTGGACAGACCTATACCGGCAGTGAAAAGGGCATGGCAGAGATCCATGCGATCGGGTTCAGTGCAGCCAACTTTGCGACGTTGCGCAGCGCATTACTGAATGTGAAGGTGGATCTGCTGTTCATCGACAGCGAGCAGGATAGTGTTGGTCTGGCCGTGTGGAACACGATCGTGTATCCAGCGGCGGACTTTCAAAGCGGAGAGCAACCGACGCTGAAGATCGGCGGGGAATGCAAGCGTGGGACGGGGGCAGCGAATACACCGTTTACGCATGTAACCGTAAGTGTGTGATGATTATCCAGGTGCAACTGAACAGAGAACGGGGGCGGGCAGAGATGTCCGTTCCCGGATATTAACCGCGGAAAAACCGAAAAGCACGGGCGGGGATAGAATGCGGATGAGACGGATAAAGGATGGACAAGCGGAGCATGTGCAACTGAACAGACCGGCGGTGCCGGTAAGAGAGGAGATAGATGAGAAGGTTTTATGAGGTATTTGTCAGGTTGGCAGGGACGCCACTGGCGGAGGTTGATTTGGCGACTGATGTGCTGGCGGAATGGGATCAACTGGAACTGCCGGATGAAGTGGCGCGGATCACGCTGGTACAAGGCGTGGTGAAGATGCTGTCCACGGGTCAAGGGCTGACGGAGACGGAGGTAGTGGAGACCGAGGTTGGGACGTTGCGGGTGAGCAAGGAGGAATGGGATTATCTGCGGGCGGCGTTTAACAACAAGCGGGTGGACGTGATGCTGGTGGATCCGGAGAATACTGATATGGTCGTATGCGCCTGGGGGATTCAGGTGAACGTGGTGAAGTTGGCAGAAAGCGGGAACACGATTACTGTCAAGGTGATTGGCAAACGCGAGATCAGCAGCGAAGTGACGGGAGCGGCGTTGAGCGTATTGGCGGCGGAGCCAAGCGGGATACTATGGGGTTATGTGCGGAATGAAGGTGGAGAGCCGATCACGGAAGTGGGCGTAACAGCCACGGGTGGCGGATATACGATTGGCGATATGGCGGACAAAGACGGGATGTATCTGCTGTTGCTGAAATTGGGCACGTATTATGTATGTGCAGTCAAGTCCGGGTATTTATTCCCAGAGCCACAGAGTGTAGATATCAAAGCCGGCAAGATTCAATACAACATATTAGGGACACCGGCATGACCTGGGAGCAAGTAAAACTGGTGATCCAGCGGATGTGCCTGGACATGTTTGGCAAGAAAGCGGAGATCCCGGCGGACTGGGATTTGGAAGCGATCGCACATGCAGTGGCGGTGAAGGCGGAGCAGTATAGGGTAGATCCAGTGCTTGCTTTAGCACAGGGTGTATTAGAAAGTCATTTTGGCGTGAATCCGGCAGCGGTGCGCACCAGGAAGACACGTAACATCTATAACGTGGGCAACGTGGATGATGGCGGGAACCGGTTCTTTCCGAGCTGGGAGAGCGGGATAGGAGCGTATATTCATCTGATGGCGAGGGAGTATCTGTATCGTAATGAAGGTGATACGGTGACGGTGGAGATGATGGTGAAGCATGACTTCGTGAGACCGCGGGGAGGCAGGTATGCCACGGCGGTGAACTATACGAAGAATGTGGTGAAGATTGCGGAACGAATCCGGAAGGTCTTGGGGGAATGATGCTGAATCCGGGAACAATCGTGATAACCATAATAGGGTTGATCAACGCATACGTGCTGTATTACCTGAAAAAGCGCGGGGATAAGGAAGACGGACGGGATCGGCGGATCGATGAACTGGAGCAAAAGATGGCGTGTTTGGACAAGGACATGGCACTGCTGCGGAGTGGGAGTTTGACGGAAGACCGGTTGCGTCAGATCTTGCGAGAAGAACTGACGGCGTTTGAATTGAATCTGATCAATAATGAGCAGATCAGCCCGAAGGGCGTGCGGAAGAGATAGAACGCGGATCGGACGGATGAATAAGGGATAAGCGGGATTATGCAACAGACCGGCGATGCCGGCGAGAGGAAAGATAGATGACTAAAATAGTATTGGATTTGAACGGACGGTCGACAGGGGTCGTGGAGCTGGTGAAGAATACTGATCTGGACGGGACAAATGCGAGTGCTGCGTCCGGAGTGATCGATGCCACCCGGGGCAGGTTAGTGCGGTTGGTGGCGACGGGCGGTAATGTGAGATACGTGACGGGAGCGACGCCGGTGGCAGTCAGCACCGATATTATAATCATGGAAGGGAGCGAGCTGTGGATTCCGGTGGCAGCGGGGCACAAGGTAGCCGTAATCGGCGGGATATGCAACGTTAGCGTGGCGTTATGAACCGGCTGGGTCAATTGGGGCGGATGAGCTGGCTGAATGGCAATGTCAGCGTCCGGAAGAGGATATTGCCGGAGACAAAGGCATATATTGCTGCCATGACAGTGCGGCCGACCAGTGCCATAGCCAATGTGTATAACACCTTGATTAAATCAATGATATCCTCAGGAATATGGGATAAATTAGCTTGTTTGGAGCTGTATTATACCGCACACACAGAGCAGGCTGGTTTGCTGAATGTGGTCAACCCTGCTGAGACCGGGAGAGCGGTTAATACGCCGACGTGGGAGCAGATAAAAGGTTACACTACAAACGGTTCAACGAATTATGTTGACACCGGATTCCAACCGACTGATGATGGCATGAAATACAAAAGGAACAATGCGATCATCGGCTGGGTAGCACATTGGGATTCTATCCCGCAAACCAACGGCTGGTATGATGTCGGCTGGTCAACCGGGACTGTCGGTGACGGCATTATCCGGTTGCATATATATAGTGATGGTAAGCTTGCTTACAGGATGAACGGAGCAGCGGCACTTACTGCTGCTGGAACAATCACCAGTAATTCCCGCTATATTGCTATGACCAGGGCGTTATCGACGCATCATCATTTCATCGTGGACGGTAATTATTCGGTTGCGGTCTCCGCAAACAGTGCTGCAGTGGGAGTTCCTGCCGGAACATTGAAAACAATTGTTTTGGGCGGGAGTAACATAAACGGTGTGTTTGGCAATGGGAAAGCAATATACCCTGCCGTGTTTTTTGCCGGATTGCATTTGACCTCCGGAGAGTGGGCAAGTTTCAACGGAGCAATTGCTATCTATCTGGAAGAGATGGGGGCAATATGAGCATGATATATCTAACGGCAGAACAAGCTGATGCCGTTCGCGGCGTCTATGATAACATCTATGTGCTTGATCCGATTGCCCATGCTGACGGGTTTGTATTGCCTATTTGCGTGTTAGCCAGTACTGCTTATGAAAGTGTGCAGGCGATATTGGCTGCTTGCCCGAGAGTAGAAGTCACATTTACTGCACCGGCAGCAGAATAATCAGTAAAAGAGGAGATATGATGGAGATCAAAGTATATACGAATCTGGACGTGGTAACGGAGGCGTGGAACATATTGGATGAGATTGGGCTGGCAGCGATGCTGGACGGTGGCGAGATCAAGATCGAGGTGCGGGCGCTGCTGAACAAGCTGCTAAAAGGTGGACAATTGAAAGAGTTCCTGGCGGTGATCACGAAAGATAATGCTACTGACTGGGGAGCGCTGAGCGGGAATGAGATCATTGAGGTGATCGGGCGTTTTTTTTCCGTTATGGGCAGCGATTGGAGCGCGTTGCCCGGGCTGGTGAGCAGCGTGAAGCAGGTGAAGGCAGCGGAAAGCGGGAACGGCGAAAGGTGAATCCGTTTTGGGTGATCAAAGGGGTACTGCTGCGGAAAGGGATGTATTGTGCGGGGATAGAGATCGATGAGGCGCTGTGGTATGGGTTGGTTCACGCAGATAACGCAGATAAAAGCGGGGATAGCGCAGATGGCAAGGTAAGATGAAGAATATGACAATCACGCTGCGCATCGATGCGGAGCAATTTAAGAGTGGAGTCAAGGAAGCACTGAGCCGGATGAAAGAGGTGCCAACGGAGATCAAGACGGAGGTCAAGGTCGAGGCGGAGGACGCTAAAAAGACGCTGGGTGATGTGGGCAAAGCGATGGCTGTGTTTGGTCTGGCAGTGACGGCTGTTGAGAAAGGGATATCTATATTGGGGCAGTTGATGCGGTCAGTGGTTAATCCGGCATTGGAAGCGGAACGGGCATATACGAAAGTGCAGGCAGCGGTTCGTAGCACCGGCGGAGCAGCAGGGTTTACGGCACAGCAACTTGAGATCATGGCGCAATCATTACAGCGGTCACTGGCGATCGATGCGGATCGAATCATGAACGAGGTGACGGCGCCACTTCTGACCTTTACCAAGGTAAGCGGCGAGATATTTGAGCAGGCGCAAAAGGCGGTGATTGATCTATCGGTGCTTTTTGAGGGCGACATGAAGGGAGCAGCAATTCAATTGGGCAAGGCGCTGCAGGATCCGGTGCAGGGGATCAGCGCATTGACCAGGGTGGGAGTTTCCTTCTCCGACGAGCAAAAAAACATAATCCAGACGCTGATGGATACGGGTAAGGTGGCAGAAGCGCAGACAGTGATCCTGGACGAGCTGAACCTTCAGTTTGGCGGGCAGGCAAAGGCACAGATGGACACCTATGGCGGGCAGATAAAGCAAATGACACAGGCCTGGGACGAATTTAAGGGGATGATCGGAACGTATGTATTGCCGGTGATCGCGACGCTCGCCAGTGGGCTGTCGGCGCTGTTGCAATGGATCAACGGGACGGGGAGCGCATTGAAAATAGCGGAGCGTAATGCGTTTCAGATGAGCAGCGAATTTGATTTTTTGACCAAGAAACTGCTGGAATACAAGAGCGCCACGACGCTGACGAACGTTGAACAAGAAGAGATGAAAACGATCGTGGATGAACTGAACCGGCAGTTTCCCAATTACTTTGGCAATATCGATCTGATGGCCAGCAAGTATGACGCGGTGAAGGTGGCGGTGTTTAATGCAAGGAAGGAGCTGGATGCGTATCTGGACCAGATGGTCCTGAATGCGCTGATGGAGGATTATGTAGAAAAGCTGGCGAAAATTGCGAAAGAGAAAATGTATGCAATGCGAAAACAGGAAGAAGCGGAAAAAGCGATGGTACGTTCCCGAGCAAGAGCCAAAGAAGATCCAAATTATTTTCATTTTGAAACATTAAGGCAAGCGGATATTGATTTGTGGAAAAAACACATTAAAGAATATAGAGACGAAGAAGAAACTATCAGAAACGAGGTACTTCGGCTACAGCAGACGATACGCGGGATGCGTCCTGTAGTGGCACCAGCGGGAGTGGCGGCACCGGCGGGAGCTGGAACCGGATCCGGTGCGGGAGTTGGTAGCGGAGGCGGAAAAGGCAGTGTGGCAGGAAGTCCGGGGCTTGACCGGGCGAAGCAGGAGTATGAGCGGTTATTGGCGGAGCTGCAGAAGTGGCAGGAGGAGAGCCAATACCGGCTGATGGAAGGGAAGGCGCGGGAATTGCAGATGCTGGCGGATGCGCATGACAAGGAACTGGCTATTTTGGGCGATAATAATGAAGCGGCATGGATAGCGGTGGAGCGGTATCAGGCGGGCGTGATCGAGATCGAGGACAAGTATGGCAAGCTGGGGGAGGAGGAAGCGCGGCGGATAGCGAAAGCCAAGCAGACAGCTCAACTGGCGTATTATGAAGAAATAAAGTTTTATGATGCGGATTATTATGACTGGAAGCGGGGGCAGATCGAGGCGGAACTGCAGGCGCAACTGGCCAGTGGCGAGATCAGCGAAGAGCAGTACCGGATGATCCAGGCGCACCGGATGAAAGAACTGGATGCGAGCAAGGAAGCATACGACAAGCTGAAGGCACAGGCGGAAGAGGTGGACGCGAAAGTGCTGGCCGTATTGGCGCGGATCGAGGAATACCGGCAGATGCAGCAGTATCGTGGAATGAGCGAGCGGGAACGGGAATTGAATATACTGACGGACAAGTATATCCAGGAAGCGGCGTTGGTGGAGGACAATTATGAGGCGTGGTTAGGTCTGACGGAGAAATGGCGCGAGGAGATGGCGGTAATCAGCGAGAAGCACGATGCGGTTGACGCGCAAGAAGCGGAAGTGCGGGCGAAGGAGCGAGCCGATGCGATTCGGGCGTATTATGAGCAGGTGAAGTATCTGGACAGCACATATTACGCCTGGAAACGGGGGCAGATCGAGAGCGAGATCGAGACGCTGGTGAAGGCGGGACATTTGACGGCAGAGCAGGCGGATCGGATAAGCAAGATGCGGATAGAGGCGCTGGATAAAGAGAAAGAAGCGATTGACCGGCTGCCGGTGGAAGAGCTGATCCGGCGGTACCGCGACTATAAGAGCGAGATGAGCGACACGCGGAATATGGGCGTGGCGGCATGGGCAGCGATGCGGGACGGGCTGATCGCATTTAAGAAGGAGCTGGAAGCATTTAAGGATTTGCCGGGAGTGAAGGAACTGATAGAGCAGATTCAGGGCGAGATCGAGATTGCGCAACTGAATGCCGGGGAACGGAAGGGGAACTGGTTTTGGAATCAAGTGATCGGGTTTGATCCGGATGATCCAAATGACCAGGCGCGCGTTGAAGCCACGAAAGCGACATTGCAAGGGATACTGGCGAGCGCCGGGAACCTGGCAAGCGGGATGATCAGTTTGAGTCAGCAGAGGAAGCAGGAAGACATAACGCGGATGGAAGAGACAGCGGCGCGGGAGAACTGGACACAGGAGCAGATTCAGGAGCGCCGGCAAAATATCGAGAAGCAGGCGCTGGCAGATGAGAAAAAATACCGGAACCTGAACAAGGCATTGGCGATCGGACAGGCAACGATGAACATAGCGGAAGGCGTGACGAAGGCGCTGGCCATGGGACCGATAATTGGACTGATATTGGCAGCGGTGGTGGCAAGCATGGGAGCGGTGCAGATCGGAATCATCAGTGCGCAGAAGTTTGCGACAGGCGGGCTTTTTCGGGGAAAGGGCGGACCGCGGGATGATCAGAATTTGATATATGTGAGCGATGGCGAGTTTATTATTAACGCTAACGCGACTAAAAAGTATGGAGCAGTGCTTGAACAGATCAACGCTGCTGGGTTTGCAGACGGAGGAAGTGCGGGGCAATCGACGCGCATTAGTAGCGATACCCTGGCGGTTCAGGATGCTCAAATCTATTTGGCTAACAAGATATTGATCGATATCAAAGAAATACTGATAAGTGAGATGCCAGCTTTGTACAGAGCGGTATTAAATGTGGACTTATCAATTAAACAGGCAGAAAATAAACTGTCGTCCTTATTAAAAGAGATAGTGAGGGGTGTAAACCGGTCAGAATTGGAAAAGATGTGGCGCGGAGCAAAAAAGTGGATTGGCTTTGCATCGGGAGGATTAGTCCGGGGTCGTGGCAGCGGGGATGATGATCAGAATATGATTAGAATCAGCAACGGGGAATATGTGGTAAATGCAGGTGCAACACGCAAGTATCTCCCTTTGCTGGATGCAATAAACGCGGGAAAAAGCGTAATGGTGAATCAAAGTATTTATACGGGAGCAAATAGAGCAGACATCAAGGAAGCGGTGGCATTATTGCGGGCGATCAATATGAACATTGGAGAGAGTGACCGGACAGTGGTCGTCCGGATTGAAGGGGAACCGAATTTGAAGGCGCAGGTGGAGAAGCTGAAGCAGACAGAATATCGTCAGGAACAGATGGGGAAGGAGTACCGCTTTGCCCGTTGACGTGTATCTGAACGGCGAGAGCATCAATAGCGAGGTTGTCAGAGGGTTGGAAATACCGCTGATCGAGACGACGTATGACAATCAAATCACGCTGCCGACAACGCGGATGACGGTGATTCAAAAGGGTGAATATGCGGTTGGCGATCAGATCACGATAGCGGATGAAGACGGGGTGTTTACGCGCTTTGAGGTGCGAGAGATTGAGGTGGACTATCGGAACCGGGTGAAGATCCTGGATCTGGTGGATCCGGTGTATCGGATGCGGAATCTGCTGGTGAAGGATTTTACCGGCACTGATTTGCAGGATGCGGAGATCGATTATCCGAGCGAGGATTTTGACGGGGTGACGCCGATACGGTATCGTGTGTTTGGGACACTGCCGTATCGGTCATTTGTGACGTTGACACATGTGCTTAAGATGTGCGTGATTAAGGCGGGGATTATTACGGATCCGGCGAAAATCGATTGCAGTGATCTGTATGGCGAAAAGGTGAGCGGGTTCTATTGGTATGATAACAATAGTCAGACGGGACATCAGGTGTATCTGGAGTTGTTGGCATTTAACTGGCATCAGATGAAGATGATTGGACGGGTTGATAGCTCTGATAAGCCATATAACAGCATGACGTTGGATGAGCTGTTCCGGCGTGTGATGCAGGTGCTGAATGCGGAATACCTATGGAAAGACGATATGATGATCATCCAGAGGAGAAAGACAGGGACAGCGGTGGCAGTAAATGACGTTTATAATTATGCTGTGCGGTCGTATAGGAAGGAATTTGATTATACTAAAGCAACTGTTTTTTATGTCAATACGGTGGGTGAACTGGATGGGTTTGGATGGTATGTATCCAATTATCCAATAGGTGATGAGCGGAAAATTACAAGCGAGGAGTATTATCCAGAAGCGCCTCCGGAAGATGAAAAACTGGATGAGCGAGCATATGCACTGGCAAAGCATTTTGTGGGGTTGAGGCGGAAGGTTAGCGGCGGTGTTTATAGCGGAGAAGAGCTTGACTTTAACGCTGGCGGACTGGCAGATCCCGGGGAGTATAGCTGGGCACGACAGTATGCGCGAGTGATGGCGGAGAGACATCCGGACACGGATGATGCGGAAGTAGAAACGGTGGAGACAGTGTTTAATCCGACGTTGAAAGTCCCACGGGCAAGGTTGAAGCTGAGCGTGTCGATACCGGCTAATGTGAGTAAAGTGGAGTATTAAAATGGTGTTTATAGCGGATCCGAAGATAGTATATGGACAAACAACATACACGCTTGATAATCCAGTAGTGGAGTATGATTGGAACGAATCTGATTATATATTACATGAGTCGATTATCACCGGGTATCTGACTATAGAAGAGCGTGGGGAAAGAGCGAGGGCAAAGATTAGGGCATTGGGCGTGACATGGGCAAAGTATGTAGGATATCGGCTGTTTGCGGGCAAGGTTGTGACGTTTTATCCGTATGGAACGGATCGGCTTACAATTGGGCAAACGGAGTATAATCCACCGTCATTTACAGCTATAGTACTGCAGGTTAAGCCATACCATAGCGGGGGACTGATAGGGACATATAACGTGCTAATCGACCTGGTAAGTCAGGGGTATTACACGTTGACGATGACGCCATACGTGCCTGTGTAGGGTAAACCTGCCAAACTTCTGTCCATAAAAAGGACAAGAGTTTGGCGCAAATAGAACATATAACAATCACAGAAGGTGTTTTGCCAAACTCGGTGTCTTTTTTTGCCAAACTCGGTGTCCGCTTATAGTAAGAATTGGTTCAAACATTTCAAGTATCATGTCTTTGTATTGTTCAAGCTTGTCTTCAACGTAAAGAATACGGCTCATGTTTATCTCCAGTAGTTCTTGAATTTCATTGTTAGTGAATATACACCATTTTCAATGAGTATATCAGGTATGCAATCTAGGACAAGGGAGTAGTTCTTGATAATGAACTGACCAATTCCAGTAGAAATGGCTTTGATTTCTGGGTTAAATATGTTACTTACGTTGAATATCAGATGGGAATCGCTTGGACTAAAGCTGATAATGATCTTTCTAACATTGTGAGGAACGTAAGCTGAATATTTAACAGCGTTCAGTACAATCTCCAGAAACAGCATGGATAGCTTCAAGTACGATCCCATATCGTTACCCACTCTGAATTGCTTTGCTTTATCAATATCGCAGCCCAATTTGAACAAATGCTGACTGGAGAAATTGTCGATGTTAGTTAAAGTGGCGTCGTCAAAGATGTTTTCCCACTCCTCAATGGCTCTATTGTGAGCTTCGCAGGAGATGAAATACTGGTCTTTGTACTGTGAAATATGTTTATCATAGAGAACGTTGGTAATTGAGTCCCTCAGACTAGTTACAAGAATGTCATAGATAGATCCACTTTCACTTGGTGCATGTTTAATATCATACTTGATGTGGTCGATCTTAGTGTTGTATGAGTAATTGATGGAATTAACCATCTCTCGGATAAGATTTGACCCCCTGATCGCTTCATCCAACTTTCTCGACTTGTCAGGAACCTCTTTTTTCATTCTTTCCAGAGGGAAAGATATTGAACTTACGATACCCTTGATATTATGCGCTAGTCGATTCATCATCTCCCTGCGCTCAGCTTCTCTAGCCTCGCTTTCTATCTTATTGTTCTCTAGCATAGTAAATCTCGATAATGCTATTTCAAACCGGTTTTTCAGCATAGTAAGGATAACAATATCAACTAGTTTCTGCTCAATACTTGTTTCTGAAAGCTCTTTCGTATCCGGACCATTTGCTTTAGCAATTCGTGACATATCTTGAATAACGATATGTAAGGTTCTCTGGAACAAGTCGTGTTTCAAAGGTGATTCATTACCCTCTAACTCAAACATTTTGTATATGTTAGGTTTGTTGCGCCATCGCCAACGTTGGCTTGTCTCGGGTCTAAACAATGCTAGAATCAATTCCATAAATGAATCTAGTTCCAAGTTCTCAAAAGGTATTAACGAAAAAAGGTCATCAGCTTGGCTTTCAAATCTGTATGAAAACAACTCAGAGTTTGCTAGATCAGATACCTTTGTTAACTCATGATAATTTTCACTATCCATACTAGTGGCTATACATTCTAAGCTCAACTTCTTACCATCCAGGTTGTATAGTATCTCTTGGGCTTTCTTATGGTTTCCAATTCCGAAAAAAGCCCAGCCATTGATCCAAAGAAGTATTTGATTATCTAAGCCACTACTATCAAAGTACTCTAGCACTACCTCAAACTGCTTATGATGTAGTAAATTGCATATTAGCGACACACCTATGCCTGGATCTTCATGATAATACAAGGATAGAATTTGTGCATATTCTGAGTATTTATTTATCTCTAACAAGATATCAATTCTATTTGATAGATAGCGAGTTACATTTCGTGTTTCCAACAGGAAAGGAGTTCCCTTATCTGTTTTAACGAGTGCAAGTTGTTTGATGATTGCAACTGCCTTGTCAGCATCGCCAAGTCTTATTAGCTGCAATACAACATCGAACAAAACTTCGGGCTTATTGGAGAGATCCAAGATCTTGCTAATGTAATCTTTCGCAATATCAATATATCCCTCTCCGATCTCAAAATCTACTCTTCTCAAGTAGATGTGTGGATTGGGTTCGAGTTGACAAGCTTTTTCGATGTTT
>Ga0194111_10003477_pt1 | contig 18684 bp, 13 predicted proteins | sample TA2KigC300mmetaG_FD_146194 | JGI IMG/M metagenome (GOLD analysis project Ga0194111, IMG submission 146194) | Freshwater microbial communities from Lake Tanganyika, Tanzania - TA2015033 Kigoma Deep Cast 300m | ecosystem: Environmental > Aquatic > Freshwater > Lake | place: Tanzania: Lake... | reverse complement strand
TGGCACCCTACGTTTACAGAACTCAGAGACTTAATTTCTGAGTGTGGTTTCCGAATCGATAAAGTACACTGGCAAAAGGGGTACAAAGATACAGTCTGCTACCTTCGCGCTATAAAAATGGATGGCTTAATGAGAACCAATTCTATTACTGACAGAAGTAAGAAAGGGCTGATTTGTTGATGAAAAGCGAAAAGAGAAAAGTGATTGTTACTGGTGGGGCTGGGTTTATAGGTAGTACCTTGGTGAGGCGATTAGCATTGGAGGGCGTGGATGTTCACGTAATTGATAATCTCTGGCGGGGAAAAGTAGATAATTTGAGAGGGGCAGATGGGTCTTTTGTCATAGATATAGACCATCAATTTCATCTTGCGGATTTAACAGATTACTCCAAATGTCTTGAATTTATCCGAGATGCATACGTGATTTATCATCTTGCCGATGTGGTTGGTGGAGTTCATTTCTCATTTAGCCATGAACCGTTTATTTTTAGGCAGAACGTTCTTATCAATACAAATGTTCTTGCCGCTTCTATTCTTAATAAAATCCCCAATTATATTTATGTGGGCACTGCATGTAGCTTTCCGAAACATTTACAGATGAGTGAAGGGATAAACATATTGAAAGAGGATCAAACATACCCGGCTGACCCAGAATCTGCATATGGGTGGAGTAAGTTGATGGGAGAATATGAGGCAGAACTTGCAGCAAAATCCGGTACTATTAATGTTGGCCTACTCAGGTTCCATAACGTTTATGGTCCCGGGGTGGCCTTCAACCCATCAACATCCCAGGTTATACCGGCCCTTATTCTAAGAGCGATCAAATATCCTGAAGAACCATTTGTTGTATGGGGTACGGGCAATCAATATAGGGATTTTGTTTTTATAGATGATGCGATAGATGCTCTTGTGCTTGTTCTTCAGCAGGGTATGAATAGGGGCTTAATTCAGATCGGATCTACGAAGGCAACAACTCTCAAGGTTCTTGCGCAATTAATTGTTCGCCAAACCGGCAAGAGTATTAAGATTGAATTTGACCCAAAGAAGCCACAAGGGGACAAAGGGCGAGTGGCACTGTGTGACAAGGCAAGAGAAGTATTAGGTTGGGAGCCAAAAACGGAACTAGAAGTGGGAATAGAGAGAACATACCGTTGGATTCAAACAGAAATAAAAAAGTAAAGTGTCTCTTTATCGGTCCGCTGGCAAACCACGCAGTGATAGGTCGTGTAGCTGCCCTTGCTGCCGCTGGGTGTGACCTTTCTCTCGTAGACGGTGGCGACCATAGGTGGAATGGTGAGGAATACCCGGCAGTTGGAGTTATGCGTAAAGTGGTATTAAGAGATCCCTACTACGATAGTGGGATTTCTCAGGCGCGTCGGCATATTGCGGAGATGCTCCGGAGCATAAAGATTCTCCATGAAAGTGAAAGGACTTACAAGCCTTTGAAAAATATTGTGAACGATCTAGATCCGGACATATGCGTAACGCATTACGGACCGATCTCAATTCACTATACAAGGATTGTGAGGAGATCTTTCGCCCACCTCCCTATAATAAATATTATCAATGTTATCCCCAGCGCATTGAACTTCCACAAGGGACTACTGAGGTTCTTTGGCGGTAGTTCGGCGAAGATCGAGTTTGTAAATTATTACATATGGCTAAGAGATGCTGCTGCGATCATAGTCGCTTCAGATGAAATGTTTGAGTATATTACGCGTAAATTTGGAGTGAATCCTGAACGATGCTATGTTCTGCCTGATTACCTTCCGAGGTCTTTCCAGGGCTTCAAGGGAGTAGCTGATGTCCCAAGGGTAGAACGTACGGATATCGAACCGAGAATAATTTATCTGGGTGCTCCTGAACGGTTTGGGAGACATATAGATGCGTTGGATGAGCACTTCTTGGAAATAGCCCATACGAGGACGCATATATACTGTGCCACGTTAGGCGCGAGGGTTAGGTCAACGGGGTTTGGTCATACCTATCCGAGGTTTGGAAATGAGGAAGTGTTTTCTGGGAGACTCTCTCGCTATGCGGCTCAGTTCGATGCGACGCTAGTTGTATATAATATTCCAGAGAAGAGTGAACGCTTTAGGTCAACTTATCCAACACGATTTTTCGCCGCAGTGGCATGTGGGCTTCCAATAGCCCTACGTGCGGAAAACCTTAATGCTTGCGAACGGTTTCTTAAAGAACATGGTATCGGGTTTACTTATCGGTCTGCAGATGAGCTGAGGGGGAAGTTATTAGACACGAGTTTAATGATAGCATTGAAGGAGAGGGCGGGTAAATTCAAAGCCCAAGCCTGCGCTGAAAGACAGAGTGGGGAACTCAGGAGGATAATCGAGCGGGTATTGTCAAATCCGAGGGTCAAGAACGTGGAATAACAGATATCGGGAGTATAAAGTATGTGTGGATTTGCGGGTCTAATTGGTAAGGATTTAGTACAAGAGGCCGACATTGTGCACATGCGTGATACCATGAGCCACCGTGGCCCCGATGGCGCAGGTGTGTGGATATCCACTGATGGTGTGGTCGGGATGGGGCACCGCCGGCTCTCCATCATCGATCTTTCCCCGCTAGGGCATCAACCAATGGCAAACGAAGATGAAAATATATGGATTGTGTACAATGGAGAGATTTATAATTTTCTAGAATTACAAAGTGAACTCAAAAAAAGAGGGCACATCTTTCGGTCACGTACGGACACAGAGGTTATAATTCATGCTTATGAGGAATGGGATTTAGAGTGTTTAACTCGGTTTAACGGAATGTTTGCGTTTGCCTTATGGGATGAGAGGTCGAAGCGACTATTCGCTGCTCGTGACCGGTTAGGGATAAAACCATTTTATTATTGGCAGGAACAAAGGGGTAGGTTTGCATTTGCGTCTCAATTAAAGGCATTAATGATGGTTCCTGGATTTGTGCGGCAGATTGACCGGGAAAGCGTTTATTGGTATCTTGCCCTGAGGAGAGTTCCTGCTCCCCTGTGTATTATTCAAAACTGTGCAACACTATCACCAGGCCACTATTTATTTTATGACCCGATGCGCAGCCACCTTGAAATCAGACAGTATTGGTCAGCAGCAACTTTCACTGAAAGTGATCCCCTATGTATAAATGAGAATGAGATTGAGGAGGAGTTCGATCAACTTATACAAAACGCTGTAAGAGCGCAATTGGTGAGTGATGTGCCAATCGGCGCTTTTTTGAGCGGAGGGGTTGATTCGAGCTTAGTTGTGGCAATGATGGCCAAAGCCAATGCCGAGATTCGAACTTTTACGATTGGTTTCGAGGGCCGGTTCGACGAGGCCCCACATGCGCGTAGGGTCGCTCATGCATTAGGTGCAAGACATGAAGAAATGTATGTTTCAGAAAAAGAAATGTTGGAATTTGCGCCAAGATTGCCTGAAGTCTACGACGAACCTCTTGCAGATTCTTCAGCGATTCCTACATATTGGATCAGCCATCTCACGCAGCAGCACGTGAAAGTAGCTCTTTCAGGTGATGGTGGTGACGAACTTTTTGGAGGATATGCCAAAAAATATCAGAATATTCGTCGGTGGTATTTTGCTTGGGATAAAGTAAAACCATGCCGCCGTGCCATATCCGGCGTGGCTAGCCAATTACCTTGGGGAAGAATGCAGAAGGCGATGAACGTACTTAGCTCAAATGATGCTGCAGAGCTCTTGCAAAATGTGGTCGGCTGCTGGCGATTCAAAGAAATGGACTTCATATGTCGTAACGGTTTCAAATTCAAAATGGGTCAGAACCGGGAACTTCAGAAGGGCAATTTCGTAAGCCAACTCATGCTTGATGATCTCACGACTTATCTACCAGACGAACTGTTGGTCAAAGTGGACAGGGCAAGCATGGGCGTGTCGTTGGAGACAAGAGTCCCAATTCTTGATCACCAAATTGTGGAATTTGCACTGCGTTTACCGTTACGTTTGAAGATAAAAGGAACCGATAGCAAAATACTGATGAAAAAAACTTTAAAGAAGTATATCCAGCCTGAACTGGTGGAGCGGCCAAAGCGAGGATTCGGTGCTCCTCTCGATAACTGGTTGCGCGGTGGCCTGAAATGGATGATTGAAGAATATCTCGATCCGGCCAAGATTCGGCAACAAGGCATTTTTGAAGAAAAAGTTGTCAACAAAGCGATTAAGCACTTTTTGAGAGGTGATGCGAGCCATTATCGTGTTTGGTCGTTGATTGTGTTCCAGATGTGGTGTGATTACTATCGGGTCTCGTTGTAACAACTTGCGAATTCTGATAGCTGGTGCCTGGCAATGGCCCTGGTATGAACAGGCATGTGCTGATGCACTTACTAAGTTAGGGTACGAAGTCAGACGGTTTTCCTGGGAGCAGAGATTCAGAAATTTCACAAATGGGAAAGTTGAACCGATATACATTTCGAAATTTGCTGAGCTTCAAAACCGCGCCTTATGGGGGCCTAAGGTCTTTGCCCTTAACGCCGATTTACTCAAATCAGTGAGGGAATTTCGACCTCATTGTCTATTCGCTTATCGTCCCACCCATATTTTCCCAAGTACTTTGAGAAAGATTAAAAGGATTTTTCCTGAGGTATTTTTTATCCAGTATTGTAATGATGATCCTTTTAGTCCAATGGCAAACAAAATACATTGGCGGCATCTGAAAAGGGCTATCCCTCTTTATGATATCCATTTTGTTTACCGACATCAGAATATTGTTGATTTTAATAAATCCGGTGCAAGAAAAGTGGAGTTGCTACGCTCCTACTTTATTAATGAGAGAAATTATCCGTTGGAGCTTCGGGAGAATGATCAGCGATTTGTTTGTGATGTTGTTTTTGCTGGCCATTATGAAGCGGATTTGCGTGTTGAGTATCTTGAAGCCATCATGAAAGAGAGCGTAAAGCTGAACCTGTTTGGAGGTGTATGGGAAAATGCGAAATCGGTGCTTTCCCCCCAAAGTCCGTTGCTAGGTTTGTATCCAATTGCACCTGTTGTAGATCAGGATTATAGGAAAGCATTATCCGGTGCCAAAATTGCGCTCTCCTTTCTATCCAAACTAAACCGGGACACCTATACACGAAGGAACTTTGAGATTCCAGCAACCGGTACGTTTATGCTTTCCGAATATAGTGATGATCTGGCAACTCTGTTCTTGGAAGGGAAAGAAGCCGAATTTTTCCGGTCGAAAGAAGAAATGTTGGATAAAATCAAATATTACCTTTCACACGATTCTGAGCGACAGGGTATAGCCCAGCGTGGCCGCGAGAGAGTGATGAAAAACGGTCACGATGTAGTAGCGAGAATGAAACAGGTGATGAAAGCTATAGAGATGTATGAGAACATCTCATCCAAAATGCCCTTCCTGAATTCACCATGACTGAAAAGCACAAGATCCTTCATGTAATCTCCGATATCGCCACACCCCATAACAATGTATTGATGGCGGCTTTGCAAAAATCAGGGAAATGCTCCCTTTATCTCTATTATTCCACAAAAACCACGCAAATGTATTCCTGGGGGGAGGAGGTATTCCGGGCTATTGGCCAACCTATTGAAATAGGGAAGACCGGCATTTATTGGCCGCTGATACTTCATGCAGTTACCCACCCACATGAATATTATCTTTTCATCGGATGGCCGAACAACACTGCGAGAGTGTTACTGCTGATTTTTTGGATATTGTGGCGACCTTTTTTGTTCTGGTCCGATTTTCCCAACGAAGACCCCTGCAGTTATCCTTTACATATCAATGCTATAAGGTCTTTTTTGTATCATGTTGTAAAGACGAGAGCCAAACGTATCTTTCTAGTTGGAATGCATACGGTTGAGCATTTCAAGCGGCTTGGCTATCCTGCATCTAAACTCACCAATCTACCTATTTTTATTAATATCGATAAAACAAAAATCTACTTTGCCGATAAGTATCATACAATACGTAACAAATATAATGTTCAGAATGAGGAAATTTTATTCGTGAGTGGTAGTCGTCTGACACAAGCCAAAGGATATAAGGATTTGACCGAGGCAGTGTATATTGTAAAAAAACAGGCAAATCAATCTTTTAAAGTCGTCATCGTTGGAAAGGGTGAACAGGAAGAAGAACTTAGAGTGCAGATCACCGATCTTGACCTTTTGGATACAATTATAATAGAACCCTGGATGGCACCCGAAGACTTTGAAGCTCTGATAGCCTGCACAGATGTGTATATCCATCCGGCCAGGTTCGATGCATTCGGTGGCGGTACCCTCCATGCCATGGCGTTAGGTATTCCAGTGATCGGTTCAGATGGTGCTGGCGTCGTGAAAGAGCGTGTAAGGCATGAATGGAACGGATTTGTCTTCCCTTCCGCTAATCCCGATAAATTGGCTGAATATATGGTTTGGTGCCTTCAAAATAAGGAATCTCTCGTTTCGATGGGTCAAAAAGCAAGAATAACGGCAGAAGAATGGCCGCCGGAGAAGGGTGCAAATATTATTTGCTGTTCGCTATCATAATTTTCTAATTGTTGGGGGATTAGCATAATTCCAAAACAGTCAATCATACTTGTATCACAAACAGATGACAAGTTATCCCTGCGGTCAATAAGGAAAGAGGATATTGAACTGCTTCGGCAGTGGAAGAATGACCATCGGTATTCGTTTTTTGACCAAAATATAATTCAACCAGATCAACAAGAAAAATGGTTTGCAGAATTTTGCAAACGGGAACAAGACTACATGTTTCTTATTTGCTATGATAATTTGAATATTGGTTGCATGGGTTTCAGATTAGTTGATGATACCATTGACATTTATAATGTGATTTTAGGAGATAAAAAATATGGCGGTCAAGGTTTGATATCTCAAGCAATGGAAGTAATGATCAATTTTATTATATCCCATTATCCACAAAACATTACTGCAAAAATTATTATAGACAATCCTGCTTTGAGGTGGTATCAAAAAAATGGTTTCATAGTTATTGAATTAAATAGCGATTTTCATCTCGTTCAATTAGATACGTGTAAACGTTACTAATAGGCAATTAAATTTAATCTCAAGGAGTGAAAATTCGGAATGATATCAGTATTTGGTTCATCAGTCGGTGAAGAGGAGCTTTATGAAATAAAAACAAGTATTGAAAACCAGTGGATGGGAATAGGTCCAAAAGTCAGGCAGTTTGAGGAAGAATTTGCTGCAAGACTAAAATTGCCGGGATTCGTACTGCTTGACAGTGGATCAAACGCTCTTCTCATGGCGGTAAAAATGCTCAATCTCCCTCCCAACAGTGAGGTGATTGTGCCGTCCTTTACATGGATTTCCTGCGCCCATGCCATCGTGCTAAATGGGTGTAAACCGGTTTTCTGTGATGTCGATCTTCAGACTCAAAACGTCACGCGAGAAACCATCGAGCCACAAATCAATAAAAATACAAAAGCAATCATGGTTGTTCATTATGCAGGCAAACCAGTACGTGTAGACGAAATTAAGGGATTTGGTCTTCCAATTATTGAGGATGCAGCACACGCAGTGGACTCAAAGTTAAAAGGGCGCTCATGTGGTTCTATAGGAGATATTGGAATGTACAGTTTTGATGCAATAAAAAATCTCGCCATGCCGGAAGGTGGTGGTATCACTACGCAAAATGCCGAATTTATGGAAAAGGCAAAAGTAGTACGTTATTGTGGAGTAGGAAAATCCGGTTTTGAGGCAGCACGACAGAAATATAACCGCTGGTGGGAGTACAATATAATTGATTTTTTCCCTAAGTTACTTCCAAATGATATTTGCGCCAGCGTGGGTTTAGCTCAGCTGAGGAAGCTTGATAAATTACAGGCGAGAAGAAAAGAGATATGGGAAACTTACCAAAGAGAGTTGGCAGGATTATCATGGTTGGTAAGGCCACAGAATGCTGCACCAGATGAGCAACATTCTTATTTTACATATGTTATTCGCGCTCTTGCGGGAGTACGTGATAAACTTGCCCAATATCTTTATGAAAATTATGTTTATACAACCCTTCGCTATCACCCACTTCATATGAACGCGATTTACAAGTCAGACGCCCATCTGCCTATAACGGAGCAACTGAATGAAGAAGCACTTAGTATTCCTATTCATCCACGTTTGACTGATAATGAAGTTTCATTAATTATTGATCTTTTAAAGAAATTTAAGGCGTGAGGGACCGAGTGAAAATAAAGAGGTCTAGAAACACAAAGAATCAGACACACAATAAGGGAGTTAACAAAAATAATTTTGAGCTAAATAATAATTTCCTCTCTGAATAAACTAAGGGACACCATCTCCAACTAAAGGGAAGGAGCCTTTCCCTTCTTATCAAATGAAATAGCTATGTTGGCATCAGATTTGGCTCTGAATATAAAGATTATTTTTAGGGAGATATGATATATTTACATCAAAGTGCTTTTCTGAATAACATCTGTTCTAATGATTATCATAAATGAAGGTGAAAGTTTTCTAAATATACCACACTCGGTTAAATGGCGATGAGGTGACCAAAATAAGCAAAAAGTGTCTTTTATGGATTAGTTAGCGCTTAGCACCAAAAAGACTTAGCCAAAACTTTTATTCTATGGATAATAGAGATTGCTTTGTATGAGGGAAGCATTCTTGATAACAATTATTATCGCATTGATGATTCCGTCTGCATCAATGTGCCGGGAGGACTTTAAGGAAGCTCTTGAAGGATGGGCACATTATGTAATCCCAATGCCAAAAAAAATAAATATTATGGGGTCAGTCCAAGTTCCGGTCAATAAGATATGGTTGAGTTATGCACCAAGTTATATAGGATCTTCGCATGAATCTATTTCTGCTATGGAGGAGTTTTTTTCAAAACAAACCGGCGTTTCCGTTAATATATCTACTCCCATTGCTGAAGGGTTTGAGATACATTTTTTGATTTGCAATGCAAGAGACGGAGTTGAGGGCGTAACCTTTGCGGGATGCAATAGAATTTCGTCGGTCCCAAACTCTGATCAGGCATACGTTATCTTCTTTGAAAACAGCCGGCTTACTATTGCTGCTCTTGGCCCGAAGGGGTTGCATTATGGGGCGATGACTTTGCAGCAATTAATCATGCCCTTTTTAAAGAAGGAAAAGAACGTTTTCATTGCTAGATTGCCAATAATGAGCGTTTTTGATTGGCCTGATTTGGCTGAACGAGGCTTTTGGGGACACGGTTACGACACAAACGATATAAAATGGTTTTCGGAGAATAAACTTAATGTAGTGGAGCTTTATGTCCCCAAATTAATAATAAACATGGGAATTGATAAAGATGGCAAAGGTTGGGTGGAAATGGATCAAGGGTTAATCGATTATGCCTATCAAAAGGGTGTTAAGGTCGTTCCTATCATATTCCATATTGATCAGTTACATAAAGGCGTTTATCCTGGTTTAAAAGACATGTTCGACAGGTATCCGGAGATGAAAGTGAGGTACTATTATAAGAACATCTCGGATTATTATCCTTGTGGGTCAAGTGAGAGATTCATCAATGTCTTATCGGATTGGCTCTTGGATTTGGCAAAACACCCTTACATAAATGATATTTCTGTCTGGCTTTCGGAGTGGGATAAGACAGGCTGTGCATGTGAACAATGTCGTACATTGGGAAGGCAACGGAGTGAAGCGAAAGCAGTGGCAATTGCATGGGAGTTTGTTCGGCAGAAATATTCGAATAAACACCTTTGGTTGCTCCCATACAATGAATATTCCGGCGATATCCTTTCTATCATCCCTGCAAATAGCAATATTCATGTAGTTGAGTATAATTACAGCTTGAAATCCGTACCGATCATTCCAAGAGCATTAAGCGACCATTCGAAGAAAAATGAATGGATCGGTATTTATCCCCTTTTCTCAGGCTCGTCGAATAGCGTTTTCCCATCTCATATGGCGTCACTTATACGTGAGAGGATGGGGGAATTTGTTGAGAAAAAAGTAAGAAAAGTTTCTGCCTATACTGGGCTGAGTTCTCAGGGGTTGTATAATTTCAACATGGCCGCTGCAGCAGAATGGTCATGGAATCAGACTGGGAGAACAACCAAAGAATTTGCTGTTGCTTATGGAAGGAAAAAAAAATATTTACATCCAGAGAAATTTGCTGAGTGGGTAAGCAAAATCGAACCGATTGAGCAAAGACTTCGGTATATTCAGTTATCGAGCAATTGGCTAAATAAAGATAACCAAGATTCGAGTGGAAAAAACAGAATCCTGTTTGGGCAAGGCCCATTAAAGAGCTATGGCAATTATTCTCAGCTATACAATGACTGGATTGAAATAGCTGAATGCGAGGTGTTGGCAGAGGATACTGGCATCAAAGAAATCATTTATGAAACTTCAATTATTAAGGGATATTTGCAATTTTTGTTGATTTATGCGCAGATGGATTTTGAGCTTAACCATTGCACTAAAGCCAAAGTGTATGCAATCAGAGGAGAGATAGATAGTGCCTTAGCTGGTCTCCTGAAAGTTATTCGTAATTATTATGAATTTGTGGGAAATCCAGAAGAAAAATGGTTTCTAAGAAAAAGCCAATCTATGTATGTAGAGAACATAAACCAAATCAATCAGACCCTAAAGATTTATATCTCATCCCAATGTAATGAGTAACAAGTCCTTAAAAATCCTCATCGTCCACAACCATTATGGCCATTATGCCCAGGGGGGCGAGGCGAATGTCATGAATGCCGAAGCCAAACTCCTTTTAGATCATGGCCATGAAGTTATAAAATATGAGCGGACCAATTCAGAGATTTATGAAGAAGGAGGGATTAGGGATAAGATTTATGCATTCAGAAATGTAGCATGGTCGGAAAAGAGTTATCGAAAGATCAAGAGCGTCATTAAAGAGTTTCAGCCGGATATCATGCATGTTCACAATTATTGGCTTGTTCTTACGCCCTCCATATTTGCCGCAGCGAAGGATTGTAGGGTAGGAACGGTTTTATCATTGCACAACTATAGACTTATTTGCCCCGGGAATCAGCTTTTGCGCAATGGTAAAGTATGTGATGATTGCCTGGACAGAAGTCCTTACAGGGTGCTTTGGCATCGCTGTTTTCCGGGAAAGAGCCTATTGAAGTCGTATCTTTCATTAATTCTTTACAAAGATACAAAAAGGAGGGGTTTCCTTACTAACGTGATTGATGCATATATTGCTCTCTCAGCGTTTGGCCGTTCAAAGTTTATTGAGGCCGGTCTTCCCGAGGAAAAACTTTTTACAAAGCCAAATTTCATAGCAGACCCTTTAAATGGTAAATCCACAGGGAGGAGACAATCCAAAGGGGCCTTCTCTGTCGGTCGCATCTCTTCGGAGAAAGGTATTGGAACGCTTATCAAGGCCTGGCGCGACCTCGATTATCCCCTTTGGGTGGCTGGTGAAGGGCCTTTATTGGAGGAATTCCGTCGAAAGGTACCTTCATCTGTGAAGTTTTTAGGATGGAAATCCCACGAAGAAATTATGAATCGGCTGCAGGAAGCTGCCATTTTTGTTTTTCCTACGGAAGTGTACGAAGGATTTCCGCTGTCTCTCCTTGAAGCTATGGCGTTAGGTAAGGCGATTGTTGCGACAGATCTCGGGCCGCGTAGTGAGATGATACAGGATGGGGTCAACGGCTTACTCTTCGAGGCTGGCAATTCTGATAATCTTCGGGAGAAAGTAGAGAAGCTTATAACCGATGAAGAAATGCAGGACCAGATTGGGAGATTAGCAAGAGAGGCGTATCTTCAAAAGTATACCCCAGAGAAAAATTACGAGATTTTAATAAATATATATCGCCACGTTCTTAACCACAATTAAAAAGGGCTATTCCAAAGACTTGGTCATCTACAATGTGCGGTTTTGTTAGTTATGTCCATCAATCTGGAAAACCAATCAGCCTCAGCATGCTTCAAAATATGACTGATATTATTTCCCACAGGGGACCTGATGATCAAGGTATCGAGGTTTTTTCAGGCACACCTTTTGTCTCGCTTGGGCATAAACGACTATCAATCATCGATCTTTCTTCAGCTGGGCGACAGCCGATGCAGGATAAGGAGGGTTTGTTCTGGATAGTTTTTAATGGAGAAATCTTTAATTTCAAAGAGCTTCGGCAAGAATTGCAGGGTCGTGGCTACCTATTCAAGTCTAATAGTGATACAGAGGTCTTACTCTGTGCCTACAAGGAATGGGGTGAAAAATGCCTCGAAAAACTTAACGGCATGTTCGCCTTTGCCATTTGGGATTCCACAAAGAGAGAGTTGTTTGGAGCCAGAGATCGGTTAGGGATCAAACCTTTTTATTACTACCATCAGGGGAATACACTTGTATTAGCTTCTGAGATAAAGAGTATCCTTGCCTCAGGTCTGGTGCCTGCAGAACCGGATTGGACTGCACTCTCCACACCCTGGCATTACCAAATTTCGCCTGCAACTGGTTTCAAGGGCATCCAAAAAATCCCTGCTGGCCATTTCCTGCGATTTTCAGGAAAAGGTTTGGACATAAAGAAATATTGGGACCTGATTCCTCAAGAACAGGAATTAAATGAAAGAGAGGCGGAAAAAAAGCTTAGTGAACTGTTGAGAGACGCAGTTCGTCTCCAGATGATTTCTGATGTGCCTGTAGGTGCTCTTCTGAGCGGCGGTCTCGATTCTTCCTTTATCGTTGCCTTGATGTCGAGGTTAACAGGTACACAAGTCCATACTTTCACAATCCGTTTTGATGAATTAGATCAAAGGGTTGAAGCCCAAGTTGATGACAGCAAGTATGCGAAAGAGGTGGCAGACCTATTTCAATGTGAACATCAGGAAATCACTATCAGACCGGATATCATCAGCCTTTTGCCGAAGATGATCTGGCACCTGGATGAACCCCTTGCCGACCCTGCTGCCATTAATACATACCTGATATCAAAAGCGGCTAAAGAAGTCGGAGTAAAGGTGCTCCTTAATGGCATGGGCGGGGATGAGATCTTCGGTGGTTACAGAAAGTACCTCGCTTGTCTGTTATCAGACCAATATAATAGGTTTGTTCCTATTAGTGCGCGTAAAATGATTAATAAACTGGCGCAAAATTTTTCTGTGGCCGATTCTGAACGAGGATTTCGTTATCTAAGATGGTGTCGCCATTTTGCAAATATGACTATGAGACCATCAAATATCCGCTTTTTAGCGGCAGATATGGCCTCAATTCCACCAGAACAATATAGCGAGCTTTTCGCAAATGGATTTTCCGGCGCGCGGTATCACGAATTACCAAGCGTTTCAACACGTGCAAAGATTATGAATCAAAACAATATTTCCTACCTCACACGTATGTGTCTTGATGATGTGAAACATTTTCTCCCTGACCATAATCTGACTTACTCTGATAAGGCTACAATGGCAGCAGGCGTAGAGGGTCGACCACCCCTGGTGGATCATCGAATCGTGGAATTTATGTTTTCCCTCCCCCCAAAATACAGGATTAATGGCTGGACGCAGAAATACCTATTAAAGAAAAGTGCGGAGTCTTTGCTGCCTAAGAGAATCATCAAGAGGCCGAAGGCTCCTTTCGGGGCACCTCTCCGATCATGGATAAGAGGGGATTTAAAAGAAATGGTCGATGATATACTCAGCCCGTCTTCACTTAAAGCACGCGGCTTGTTTAACCCCGACACGGTTAGAAAACTGATTGATGTGGACCGGGAGGGGAAGGCAGATAATGCACTACTAATCTGGTCAATTTTAACAAGAGAGATGTGGTTTCGGACATTCATTGATCATCCATTAACTCAATAAGAAGAAAGTGCACCAGCTCACTCAAAAACTGAAAGATGGTACCATGTATGTTTTAGATACACCGGAGCCAATAATTGGCGATGGTATGGTATTGGTACGAAACTTTTTTTCTTTGATTAGTGCCGGGACCGAAGGAAGTACTGTGTCTGCAGCGAGAATGAACCTCATTGGTAAGGCCAAAGAGCGGCCACAACAAGTTAAACAGGTCATAGACGTTGTCATGCGGCAGGGACCACTTCAGGCTTACCGCACGGCCATGAAAAAGCTTGACTCACATTCACCCCTCGGATATAGCTGTGCTGGTAAAGTCATAGATGTAGCTTCTGATGTTAACGGTTTTTCAATTGGTGATTTTGTTGCTTGTGCAGGGGCTGGATATGCCAATCATGCGGAGATTGTAGCTGTACCAGTAAACCTTTGCATCAAATTGCCTGAACAAGCAGATCTCAAGCCCGCCTCGTATAATACCTTGGGTGCGATTGCTTTGCAGGGCGTCCGCCAGGCAGATCTGCGTCTTGGGGAGACGTGCGCAGTGATCGGGCTTGGGTTAATCGGACAATTAGCGTGCCTACTGCTGAGGGCAAGCGGTGTGAGGGTGGTTGGTATCGACATTGACCCATTTGCAGTCTTGATGGCAAAGGAGCACTGCGCTGACGAGACTTTCCTTAGAAGTGATCTGGGAATTATGGAAAGAATCCTGGCATTTACAGGGGGGCTGGGGGCTGATGCCGTTGTCGTTACAGCAGGAACGACGAGTCTTGATCCCATCAACTTCGCAGGCGAGATCGTTCGAAAAAAAGGAAGAATAGTGGTGGTAGGAGATGTCCCAACAGGATTTGATCGGGACCCTTATTACCGAAAAGAGGTTGAACTGCGGATGTCATGTTCTTACGGACCCGGCCGCTATGATCCCGATTATGAGGAAAGGGGTATTGACTATCCTGTTGCCTATGTCCGGTGGACTGAAAAACGCAATATGGAGGCCTTTCAGGACCTGGTTCATTCTGGGAAGATAAACATTGATTACCTGACTACTCATATATTCAAGTTAGAAGATGCTCCTTCTGCATATGACATGATATTGGAACGAAAAGAACCATTTCTCGGAATTCTCATCGAATACGATGCCTCAAAGGAAGATTTAAGACAGAAGATTTTTATTCCGCCTATCGCATCTCGCCTAACGCCGAACGCAATAAACATTGCGTTCGTAGGTGCCGGCTCTTATGCTCAGAGTCATCTCTTGCCCAACATCATGAAGGATAGTGGTATTGTCATGAAAGGGGTTTTGACTTCCTCTGGCACCACATCAAGGACTGTTGCCGAAAAATACAAATTTGAATTCTGTACATCTAACGAAAACGACATTTTTGATAATCCTGAGATAAATACTGTTTTTATTGCAACGCGGCACAATACCCACGCCGACTATGTGATAAAGGCTTTGAAGGCAGGCAAAAATGTCTTCGTCGAAAAACCCCTCTGTCTCAAAGAAGAGGAATTAAATGAAATTGTCGGTATTTATAACCAGATAAACCAGAGGAACCGAACAGACCAGAGAAACCAAATCCTGATGGTTGGCTTTAATCGGAGATTCTCACCTTTAACAGAGATACTAAAACAGAAGCTTGGCTCAGGCCCAATGTCCATGATCTACCGGGTGAATGCTGGGCCCACACCCCCGGATTCCTGGATTCAGGATAAAGATATTGGCGGGGGGAGGATCATTGGAGAAGTATGTCATTTTGTGGATTTCTTGACCTATATTAATGCATCTTTACCAACGCATGTCTTTGCTACTGCCCTACCACAACCAGATAACAAACAGGACATTTTAAATGTGAACCTTGAATTCCAGAATGGCTCAATAGGGACTATCTCCTACTTTTCAAATGGGTCAAAATCACTCAACAAAGAGTATGTCGAAATTTACTCATCCGGTGCTACTGCTGTTTTGAAAGATTTTAAGAAGCTAAAAATCTACGGAGGCAGAGTCAATTTTAGCAAAAGCCTATTTGTCCAGGACAAGGGACAAAGGGAAATGATACACGCCTTCCTTGGTACCATAAAGGCAGGCCAGGTTGTCCCGATCCCCTTCGAAGAAATCCACGCTGTTACACTTGCAACCTTCAAGATTCTTGAGTCCCTGCGGACAAAAGCCGTTGTGAAGTGTAAGCCGTAAATAGTAAATCGTAATAAGACTCGTAACCCATAGATCATCTCCGTTGACTCAATTTGTGAGTCAACTTTTAAGCCCATGAAGAACAACCGAGAAGCGGATGAAACATTGGCCAAACTTTTTGGTTCTGTCTCCAGGGCAAGAATCCTTGAATTTCTCCTTGCCCATGCCGGACGAGCCTTTTATCAACGAGAAATTATGTTTGAAACAGGTCTCTCATTACACCCTACTCAAAGAGAACTTGAAAATCTTATCGATCTGGAGATCGTCAAAAAAAGGGAAACCAAAGATAGAGTGTATTATGAAATTGACATCCGTTCTCCTTTCTTCAGACCTCTCTGTGAGCTCTGTGAATTCGCACAAAAAAACAACAAGAGCCACCCCCGTTGACTCAATTTGTGAGTCAACACAAAGAAATGCTAAGCATCACCGATTTTTTTTTGAAGAAATCAGCACTGTGACACTCACCTACTTAGAGATTCTTAATTGCCTGCGGAAGTTAATCGAAAAGGAAATTTTTAAAGGTTATGACCCCTACGATGCCCTGAATAGTCCGATCCTCAGGACCCTTTCTTTAGGGCAGAAGGCTGCGAGAATAGCTTTTATACAATTCCTAAAAAGGATTCCCGTTAACCTCCGGCCATTGCTGGGGATTAAAAAAGATTACAATCCAAAGGGCTTAGGACTTTTTCTGTGGGGATATGTAAAGTTATTCAAGATCGAAAAGAAGCCTGAATATCTGGAGAAGATAGAAGAGCTCCTAAATTTGCTCAACCGGACAAAAAGTCCGAATTATTCCGGAAACGGCTGGGGCTATAATTTCGATTGGCAGTCACGTGCTTTCTATATTCCAAAATACACACCTACCGTCGTCAATTCATCTTTTATTGGTCATGCTCTGCTGGATGCTTATGAATATACGGGTAACGAAAAAGCATTTAAGATGGCTGACCCTATAAAAGATTTCATTCTGAATGACCTAAATAGGATAGGGGAGGATGGAGCCCTGTGTTTCAGCTATACCCCGATTGACCATTATTTTGTTCACAATGCAAATCTCCTTGGTTCTTCATTGCTTATCAGGCTTTATGGTTATTCGAGGGAGGCCAAACTGAAAGAGACTGCTCTTTCCAGCCTTACATATTCCATGAAGCATCAGAGAGAGGATGGTTCATTGTTCTATTCTGAAAACGAAGGTGCTCATTGGATAGACTCCTTTCACACGGGGTTTAACCTGCAAGCCCTCAAGTACTTTCTCGACCTTGGTTTTGCTGAGGGTTACCGGGCGCAGTTCGAGAAGGGAGTGCAGTTCTATGCCCGGAACTTTTTTCTTGAAGATGGCACGCCAAAATATTACCCCAACCGTACTTACCCAATCGACATACACGCTCCAACGCAGGCAATCGTCTTTTTCTCGAAGATGGGCGATCCCTACAAAGCATTGACAGAAAAAATCCTTGAGTGGATGCTCCAAAATATGCAAGACAAAAATGGAGGTTTTTTTTACTTTCAGAAACATCGGTTTTACACAAACAAGATCCCCTATATGCGGTGGGGCCAAGCTTGGGCATTCCATGCCCTGACAGAGTATTACCTGAATGAAGAACGAATCTGAGATAGAGAATACCATTGAAAGGGTTCGAATTCTTGGGGTTCCCGTCGATCATGTTGACATGAGGGGTGCACTTGATTTTGTTGATTCGGCCATAAAACAAAACAGGATGCGTCAATATATTCTGGCCATCAATCCCGAGAAAGTTATCAAGTTCCAATATGATAATTTTTTAAGAAGCATGTCTGAAAAAGCAGCTCTTCTGATACCTGACGGTATCGGCGTTGTTATGGCCATGAGATGGCTTTACGGGTTTCCTACCACAAGGGTTCCTGGATCTGAGTTAATGCCAAATATTTGCTGGGAAGCAGCAAAAAAAGGATATAAAATATTTCTTTACGGCTCAAAGGAAGAGGTGAATAAAGGAGCTGTTGAGAGGCTGCAGAATAATTATCCAGGTATTCAGATTGTTGGTCGATCAAACGGATATTTGAAAGAGGATCAGATGTCCGGTTTGATCAAAGAGATTAATAAATCTTGCGCAGACATCCTTTTTGTTGCCCTCGGAAGTCCGAAGCAAGAGCAATGGATTCAGACGTATTTGCCCAAATTGAATGTAAAAGTCTGCCAGGGCATCGGAGGCACTCTTGATACAATTGTTGGTACGGTCAAGAGGGCTCCTGCCTTTTTTCGATGGGCAGGACTTGAATGGTTTTATAGGCTTGTTAAGGAACCAAAGAGAATTCGTCGCCAACTCGTACTACCTGTATTTGCACTTAAAGTTCTAAAGGAAAAATTTGCAAATAAAAGATAATCACCCCTTTGACCAATCAATCTTTAGGTTCTTAACCAACCAAGCGAAAATAATCAAACATTTATAACAATAGATTAAGGTAACAAACTGCAATGAAATTACTCCTCGTGGCAGGTGCTAGACCCAATTTCATGAAAATTGCGCCTATTATTCGCGCATTTAACGAGAGAAACCAGATAAACTTTAAAGTAGTTCATACCGGTCAGCATTATGATTATGAAATGTCGCAGGTTTTTTTTGACGACCTTGAAATCAGCAAGCCTGAATATTTTTTAGGGGTAGGTTCCGAAAGCCATGCCGTGCAGACAGCCCGGATCATGATTGCCTTTGAAGAGGTTTGTCTTAAAGAGAAACCTGATGCCATAGTG
>Ga0194111_10003468_pt1 | contig 18703 bp, 11 predicted proteins | sample TA2KigC300mmetaG_FD_146194 | JGI IMG/M metagenome (GOLD analysis project Ga0194111, IMG submission 146194) | Freshwater microbial communities from Lake Tanganyika, Tanzania - TA2015033 Kigoma Deep Cast 300m | ecosystem: Environmental > Aquatic > Freshwater > Lake | place: Tanzania: Lake... | reverse complement strand
CAAACCAAGGGAGTGGTGCCTTCAAAGCCTACAAAAAAGATTCAGTTTGAGGAAAACTTGTGCTATCTTGCGTTCAAGAAGGCGATGGGGTCACAAAAAGGGGAATTTCCTGGGGATATTATCCCGGACGGTAGGTCCCAAAACCATTTTTCAGCTGCGGGAGCCAAGGTTGCCGCATAATCTCGGATAAGGCTTCTTCCCGAAGATCTTTTTGACCCTCTCCTGAACTTTGGGCATACGGGTCATACCCCCCACCAAGATGACTTTGTCGATTTCCTTGGGCTTCACCTCTGCATCCTTGAAAGCCATCTCACAGGGATCTACCAGCTTGTCGATGAGGTCTGTCACCATGCTCTCGAGCTTAGCCCGGGTGAGCTTGATGAGTAGGTGCTTAGGACCCGAGGCATCGACGGTGATAAACGGCAAGTTGACCTCGGTTTCCATGAAGGTGGAAAGTTCGCATTTGGCTTTCTCAGCCGCCTCTTTAAGACGCTGTAGGGCCATGTGGTCCTTGCGTAGATCAATACCCTGTCCCTGCATAAATTCTTCGGCCAGGAAATCCAAAATCCGCAAATCGAAATCGTCACCGCCTAGATAGGTGTCGCCGTTGGTTGATTTGACTTCAAAGACGCCTTCGCCAATCTCCAGGATAGAGATGTCGAAGTTGCCGCCCCCGAAATCGAACACCGCAATGCGCTCGTCCTTCTTCTTTTCCATGCCATAGACCAGGGATGCTGCCGTTGGCTCGCTGATGACACGAAGCACATTGAGCCCGGCAATAGCCCCGGCGTCCTTGGTAACCTGGCGTTGGGCGTCGTTGAAATAGGCTGGCACGGTGATTACGGCCTCGGTGACCTTCTCTCCCAGATATTCTTCGGCGGTCTGCTTCATCTTGCTAAGGACCATGGCCGAAATTTCGGCTGGGGAATAGGTGCGGCCCCGAACCTCCACATGGGCGTAACCGTTGGCGGCCGAGACAATCTTATAGGGCAGGACCTTGAGGTCCCGCTGCACCCCTGGGTCGTTATATTTGCGGCCGATCAGACGCTTGATGGAGAAGATGGTATTTGAAGGGTTGGTAATGGCCTGGCGTTTGGCGATTTGGCCTACCAGGCGTTCTCCGGTCTCCGTAAAGGCGACCACTGAGGGGGTAGTGCGGGCTCCTTCCGCATTGGGGATTACCTTAGGCTCGCCCCCTTCAATAATGGCAACGCAGGAATTGGTAGTGCCTAAGTCTATGCCAATAACTTTGGACATTTTGACTTTCTTCTAAAAAATAGATTCAATTCTAGGCTATTAGTGGAAAATAGTTGAAAGGATTTTTCCTAATATTAGTGAAATTGGCCGTCTCGTAGTTTTGCGTAATTGCCGTCTTTCCAGAGAAAACGCATTATTGTTTCAAGTATGTGCACATTATTAACATCTCGGTACGACAATTGGGCGTAAGAATTTTTTTCCTTGGCAGCACTGATTTTAAAGTACCCTGAACCTGAACTTATAGATAACTCCTCCCACGAATAATGCATTGGCTCTGAAGACAATCCTAAAAACTTATATTTAGGGAGCAATATTCCTTCATTGTCTACCACAACGTCACCATAACGCAACTTTTCTCCTGACGAAAGGCGGGCAAGGGTATGACTAACCAACCGCGCACACACGGCTTTCCACAGTTTTTCGAGTATAAGTTCATAGCGCCTCATAACGATAGATTCACTCTCTAAGAATACTGCGCACTCAATTTCGACTGTGGTTTTGGGTGAGCCTGCCCAGATTGTAAAATATCGCCCGGTTCTTACACCGTATGTGTAACTCTTCAACACTCCCCATCTTACTCGGTCAACTTCATCTATTCGAACTGACTGCATCCAGCCAGGGCCAAGATAGGTAATGTTTTCAGTATCAATAATGACTCTATATTCTCCAAATTTAATATCAAGCGCAATTTCTTGTTCCCATTTTTCCTTTTCAGCCCGCACCTCAGAAAGGATTTTTTCCTTATTTTTTAAAATATCTTGAAGCGCAGTAATGTCTTCTTCAATCTTGGCTTCTAACTGTGGAAGATCACTAAAAAGTTCTGACATTAGCAAGGAAAGTCGGAGAGCATGTTCGTGAAGACCAAACTCATTAGCTAAAAATAATGACAGATTACGGACTTGCGCTGCAAGGTTAGCACTTGCTACTTCATCTATACCTCTAGTTTTGGCAATAAGCTGGATAGGTTTTGCAATCCGATCCCATTGGCGCAGTAGTTCTTCAAAACTGGTCATGTGCTTTAATAAATAATCTGGTCTATCGCTATTTTTTACTATATTCTCGATTGAGTCTTTAAGCTTGAGGATATGCTCTGTGAGATTATCGAGATGTTGTGCAACTTCAATCTGATATTTAGCAGTAAGTTCCTCAAGGAGAAGGGGCGCCTGATATTCACCATACTCCGTCAGTTCAATGGCTATTTCAGTAAGCGCCAAATCTGGCTCCCCAAGTTTATCGAGCCCTTCGCTTAGTGTGGTAACAAGGGAACCTCTATGTTCTGCAAGTGTCTGGGCAAGAATATCCACACTCTGAACCACAGGAAAGCCAGCAATACCTCTATCCTCGTTGATTAGATGTATCAAGTCCTCTATATCTACTTCCTCAAACTTTTCGATCAATGTCTGAATGCAAATCTTTATTCTACTTTCTTCGCTCTCCTCAATCTTGATACAGGAAATAGCCAAAGCCAGTAGGTTACAGGCTGATATTGCAGGCAATCCTTCAATAGTTGCAAAAAGAGGATAATGTCCATCCTTTGCTTGATTGATAAGATTTCGGGCCTTTGAAGGAGAGACGCCAGGTAACCAAGCAATCTCAGCCATAAGCCGCTGGCGGGGATTTGCAAGGATAATTCGTGCCTCAGTGCACTTCTGGGGGTTGGCGAAAAGACTGCGCTCCTCTGATAGTTCGATGAGGCGCCGTGAATTATCTCGAACAGAAGCATTTAGAAAGAAAAAAGGATTAGAGGTAAGGTCCATACACTTCCTCAAAAACCGATCTTGACGGCCTTATCCTCGAGGCTACGCGCAAGCACAGCAGAAAGAGCTTCGCTGGCAGACTCTTCGTCGATTTCCATCTTGGCGCCTTTGGCAGTTAGGCGGGCTGCCTCTCGAACAAAGTATGAAACATCCGAAAGCGGTCGTCCCGACAGTTTTACCGCCAACGCTTCCAGACCTAACTCCGAAGAATGTGGTTTGCCCTCCAAAAGCCCCGCCAGCACCGCTAGGACCTCCTCGGTTGTGGGCATTTCGACTTTGATGAGGTGGTCAAACCTCCCCCTCCGGAGAATGGCCGGATCAATCAGATCGGGGCGATTCGTCATCCCGATGATCAAGACCCCATGCTTCTGTGCTTCGGGAATTTTTCTCAAGAATTCGGCGACCTCCTCGATCCGATGATGGCCGCCAGCATCGCGCTCCGAAAGAAAAGCTTCCATCTCATCAATGATGATCACCGCAGGGCTTTGTTCCATCGCGGTCTTGAAGATATCAGCTATTTTCCGGCTGGTCTCATGAATATACATGCTTCCAACGCTACCGGAGTCGATGGTGAAGACAGGCCAGTCCAGGTATTCCGCCAGTTTTTCCACTGCATAGGTTTTGCCGCACCCTGGTGGTCCATATAGTACGAAAGAAGAGGGAGAATCAATGCCCATGGCCTGGTATCGCTCCGGATTTCCCACGATGTCTATGATGTGATCAAGGAAGAACAATTCCAGCTCCGACCGGCCAGCCAGGGTGAACCGAGCCTTAGGTCTGGTGGGTAAAAGCTCCTCGGGAGTAATAGCAGGCATTGCGGCCAAGTCTGGCACCGATTCTAAGCCCGCTGCGGTGATGACTCTTTCCAAGGCGTCCATCGATAGGCCAGGAACAAGGGATTTAAGGCGGCGCTTGGAAAAGCACGAGACCTCCACACCCCCGGACAAGTAACGGCCCAGCACCACCTCGTCCGGCAAGGCTTGGCTCATTATGGGGGTGGGGAGCAACAAAGAATACTTCTCCAAATAGACGGCTTCGGACAGCGGCGTATCTTTGACAGAAACCCTCGTGCGACGTAGAGCCGTGGCAAAGGCAAGAGCCTCATTGAGGTCAAAAGGGCGAGGGCAGGCAAAAACTGGCGCCAGGGCTCTCTGATCGTTGGTCAGATAAAAGAATTTTGCAGACCCGAACAGAACGGGCAGGAGAAGGATGTTATCGAGCAGCCCGTGGTGGACCCATAAGCGGTGCAAATCTTCTCTGGCCAACAAGGCTCGCGCTTCTTTGCCTGATAGTGCATAGATCTGGTAATACGTGCCATCATACTCCAGGCTACGTATCTTTAGATTTCTTTGCAACTCAAAACCCAGAGGGAGCCACGGATCTTTTGCCACGCCTAACCTCGCAGGATATTAACCAATTCCATTGTATCATCTATCCCTGCCGGTGAAATACGAATGCCATACAAAGCACCCACGATCCGCCTAAGTTGATCAAAATCATCAGTTCTTAGGGCGCGCAGGCCCTCTTGCGCTAACTGGGCGAAACGAGCTCTATCGGTAAATAGATATTCCTCTTCGGTAAGTCGTTTAAAGGTATCTACCACGAACCAATCTTGGCGCCATAGAATCTGCCAATTAATTTCGCGCATTTGGTCCAGGAGGTTCTCAAAATCTCCTGAGTCTTGTTCAATAGCCCGCAAGGCGGCTCGGGTTAGGTTCTCGAACGCCGTGATTTCTGTGGGTTTGGCGTACTGGCGGACATACTCCTGAAAAAACTGGTTAGGCTTTTCGAGTTCAACGGCGCGTATTTCTCTCAGGTGGTCTTTCCTCACCTTACTGAGAAGGCGTTTGGATTCAAGGACATTATCCATGCCCTGCTTGCATCTTTCGGGATCGGAGTCCTCAGAATTTAATGATAAAGCCTCAGTAAGCTTCTGTCGGGCAATCTCCAGCCTCTCATCGGCCACTTTTTCGGCTATCTCGTCAAGGCGGTGCAAGACACTTTCCCCTTCAGAGACAATTTGCTTGCTGGCGTTGGTATAGTCGATTTGTCCTTCCTGACGAGAGTAAAAATTGTGGCCAGGGTTGAAGGTGCAGCCCACATCAGGAACGGTGACGGTCATAGTAATATTCCCCGCATCTGTAACCTCATATTCGCAGATCAATTTTGCCCCCGCGGGTATCACACCTTCCTCGAAATCTTTCCCCGTTATCTTGAAGCAACCTATAAGCCGGTTGTCAGAGTAAGGCGATTCGATTTCCCCTTCCCAAAGCTTAAAAAGAATCGCACCTGGACCTCCACCCCGGATCGATTCCTCTGACCGGAAGATTTTCTGGCCTTTTTTAGGCAAGGGGTCGCCAGCTCGCACCAGGTATTCAAGGCCCACTTGTCCGCCGATTTTGTCTTTAGCGGCCACCCCAATGGAGTGCGAAGCAGGAATGGCATCAACGGTTGCAGCAGTTCTGCTGATGACAAGAGTGTCTTGGGGCAAGGATATCGGCCCTCCAGCAGGGTCGAAAACGAAAACTTTGAACTTATTATCCCCTTTTCGTGAAAGGGTAAGAGCCACCGTTGCTCCATCCATAAGTTCTTGGCGACCAGACGACCACCCGGAATCAAGGCTGTCAATCTGGAATTTGCTTCCCTCAGCCACCTTTCCCTGTGTCTGGATGACTACCAAAGACTTGACGTCTGGAGTCCGGGCCTGATAGGTGAAGACCACGTGGAATGGACCACCGGCAGAGAGCGTCCCTCTGGTGCTTTTACGCTCCCGGGATTCTGTGTCCCAGTTGATGGACTCCGCAAACAGGGCTGCCCCTTCAGCTACGGCGGTCATGGGGTCGACCTCGGTGCTCCCGGGGATTCCCAGTTCGGAGCACACAATCTCTCGCAGTGGCTTATACTGAGTAGGCCCTCCGATGAAGACGATCCGCTCAATATCATTGGTGCTGAGGTGGGCTTTTTGAAGAATTTCTTTGGTGACTTCCACTGATTCAAGGACTTTTGGTCGAATCAAGGAATCCAACTGAGTGCGGTTTATCGGGACATCGATGTAGATTTCTTCTCCGGCTTCATCGGTGATCCTGACCTTTTCCTCTGAAACCATGATATTCGCTTCGTTTTTTGCGGACAACTCGATCTTTGCCTTTTCAGCCGCCAACTCGGCGAGCCGAAATAGGAGTTTATAGCGGGGAGAGGTGGTGACGTTTTCAGGTAGCTTGAATTTGTCCATGAGCCATGGTGTCACAATCTCTTCAACTATGGCCTTATCGAAGTCTCGCCCTCCACACATTTCCTTGCCGCCATGCTCCAGCAGGCTGACTCGCCCTGCTACGATCTGAGCTAGGGAGACGTCCAAGGTGCCTCCCCCCAAATCATAGACGAGGAACATGCCATCCAAGCGGCGGGAGCGCATCACGCTCATGACGGTTGCCACCGGCTCTTGCATCAGGGCCACCTTCCCGATCCCGGCCATTTCAGCTGCAGAAAGAGTGGAGTCCTTTTGCATCTGGTTGAAGGCAGCCGGCACCGTGATCACTGTGCCAGTCTCTGGGTTATTCCGGACCTCTTCGGGGAGGTAGCCGAAAAGCACCCTCAAAATCTCGGCGCTGCATTCCTCGGGAGTCATCTTGATACTCAATTTCCGGAAATAAATCGGCGTTGAAGACCCCATGAGCCTCTTGAAATTCGTTGCCGTATTATCTGGATCATGTGCCGCCATATCATAAGCGTAGGCTCCATAATAGCGGCTGCCGCGCCGGTCGATATGAATAGCCGAGGGCGTGGCGAATTGTTGCGCCGGACTCTTATAAGTTGTTAATGATTCCCCATCATAAGAGCAGATAACACTGTTAGTTGTGCCAAGGTCGATTCCTACGAATTTAGTCATAAATCAACTCTCTTTAATATGGCTGAGCCCATCCTGAGAAGTCCAGTTTTTCCCATCACCACCGGCTCTAACATCACATCAATAATGAGCCGGTCATTGTTGTTGAAATCACTTAGATTAATGGCCTTAATGGGAAGCCTCGGGTCAAAGGGCTGTCCCTCAAACGCTACGAGAGACACACCAAACAGTTTGAGGTTATCCTCGATTTGCTTAAGAAAGTAATTTAAAGGACTCAGATACTTGCTTTGTTGGGAGGCATCGAGCTTCGAGACGGCCCTGGTATAAACACGGGCGAACCGCCAACCTTCGACGCAAATGTTAATAAGACTTTCGACCCCAGATTTAGGCAAAGAAGATTCTGATTCTGTTTGGTTTTCCATGATCCACCCGTAGCCTGGGCCTAAGGCCGATTGAAGATAGGAAAATTAAGTTGAAATGCCTATCTCCCAAGCACTCGGCTATTGGCACTATTGGCGCTAAGATAAATTATTAAATTACAAGCCTTGATACTTTTATGAGCTCAGGTTTGGCTAATCATTTAAATTACCAAAAATATCAGTGTGTCCAGATACCTGATCATTAAAGGGTTGATCATGCCGAATTACAACCACCCTATAACCCTTCTCCTGTAAGGCTTCCCTTACTTGCTTGTCCTGCTGGGCCTGGTGGGGATTATCATGCGGCGGGCCATCGACGAAGATGCATACACCAGGAATACGGTCCCGCTTATAGTAGAAGTCCGGCTGCGTATGAACATCCTGGTCTGGGCGAAATTGGGCGAAATCAGGAAGCCTAAGTTTTTGAATATAAAGGTAGTCAAGGAATTCCCGCTCCAAGCTGGAAACGGGGTCCAGGTTATCCAGGAGCCATTGATACTGCTCATCATAACTCCTGGCGCCTGCGGCTCGGAGAACTTTAGCCTTAGCAAGTTGCAGCAGAAAATCCCGTACCAAGAATCGGTCCAGGAAGCGGTGGTCCGTCTGGTTGGAGTAGCTGAGCAAACAGTCATAGCAGGCCGGGCCACAAGGCTCTTCCCTTTCCTTATCCTCTTCTCCGGTATCCGGATTAAAATGGCAAATTCTTAAGGCTTCTCGGGCGATTTCCGCCAGCGACCGGGGTTCGCTAAGAATCCGCTCCCAAACGCCTGTACCCCCTTCCGCGGCTTCCCAGAGCAATATCCGTTGGTGTTCATCCCGACCAATCAGTTCCGCGGCCACTTCCTGTTCTTCCACCTGATAATTAACTTGAATGCCACGCTGCAAGGCATAGGCCAGCGTTTTGAGGAATGGGAGTGCTGCGGCCTCTTCAGTTAAGGGGCGAAACAGCAAGATGTTCCGGTTATCCGTGACATAAGGTTTCAGGCCAGGAATAAGGACAATCTTCCCCCCCGAACCGCCTCCATTTTCTTCTTGCTCAACTTCTCCGCCCAGCCATTTTCCGTTTACCGCATCGAGATTAAAGCCATTACGTTCTTCGGAACGCCGCCAGCCGTGGTTAATGCGCCACAATTCAGCCTGGGGGACATAAGTCATCTCAAGGATGGGGTCTGACCCGTTCTCAGGTTGAACATTGACCATTTGGGGCGAGGTGCCAGGGGAAAACCAGAAATGGGTGGTTAGGTGATAACCTTCTCGTGCCCTTTCCTCCTCTTCGGAGGTAATGCGGACCCACCTGGAGGCTCTCACCGTTGGTTGGTCAAGGAGTCTCTGGGGAAATTCCGAATTGTTGCCGTCCATCCGGGTGCCGCAATGATGACAGAGGTCAACCGCAGCTTCGTCTCTGGGGTGGATATAACCACAGACCAAGCACAATTTCGCCCGGCATACACGGCGGTCAATATCTCCACCTGGCATCCGGCAAGCCGTCACCCTATGCTTCCTTCCTTCATGGTAGATGACGTTTTGCGGCCCAAATTCTGCCAAACCCAGGAAGCGAGGTCGGTCAATAGTTTCAGTCCGCACGCCGGTCCACACCAAAGCCCTTAACGGTAGTCGGGGGAAGTTATATCCGGGGAGGAACCCTTCCGTTGCCAAATAGCGGTAAGGATAAAAGTCTGTTTCGGTAACCTGCTCGCCGCGGTTTAAAAGTAAATCGATTTCCCGGAGAGCCTCCTGTTGTTGCCTTTCGGCTTCTTCCCGTTCCCTTCTCCCCAAACGGGGATTGTCGATCTTGCGCCTGGCCGCATCCCGCTGTTCCACTGCTGCTTTATACAACTCCCGCCAGCGATCCAGGGACCTATTAAAACCTTCAGGTGCGACTCGAACCGTGTCCACCAGCCACTGTGGGCTAAACCAGGTTGCTTTAGTAATCGGTTCTCCTACCAAAGCCACGATTGCCTGGAACGCGGCTATCACCTCCTGCTGGCGAGGTTCCGATAAGTTCAGTGCGGCTGCTTTCTCGGGCAATAAAGGATAGTTCGGGGAATTAAGGTCAAGGAGATCGACCATGGAACTTCCCATATTCAATCCGGCCATTGCCAGCCAGACCGAATGGAGGTGGGCTTCCACCAGGTCCTTGCTGCCCAGGTCCATCCTGGGTGGGGCCACTGAACCGGCTATCATTCGAGTTTTGTGCCGAAAGAAGTACTGATCGTGGGCATTGCCATAGCTGCTGAACGCGAGTACCAGGGCCGGCTTTCCCCCTCGCCCTGCCCGCCCGCTCCGTTGGGCATAGTTTGCAGGGGTGGGGGGTACATTGCGGAGGTGGACAACCGTGAGGTCGGCAATATCTACCCCCAACTCCATGGTAGGCGAACAAAACAGCGCGGGCAATTTCCCTTCACGAAAATCCTTCTCCCGTTCAATACGCCGGTCGATCTGGATTTGTCCGGTATGTTCTCCTCCGATAATCCCGGTCAGCCATTGAGCTTCTTTGGCGTAGAGGTCCTCGAAGAACCGGTTCGGTTCCCTTTTGATATGTTCCTCGCGCCTCAAGTAGAGAGATTTGGCCCGCACCGGGTCCGGTCCCGGCGCTTTACCGTCACCCTGCTCCCATCGCAAGGCCCCGGCCCTAATCTGTATTCCATAATCAACGCCATTCCGGGTGATGATCGAAAAGATATGCCCCCCCAATACTGATACGATATGGAGGATCAGAGCCTCCACCTCTGGGCCGCTCAAGTCAGCATCCCGCCCCCAGGTATGCCGGGAACGAAGATAGCGGCCAATGGCAGAGCGAAAACCCAGGCGGATGCTGGCCGTGTCATTTCTGTGGTTAGGAGGACCTTGAGGCAGGATCGCCACAGTTCCCCGGCGTAAGCGCTCATTTTTGTCAAAAGTCCAGGGCTCCCGCAGCCACTCGTTCGCCCGGTTCACCAGGGAGCGGGTATGGTCTTCTTCCAGAATGCCCGCATCAAGGGCCAGCACCCCTCGCAAGTAATCTAACACCGCCTGGAGGATTGCCTCCCTCTTGGCGCCATCCACCTCGGAAATGACCGGGACATCAGCCCATAAGGACTCATCCTGGGCCAGTTCGGTCAACCCGTCATATTTGATCCGCAGGAGTCCGCATTGTTCCAGGTTAGGTTGGGCAATCCGCCAGGCCCGGGCCAGGTCTTCCAGGACCAGGTAATCAATCAGGTCCACCATGGCCTTTTTAGCGGAGTTAAACCCAGGCCCGCCGGGGACCGGAAACTTCATGAAATCCTCGGGCTGGGGATTCAGGGCCTGGAATATGGCCGGACCCAAACGGTCCAGGGTCAGGGCCCCCTCTTGCTCCAGGGCGCGAACTAATGCGCCCCGGAGTAAGATCACCTGGGTAAAATCATTCAGATGGCCCGCCTGTAAAGAAGCATCCTGGCGGTTGTCGGTGAAGCTCAACACCTTGCGGGCAGCCGGATCGATGGCTTCATCCTGCCGCATGGCTACTACCGCCGCGGTGGAAGTGATCGTGGTCGCGGTAGAGCGCCCCACCTGGCTTAAGGTGGACAGCTTGCGGTAGTCGCTTTTCTCCCGGAGATCATAGGCCGCCCGGCATCGGAGGCAGAGCATCAAGGGGCGCGGCTGGAACCATCCGGCCTGCGCCCCTGCTTTAAGTTCGGGGGTTAGAACGCCGTCCGGCGTCACCCAGTAAGGTTGGGGCACATGATCAGCATAATTTCTTTTGGGTCTAACGCCGCCTTTGCGCATTTCCAGCCAATTCTCCGGGAGGTCATCCAACTGGCCTTCCCATAGTTCACCGTCTTCCAGGGAGAAAAATCCCGGAGTGCCGGAAATATCCTCGTCCGACACGGTGAGCAGGGGTGACCGGGGAACCAGCCGGGTTGTCGCCCCTTCACTGACCATGGACGCCAGGTAATACTCCTGGCCGCATTCCCGGCAGAAGGCCAGAGGGAACAATACCTTTTCCTGCCCTTCTTCTTGGGGGACCACGTAATGCCCCGCGGTGGTCAGGTAGCGGTCTCCCGCCGGTTCCAGGGTAGTGTAAACGCTGCTCCCCGAAGCCATGAATTGGTGCAGCCGAAAAGCGAATACCGGTTCCCCGGATGGGAGTTGCGCCGCGTTCCCTGCATCCAGGACCGCCTTTAAGCGTTCCAGACAAAGGGACTCCTCCAGGCCGGTTTTTTCCACCAGGAGTTTCAATCCTTCGCTGAAGGCAATGGGAGTGCGGCGCACCAGCCGCCCATCCTCCACTTGCAGGCCAAAGGTTTCTTCCACCCAGGCGGCCAGGGGGTGATGGGTTACTGCTTCTAAAGTCGGCTCCGGTGGGGCAAGCTGGACTGCGGCCCGAAGTTCTTCCTGGTTTTGGGGAGCCGGAACTGCGGCAACCCTTTTGAGGGTTTCATCCACCACGTTGGGGACAGGGGTGCCAAAAAGCTGCGCCCCCACTTCCGCGATGCGGCCGCGCCGGGCCTCCCGGTCCCCTTCCGTGACCAAAGTGGCCGAGGTCCCTACAAACTGGAGGTCCGGGCGGCCCGCCCGTTGCCGCACCCGGCGCATGAGCATGGCCACGTCCGCGCCCTGGCGGCCCCGGTAAAAATGCAGCTCATCCATCACCAAATACTTGAGTTCCCGGGTGGCCTGCCGCACCAGGGTCCGCTCGTAGGGCCGGATGAGCATGTATTCCAACATCACGTAGTTGGTGAGGAGAATATGTGGGGGATCGCTGAGGATGGCGTTTCTATCTTCCTGTTTTTCCTGGCCGGTGTAGCGGGCGAAACGCACCGAACACTCCGGCCAGTTCTTTTTAAAGCGTTCCAGGGCCTCCAACTGGCTGTTGATAAGGGCGTTCATGGGATAGACAATGATGGCCCTCACCGAGTGCCGGTCCGGGTCGTTTCTGATGATATGGTCGAAAATGGGAATCAAATAGGTGAGGCTTTTGCCCGAGCCGGTGCCGGTGCTGACGATATAAGGTTCGCCCCTCCGGGCGATCTGAAGGGCTTCTTCCTGATGACGGTAAAGACGCAGGCTTTCCCCAAAGAACCGGGCCGGCTCCGGGGTCACCACTCCCTGGGCGGCCAGTTCCCTTAGAGTCGGCCCCGGCTCATAGGCTGGATTGAGTTGGAGCACGGCGTCGGGCCACATCTCGCCGTCGGCCAGGCGCTCTTTCACAAAATCCAAAAGCCGGTCATCCAGGATATTGATGAAGCTCTCGAAATAGTCCCGGTATTCGGCCACTACCCGGTCCCGGAGGGCGAAAATATCCATCTAATCACCTGGTTGAGGAGGTATTGGGAAGGAAGGGAAACTCAGTAAACTTCTGGCGACGCGAACAAAGGTGGGGGAGCGTACCAACCGCCGCCTCACCCCAGTATCTCCTTCAGCAATTCTTCGGGAGACGCCTCCCGGAACTCCCCGGCCTCAAATTCCTTCCTGGCCGCGGCATTTTCTTGGGCCAGTTCATCCCGGCGCTCATCTATGAGACGGCGCTGCAAGACCTCGATCAAGGCTTCCTTTTCTTCCAGGCTAAGCCGGTCGGCGGCTTCCAAAACCTCGCCAAAAACTGCTTGCTCCTCCATGGCTGACCCCTTAAAAAAACGAAGAGCAAAATCGTGCTTTGACTTTATGGGAAATAACGATAAATGTCTTTCCGGTGGAGAATGCGGACAAACGTGACGGTGTCGCCTGCGATGACCAGGCCCAGGCGATAGTCTCCCAGTCGGAGGCGGTAATGCGCCCTTCCACCTGATAGTTTTTTAAGAGAAGTTATTTCTTGGATATCCCCAGCGCCTTCAATTTCCTTTATAACTGCCCTCACCCGTTCAAACACGGCTTTATCCTGAATCTGCCGCAGGTCTTTGGCAAAGCTCTTCTTAAAGACGAGTTTCACGCCTGGCCTGCGATAATTTCGAGGATTTCTTGCCGGTCGGCTTCGGGGGACTCCTCACCCTCCTGGATGGCCCGGGACAGAGCCAGGTCCTCAAAAATTTCCAGGAGCAGTTGGGAGAATTCCTCCCGGTGCTCTTCCAGTACTTCCAGGAGGGTTTCCTTCAACAGGGCTTTGAGTCTGGCTTCATCAAGGGAAGCTTCCATCATGCGGTCCTCCTGAAACTCTTTACATCCCCCGGTATTTTTCTCAGTGCGCCAGGGCGATATTTTGAATGCCGATAAATTCCGCCTCCAGCCGGGGTTCGCCATCTTCCAGCAGCATTTCGATCACTTCCCGCAGGTTGGCGTTCAGTTCGTCCAGGTTGGCGGCCTGGGTGTGCGCTCCCGGAAACCCCGGAACATAGCCGACATACAAACCGGTCTCAGGACATCTTTCAATAATGGCGGTATAATTTTTCATGGCTCGCCCCTCGTAATCAATATATATGCTTAATAATTCGCCGCGTCAACTTTCCCGTGGGCCAGGCGCATGGGCGGCGCGGGGGTCGCCCGGGGGCGGGTCAAGCCGGGTGCGGTACGGTTCGCCGGTGGACATGGATCGTTGCAGGTCGTCATAGATTTCCTGGATGACTCGCTTGGTGCGGTATTCGCCGTATCGGGCTTCGTCCTTGCGTTTGACGATGGGGAAGGTGTCCAGGATGTAGTCCGCCTCCTCACGGCTGAGGCCGTAGAGGTGGAAAAAAGCAGCGTCCAGTTCGCACCGGAGGAGAAAGCGCCGGTCTTCGTCCCACTGGAAGGGCGGACCAATGTAACCAAAATCTTTAGCAAAAGACTCAAGGTCCCATGATGTATAGCAAAGTTCTAGAACCATTTTTCCGATAGTTTCAGATAGTTTCATTTCATGGTTGTAAGGTATTATTGGTAATTGGTTCATAGTGTAAAAATTAAGACTGTTACCACCAAGTTTTTGTCTTGCTATATAATCTAATGGAAAAGAATTCAAGCATGCAAGAAGAAACATAACTTTTTCTATTCGGGTATCTTTAGTGAAAAGGATAATATGAATAGTATCAGTTATAGCTACTTTAGGCAATATTGTTGCTATAACTGTTCTCTCATTCGTCGAGCTTGTAATTTTTTTGTATACTGGAAACCATAATCTATTATAATCTTTTTGATTACACCAATTATCAACTTCAAGGGAGTTGACCCATGCCCTGGGTTGGGGAAAACGATTATGGTCTTGATGTTCAACTATTCCAATTAATTGCGGCTGAGCTGGTCTTGCTAAGGCTGAGGGAGAAATTATAATGTCCGCAAAGCGATGATCAAATTGCATAAAAGTTTTGCCTTCGTATAATGGAAGGAATGTGCTTCCTTCTTTTTTATAAATATTTCCTTGTAATTGATATTCTTGAAATTCAAGATAATTACTTTCGGTAAATAGGTGTGCTGCTATCATAGAATGAAACATCGTGCTTTGAATAATATGACATTCTTTTATTTTATCGGATTCTGAAAGTAACACTGGAATTCTTCTATAGATTGCTCTTGTAATCTCTGCATCATTTTTATTACGGAAGAGAGGACAAGTATGTGTATTAGGGTTTAAAAGGGAAATATCATCCCGGCTCAGGACAAAACGCCGGGCGTCATCCTTGAGGTCCGTCACCTGCTGCAAGAAGAAGGCGAACTCCGCTCCCCGGCCCTCGGGCCGCCCGTCGCCTGAAAGAGTGAGAAGGCAGAACTTATAACTGCGATGAACCCCAGGAAATATACCTTGCCGGTTCTCAAAATCAAACAGGCTCACCAGGGTGCGGGTATCCATCAGTTTCTGGAAGAAGAACTTGGTGGTGTCATCCGTGGCAATACCGGTGGGAACAATAATCCCAGAGCGTCCCTTCCTAGAAATAAGCTGGCGGGAAAGGTCAGCAAAAACCTGATAAGTATTAATATCTCCGACCGCACTCAGGGGAAATCTGCCAGAGTTTCGTAGAAAATGGCTCTCACATTCAGCTATCCTTTTTGCAGTGAGAAAATCAGTCCAAAGTGAAGGATTTTTTTTAGGCAATTCAGCAATAAGACGTTTTCGAATCGAAGCATTCGTGCATTGCGCAATCTCCAAATCCCTTGCAACAAAGAATTCCTTCTCTTGAAGTTTAATTCGCTCCCAGGGGGGATTGCCCAGAACCACATCAAAGCCCCCGGCGGCGAAGACTTCGGGAAATTCCAAGGGCCAGTGAAAGAAACGGTTGAAGGCCGACAATTCCCGCGCCTTCCCCACCACCTGGCCGTGGGCCGTGGCGGGCTGGCTCAGGTAACCCCAGACCATGGCCGTGGTGGGTGCTAACGGGGTCCGCCCAGAAGATGGCCCGGTCAGGTGAGAGAAGAAGGCCGCGGTCCAGAGGTCGCAAGCCACCTGCAACTGGAGCCAGGTGCTCCCCCGACGTAGCGCCTCATATAATTCGGACTTGGCCTGCACGTCCCGGGGGGTGAGTTCGGCCAATTCTGCCAGGGCCGCAAAGTCCGGGGCCAGGGCCCGGGGGCCGTCGGCGGCCTGGGCCAGTTGTTCCTGAAAGAGAGAGGCTTGCCGCTCCCGCTCCTCCTTATTGCGCCGCTTGTATTGGGCGGCGGCTTGCTTATCATCCCCGGTGACCGGCTTATAAGCGTCATCCGGGATGCCGTCTTCAAGCGCCGCCAGGTCCATGACCCCCACCAGGCTGTCGCCGCACTTGACGTGGTGGTCCAGGAAGCTCAAGGGCAGGCCGGCGCAGTGCCCCTCCAGCCACAAAGCCACTTTGCACAGGTCCACGGCCAGGGGATTCTTGTCCACGGCATAGAGGCATTCCCGGATGATGTCCCGCACCGCCTCCCGGTAGGCCTCCGGTGCGGGTTCCGCCTCGCCGGTGCGGATGCGGGCCAACTCCTGTCCCAGGCGGCGGGCCGCGGCCAGGAGAAAATGGCCGGACCCGGAGGCGGGATCACAGATTTTCAGGCTCCGCAAAGCCGCCTCTTTTTCCTCTGGGGTGGAGGCCGCGGCCAGGCGCTTTTCCATCACCGGCGCCAGGGCGCTTTCGATGAGTTCCCGCACCAACTCCGGCGGGGTGTAGTAGGAGCCGGTCTGTTTCCGCTCGCTGCCCCAGGCCAGTTCAAAGCGGGGCGGATCGGCCAGGGAGATCTGGGGATGGTAATCCAGCAGGCTCTCATAGATGGACCCCAGTTCCTCCGTGTCCAGCCCGGCATAATTAACCCGGCGGCGCACCCCGCGGTCGGTAAAGGTGGAAAGATGATACAAGGCCTGGAGGAGGCGGGCGTTTTCGCAAGAAGCCCCTTCCAGGTCGGGGCAGGCAAAGGGGCCGAACAATTCGCCGTCCAGGGGAGCCAGGCCCAATTGCCGGGCCGCGGCTTCACTCTGCAATAACCGGAAGGTCTGGCGCAACCCCACCCAGAGGTCGCTGAACCGGTCATCGGCAAACCGGCGTTCGCAGCGCTGCCGCAAGCGATTGATGCTGTAGTAGCGTGTGTAAATCTCCTGGCGCTCCGGGTGGGGGGCTTCCGGGGGGAAGAGGAGGCGGCGCTCCTCGGATACCATCAGGAAGAGCAGCCGGTAGACCAGGCGCAGCAGTTGGCGGTAATATTCTTCGGGGCGCAACCGGCCTGATTTCAGGGCCTCACGCAACGCCTGGCTGTCCGGGTGGGCCAGAAACGCGGTCCCCAATTCCTGGATAGCCACTTCCACCCCTTCCCGCAGATGTTCCCGGACCCGGCCTCCTTCATCCAAGCCCTGCTGGTAATACTTCTCCAGCCAGCATTCATGGGCGTCGGGCGCACCTAAAGGAAACCGGGTGCGGTGCAGGAGGCGGTAGAGTAAGACGAATTCGCTGTAGAGGTTGCTCTCCACCATTGCCCTGAGGTCGAATTCCACATAGGTGGGCCGGGCCAGGCGAGCAGTGTTTCTGAGCAACCGCAGTTTGTCGCCGTTGGTGACCAGACCCCAAAGGGTGTCCGAGCGGTTCAGGTATTCCTGGACCAGGGCGTGGGGGCTGCGGCTGCGGCGGGTCTCTCCCCTTTTGTCCAACTCCTGGTTATCAGCAATGATGTGGACCGGCGGGGCTTCCGGGTCAGGGCCGGCCCGGTGGGAAAAGTCAAAGGTGTCGGCCCCGGCAGTGGCGGCCCGGCGTTGATACTCCAGGCTGAATCCCAGGCGCTCCAGCAAAGGGACCACCCAGCTTTCCCGGGTCAGGGTGGTTCGGCTTTCCTTGGAGAATCTCAGGCGGCGCTGGTAAGCATCCCATTGGGAGCGAATGTCCGCGAAGGCCGCCTGCATCTCATCACTGAGGCGTTGGCCGCTTTTCAGGCCAAAATCTTCCGGGCGCTGCCCGGCGGTTTCTACGCCCGCGGCGAGGCGTTCCAACAGGTCCGCAGGGAACAGGGCGCCTTCCGTGGTGATGGCGGTGAAGGCCATTACTGCCTGCCTCCCGGAACCAGGACATAGCAGCCGAGGATGTCCGGCGGCGTGTGGGGTTGAATGGTGAGCTTGGGGGCTTTGACCAGCTTGCGCAGCCGTTGGTGAGATTCCTGCAACCGGCGAACCCGCCAGGAGACCAGGGGTGCGAACCAATCGCCTTCTTTGAGCATATCCAAGGCCCAGGCGACATGGGTGGACCGTTCCGGTGGGGGCATATTGGCAACCGGACGGGCGGCTTCCAGAAGTTGGCGGGGGGCCTCCTCCAGAGGCTCCAGCCAAACGATCTTACCATCCTGGCGCTGGAACCCGGCGAGGATGATTTCTTCGGCAAACTCTTCAACCTGCTCTTTTAGCAGGTAGCGGCACCGGAGAAGGAGAATGCAGGTGCGGTGGCGCACGGCATTGGTATAAATCGCGCCGGCCCGGGCAAAGAGGTCGCTTGGCTTCGGGGCGAAGGCCTGCCCTAAAACCTCGCTGCAATAGGCTTCGATTAGGGGGTGGGTGCGGCCCAGGTACATCGCGGTTTCGTCTTTCAGCCGATCAAAGGTCACCCGCAGGGGAAATTTATCGCCCATCAAGGAGGAGAGCTTTTGCTGTAAATCTCCGGGAATAAGGCTAAAAACTCCATCTTTCTCTGCGGGAACCAACTTCCCGTTAAAACGTTGGGCAGCATCGGCCAAGAATCGCTGGACAGCCTGTGGTTCACCCAGGACCGGATCGGTAGCTTCCAATTCTTGGGCAACTTCCTGGGGCTGAATGCCGTGTTGGGAGAAGTAAGCCCGCTCTTTGCCTTCCCGCTCGGCAAAGGACTCCCATTCGGTGTGGAGGCGGCTCACTTCGGGATCGGTAAATCCTAAGGCAAGCTGCACCCCTTGGGGCTGGCGGCGCAGGAGGACGCTATCCACCACGGCTTCCAGCACCTGTTCGGCCTGGGCGGGCACCGGGACCGAGATACCCAAGCGGCTGCGGATGGTTTTGGCCTTGCGCAGCAGCACGTCCAGGACCACGAGGTCAACCTGGTTGTCCGCGCCATAGAGCAGCACGGTCTTGACCACCTCCCGGC
>Ga0194111_10003466_pt1 | contig 18712 bp, 14 predicted proteins | sample TA2KigC300mmetaG_FD_146194 | JGI IMG/M metagenome (GOLD analysis project Ga0194111, IMG submission 146194) | Freshwater microbial communities from Lake Tanganyika, Tanzania - TA2015033 Kigoma Deep Cast 300m | ecosystem: Environmental > Aquatic > Freshwater > Lake | place: Tanzania: Lake... | reverse complement strand
GCCCTCCTGCGGCGTCGGTTCGTCGGGGATCACGATGGCGTGGGTCGCAGGATCGAGGGCCTTGCCGCCGATTCGGATGGTGCACGATCCGAGCTTCGCCTGCTTCTCGGCAAGCGCCGCCTGCTGCCCCTTCACAATCTCGCTCACCGCCGCCACCTCCTTTCGCGCGGGGGAATCGGCGGGCATGGCCTGCAACAGGTTCGTGACGGTGGCGTCGAAGGCGTCGAGCAGAGCCTTGGACTCCGCGGTCGTCTGCAGGGCGGCCCCCAGCTTGGCCTGCGAGGCGATCATCCGGAAGCCCTTGGCCGCGCTGACCGAGGTGGGGTCGGCCTGGATCGCCTCCGCGCAGCACTCAAGCCGCCCCGCCTCGGTCAAACCCTGAGTGACCTCGTTGAAGCGCTTCACACCATCGTTGAGCGTCAGGCCGCCATACCGCACCATCGCGACAATGAACCCGACACGCTCAAGCGGGACCTTGAGGTTCTGCGCCATCAGACACGCCATGTCGGCGTTGGCTTCGGCCGGCCCCTTGCCGACCAAGTCCATCGCCTCAGTGAGCTTCCCCTGAGCGATCTGGTAGCGCGCGATGAGCGACAACTCCGGCCCGCTCGGGTCAGCCTTCGCCCCAATCACCTTCATCGTCTCCTCGGGGCTTGCGATCTTCTCAACCACCACGTCATCCACCCACGCTTCGGCGTCGGCGCAGTCGAGCATCGCCAGGGGATGCACGACCATGTGGTCGTAGGGGCTGACGAAGGTGGCCGAGGACTGGGTCCACTCGTCGGTGGGCTTGAGCGGGGTCGTGCTGGAGAAGCTCCACTCGAAGTTGTCCCACTCGTAGCAGTAGGGCGCGTAGATCGTGCCCTTCGCGGCCCGGCCCTTGGCCCAGACGGTGACCCGATACGTGGCGAAAGGCTCGACCTTGGTCTGCCCGCCGAGCGCCACCCAGTGGTTCTGCTCCACCACCTTGAGATGGCCCGCCTTCTCGCCGGTGCGGGCGGTACCCGCCTCACCCGAGACCTCGAAGCCCGGATCGGGATCGACGTTCTCGGCGCCGGCGCTGCATGCGGCCGCCACAGCCAGAGCCGCCAGGAACGCCGGGAGATGTCGCAAGCGCACCATTGTGTCTGCCTCCATCCTCGCAGGATGGCGTCGGCTTCGTTCCCGTCAGGCCCGAATCCTGCGTGGGTGCGAGCACCTGATCTGCAGCGCCGGAACGCGCGGATGGTGTGATCCACATCACAGAAATGGTATTGACGTAATGGAACACCTGTTTAGGCTGATGAGTCTGACGCGTACTACACATCAGGAGGTAGATGACACACCCCATGCACACACGCACAAAGCAGGGCGTACTTCTGGTCGGGCTGCTGGCGCTCACCGCAGTGTGGGCGGCGCTCTCCGTGGCGGGCTGCGGGGGAGCCGGCGGCTCCGAGGGACTGGACGATCTCGGCGCGGACCTGGCGGACGCCCCCTCCGCCGCCCCAGTTGACACGGCGGCCGCAAGCGACGCCGCGACGGCGGCGCCCACGCTGACATTGTCGCTGTCCACGCAGCTGGACACCTCGCCGGGAGCCGTGAAGGCCACGTCGATCACCCAAGCGGAACTGCTGAACACGGCGAAGACGTTGGTGAAAACGGCAACGATCGCGGGCGGCGCGGCGCAGTTCGACCTGACGGGGCTGGCGGCGGGCCACTACTTCATCCGGGTCAACGCGCTGGCGAGTGACTTGGTGCCGACGAAGATCGACAACCCGGCCCTCAGCATGACGCAGTTCGTGGGGCAGAAGCTCCGCAACAGCGTCATCGGGACCCTCGCCTCGCCCAAGTACCGGATCGAGACCTTCTCGAAGGGCCAGGCCTGGCCGCAGGTTGTGAGGTACTCGAACGGCACGGCGGCGACGCCGAAGGGGTGGGCGTACGTGATCCTGCAGCCCGGGTCGAAGAAGATGGAGATCCGGTATCTGCAGACGGCGGTGCTGTTGACGAAGCACAGCCACGGCGGCCCGCACTCCTTCAGCACGTGGATGCTGGGCCCCACCAACCACGGGAAGTCGACGATGAACTGCGCGAGCTGCCACGGGAGCACCAGCTCGCACCCGGCGTCCTACAGCGGCATCAACGAGGGGAATGGGTGGTGCTTCAAGTGCCACTACGGACCCACGGGCCCGTCGAAGGGCATGGTGAAGCCGACGCAGTGACGGTGCGTGTCGGCAGTCTGCGACGGAGTCTCGAGCCCGGCCCTATGGCCGGGCTCGCGCGCTTCTGAGCGGAACGGAATCGGGCGTCGCGCGTCTGAACAGGTGGATACGGGCCGCGATCCGGAGGGAGGGATGGGCGATGACCGCGAGTAGGCTCGGGATCATCATCGTCATCTTCATCACGGTCAGCTGCGCGTGGGCGATCCTCTCGGGGGCCATGTACACCCGGACCACCCGCAGCGCGAACGCCTTGCGACCCAGGGTGGAGGGCTTGTGGGGCGGTCCGCTGAGGCAGCGGGCGCCTGTGGCCAAGGCGACCTGGACGGAAACGACGCGCCCGCAGACCAAGGACCTGACCCTGAGTTCGAGCACAATCGGGGTGGACCTGCGGGCAGACTTCCGGCGGAAGGGGCTGTTGTGGTACCGGACCTACGACGTGGAGTTCGATGGGCAGTTTGAGGTGGTCAACAGCCTGCAGCGTCCGGTGAACGTAGAGGTGAGCTTCACTTTTCCTGGCCAGGGCACGACGTATGATGCGTTCGAGTTCACGGTCGGCAGGAAGAGGGCGGAGCCGGTCGGCGATACGAAGCAGGGGATGACCGTGACCGTTCCCGCCAAGCCGGGGGCGACGGTGCCGGTGAAGGTGCACTACAAGACCCGAGGGCTAGACACCTGGGGCTACACCTTCGGCGAAGGCACGACCCAGGCCAAGGACTGCACGCTGACGGTCCGCACGGACTTCGCGCGGATCGACTTCCCCGACCAGACCATCTCCCCCACGTCGAAGACCCGACAGGGACCGGGCTGGGAGTTGAAGTGGAAGTTCGCCAGCCTGGTAACGGGCATGGGGATCGCCGTGGACATGCCCGAGAAGCTGGACCCCGGCCCGTGGGCGACACGGGTCAGCGCCTTCGCGCCGATCGGGTTGCTGTTCTTCCTGGCCGTGCTCACCATCGTCGGGGTGCTCAAGAACCGCAACCTACACCCCATGCATCACATGTTCATCTGCGCGGCGTTCTTCGCGTTCCACCTGCTGCTGGCGTACCTGGTGGACCATGTGGATGTGCACGTGGCGTTCGCGATCGCGGCCGCGTCCTCTGTGTTGCTCGTTGTGACCTACGTGATTCGGGTCACCGGCGCTCGGTTCGCGCTCAGCGTCGCCGGATTGGCTCAGCTCGTCTTCCTGGTGCTGTTCTCATACTCGTTCTTCTACCCGGGCTACACCGGCCTCGCGATTACGATAGGCGCCGTCCTCACGCTGGGGGTGCTGATGCATCTGACGGCCGGGGTGAACTGGGATGAGCGGCTGAGGCCGGCGGGAATGGGAGACTACCCTCCCGTGCCCGGCACGCCGCTGCCGACGCGGCTGGTGGAGGCGCGCGGGCGGGACCTGAACCACCACCCGCTGCCCCACGAAGGCGAAGGCGCCGGCCACACAGAGGTGTAGCCGGCGCCAAGCAGCAACGACATCGCGGCTGAAGCCGCTCCCACAGCGACGTCCTACATGTCGTCGTAGCCGCCGCCCGGAGGTCCGGCCGGAGCCTTCTCCTCTTCGGGCTTCTCGGCGACCAGCGTCTCGGTCGTGAGCACGAGCGAGCCGACGCTTGCGGCGTTCTCGAGCGCGGCACGGACCACCTTGACGGGGTCGATGATGCCGGCCGCCACGAGGTCGCAGTACTCCTCCTCGCGCGCGTCGAACCCGAACTTGTACGACGCCTTGGCCAGGATCTTGTCCGCAACCACCGAGCCCTCGTAGCCTGCGTTCTCGGCGATGCGGCGCGCGGGCTCCTCCAGGGCGCGACGGATGATCTTCAGGCCGGCCTTGACGTCCTCATCGGACTCCTTGGCGACCAGATCGTCCACCACCGAGGCGGAACGCAGCAGCGCCACGCCGCCGCCCGATACCACGCCCTCCTCGATCCCGGAGCGGGCCGAGGAGAGGGCATCCTCGAAGCGGTGCTTCTTCTCCTTCAGCTCAACCTCGGTCGCCGCGCCGACCTTGATGACCGCCACGCCCCCGGCGAGCTTCGCCAGGCGCTCCTGCAGCTTCTCGCGATCGTAGTCGGAGTCGGTCGTCTCGATCTCGGCCTTGATCTGGTTGATGCGGCCCTGGATCGCGTCCTTCTTCCCCGCGCCCTGGACGATGGTCGTCTCGTCCTTGGTCACGATGACCTTCTCGGCCTGGCCGAGCTGATCGACCTGGACGTTGTCGAGCTTCACGCCGAGGTCCTCGGAGAAGTACGTGCCGGCGGTGAGGGTCGCGATGTCCTCCAGCATGCGCTTGCGGCGATCGCCGAAGCCCGGGGCCTTGACCGCGCAGCACTGGACCACGCCACGGATGCGGTTGAGGACGAGTGTCGCGAGGGCCTCGCCCTCGACGTCCTCAGCGATGATCAGCAGCGGGCGGCCCTGACGGCTGGAGGCTTCCAGCAGCGGGATGAGGTCGGCGACGGCCGAGACCTTCTTCTCGTGAATGAGGATGATCGGCTTCTCGAGCACGCACTGACGGCTCTCGGGGTCGGTGACGAAGTACGGGGAGACGTAGCCCTTGTCGAACTGCATTCCCTCGACGACCTCGACGGTGGTCTCGCTGGACTTCGACTCCTCGACCTGGATGACGCCGTCCTTGCCGACCTTGTCCATCGCATCGGCGATGACCTCGCCGATCGCCGAGTCGTTGCCGGCGATTCCGGCGACGCTGGCGATGTCGGAGTGATCCTTGACGGGGATCGAGTGCTTCTTGATGTCCTCGATGACCGCCTCGACGCCCTTCTCGATGCCGGTCTTGATCAGCATCGGGTTGGCGCCAGCGGCGACGTTGCGCAGGCCGGCCTTGACGATGGCCTGGGCCAGCACGGTCGCGGTCGTCGTTCCGTCACCCGTCACGTCATTGGTCTTGCTGGCGGCTTCCTTGCACAGCTGGGCGCCCATGTTCTCGTACTTGTCTTCCAGCTCGATCTCCTTGGCGACGGTCACGCCGTCCTTGGTGATCGTCGGAGCGCCCCACTTCTTGTCGAGCACAACGTTGCGACCTTTCGGGCCAAGGGTGACCTTGACCGCGTCGGCGACGGCGTCCATGCCCCGCTCCAGGGCGCGCCGTGCCTCCTCACGGAAGGCGAGCATCTTCGCCATGTGTCTGTCCCTCCTTCAAGCTTCCGAAGCCGTCCGCTCTCTCACCGACCAACGCCCGGGCCGCCGCGGGCGGGCCGCGAGGAGAGCCGGACCTACTTCTTCTTGCCCTTCGCAGCGGGCTTGTCGTCCGGTACGCGCACCGCCAACAGCGAGTCGCTGTCGATCAGCAGGTACTCCTCGTCGTTCAGCTTCACCTCGGTGCCGCCGTACTCCGGATAGATGACGATGTCGCCGACCTTCACGGGGATCGGCTCCACCTGTCCGTTGTCCAGCACCTTGCCCTCGCCAACCGCGACAACCTTGCCCTCCTGGGGTCTCTTCTGCGCCGTGTCCGGCAGGAGAATGCCGCCGCTGCTCTTCGCTTCCGACTTCAGCGGCTTGACGAGCACGCGGCCACTCAGCGGTTTCAGCATCTGCCTCGTGCACCACCTTTCAACAGGGTCATTCCCAACGGCAAGCCGTCTACACGTCCCCCTGCGCGGGCGGCCGCGGCGGGGGTTGCGAGAGGCTTCCATACGGGGTTAGCACTCTCGATGTCCGAGTGCTAACGGCGGGCTCTATGTATGCCACATCCTGACGGGGATGTCAAGAGGCGGAGTTCCGGAGTTGCGGACTCGGGAGATGAGGACGGAAGGACTCCTCCCAACGGTGGGGAACACGGCCGGTGTCGTCCGTTTCTCAGGCCGGCCACTGCGGTGTGTTCGGAGCTTCTCAGTCTGTGCGCAGGCGACCCGACTCCCTCTTCCTCGGACTCCTTCTCGTCGTCTCTTTCATGATGGACGTGGCGTTCCGTGCGGGCGCCCAGAGCTACCAGGAAACGGGCCTGTTCCTGAAGGCCAGCGCCCTCAACCTGAGTCGGCTGGGCGCGATCTCAGCTTTCTGCTACTCGGTCCTGTGCCTGGTGGCGGGGTCGGTCAGTGACCGGATCGGTCGCAAGGCGACCGCTGCCCTCGCGTGTGCAGGGCTGGCGACGGCCTACGTGCTCGCGGGACTGGCGGGGGACATCGGCCGACTGCTCGTGCTGTCCATCCTGTCAGGCGCGTCGGGCGCGTTCTTCTGGCCGGCGATCCAGGCGTGGATCGCCGACCTCAGCGGCCGCGGGCGGCAGCGCCTCGCACGCCGGCTGGGGCTGTTCAACGTGGCGTGGTCGGCGGGCCTGGCGGTCGGACCGACCTACATCGGCTTCGTGTGGGCCTCGGGCGCGGCTCTGGGGCTGAGCCAGCGGATCGCCTTCTGGTCCACCGCGGGCCTGGTCCTGCTGATCGCAGCGATCGTGCTTGTCACGCGAACACGCCCCCTCGATCCCGACCCGATTGCGGACGAGAACCACGACGAGGCGCGCGTGCACCCGCACCAGGCGTCCCTGCTGTTCGGGGCGCGCGTGGGCACGTTCGCGAGCTGGTTCGCGGTCGGCGTCATCATCAGCCTCTTCCCCAAGCTGGCGGAGGTATTGGGCTACGATGAGCGTGTGCGAGGCCTGCTGGCCTCGTGCTACCATGTGGGGCAGCTCGGCCTGTTCGTTCTCGCCTTGCGGCCCGGCACCTGGCAGTTCCGGCGCTGGCCGTTGGTCGTAGCGCTCTGGCTCTCGCTGGTCGGGATGCTCAGCCTCGTGTGGGCGCGCTCGCCGCTTCACTTCGGGCTCGTGTTCGCCGCCGCCGGTGCATGCGCCAGCGTCGCCTACACCGCGAGCCTCTTCCACAGCCTCCACGGTCGGGTGGAGGACCGGGGCAAGCTGGCAGGGATTCACGAGGCGGTGCTCGCGTCGGGCTCGTTCCTCAGCCCCCTCATCGCCGGCTTCCTGGCGGAGTACATCTCGCTGCGCGCGCCCTTCGTATTGGTCGCGGTCATCCTGGCCGGCGCCATTGTGGCTCAGATCGTGGCGTGGCGGAGCTCCATGGCGCGCGCCCCCATCCGCGAGGAGGTCGGCTGATGGAGTTGCGCGTTGCCGGGGCGCAGATTCCCGTGACGCGGGACGTGGACGCGAACCTCGCTCTCCTGGAGGCAGCCATCGAGTACGCCGCCCACGCGCGCGCGGACGTGCTGCTCACGCCGGAGGGATCACTGAGCGGGTACACCCACCAGTTCGATGCCGGGGAGGTCGAGGCCGGGCTGCGGCGGATCGTCAGCCTGGCGAGCGAGGCGGGAGTCGGTCTGGCGCTTGGCACGTGCTTCGCCGAGCGGGAGGACGAGCGCTGCTACAACCAGGTGCGGTTCTACGACGCGGGCGGTCGGTTCCTCGGCTTCCACAGCAAGACGCTCACCTGCGGCACGCTGACCGACCCGCCCGAGGGCGAGACCAACCACTTCGCCACGGCGCCTCTGCGCACGTTCGAGCTGAACGGCGTCCGAGTCGGGGCGCTGATCTGCAACGACCTGTGGGCCAACCCCGGTTGCACCCCGCAGCCGGACCCGCACCTGACGCAGCAGCTCAGCCGAATGGGAGCCCGGGTCATCTTCCATGCGGTGAACGGCGGGCGTGATGGCAGCGAGTGGTCGCAGGTGGCCTGGCAGTACCACGAGGCGAACCTGCGGATGCGGGCGCGGGCCGCGGCGACATGGATCGTGACCGTGGACAGTGCGCACCCACTCGATCTTCCCTGCTCCGCACCCTCAGGCGTGATCGATCCCCTGGGGGATTGGCTCGTGAAGACGCCCGTTCAGGGCGTGCAGCACTTCGTCGCAACGCTGGCGCTGGACTGACCCCGCCTCTCACTCACATAGCAGACCGTCGTACAGCGTCGTGGGGCAAGGCTCGGGGGACTCGTCGGCGAAGCGGATGGCTTCCTGGATGGTCTGCTCGGCGCGTGCGCGCACCTCGGCGTCCAGGGCCTCAGTCAGCACGCCCCGCTCAAGCAGCGCTTCGCGCATCAACTTAAGGGCGTCGCGATCGGCCCAGGCCGCCTCCTCCTGCTGAGTGCGGTACGCACACTCATCGCTCTTGGAGTGACCGTAGATCCGATACGTCATGGCCTCGATGAGGGTCGGCCCGCCGCCATCGCGCGCGCGTTGCGCGGCCTCCGCCACGGCCTCGCGGACGGCGAAGTAGTCCTGACCATCGACCCGTCGCCCGGGGAGGCCGTAGGCGGCGGCGCGCTTCGCGATCTCCGGTTCGGCGAAGGCCTCCTCGACCGGCGTGCTCATGGCGTAGAGGTTGTTCTCGCAGAGGTAGACCACCGGGAGCTTCCATATCGCGCCCATGTTGACGGCCTCATGGAAGGCGCCCTGACCTGTCGCACCATCGCCGAAGAAGCAGAGCACGACCTTCCCCGTGCCAAGCACCTTCTGGCTCAGCGCCGCTCCGGTCGCCACCGGGATCATCCCGCCGGTGATGCCATTCGAGCCGAGGAAGCCGATGGCAAAGTCGGCCATGTGCTGCGAGCCGCCGCGGCCGCACGCATAGCCGGTTGCCTTGCCCCACAGCTCCGCCATGATGCGCCTCGGGTCGCCGCCCTTCGCGATGAAGTGGCCATGGCCCCGATGGGTGGAGGTGACCAGATCGTCGGGTCGGAGCGCCGCGGTAGCGCCTACCTCGGTCGCCTCCTGTCCGGCGCAGAAGTGCGACGTGCCCCGGATGACGCCGGTGCCGTAGAGGTCCTTCAGCGTCTCCTCGAACCGCCGGATGACCCACATCGTCTCGTAGTCGCGCAGGAGTTGGGCTTCGGGTATCATGGCTTCCCCACGACGGCGGCGCACGCCAGTCCGCACGGGTCGGCGACGGCGATGACGGTCGGCGTGTCGGCCAGGCCCCGACAGATGGCAGCCGCGAGGTCCATCGCACACGTCGCGCCAAAGGGCCTCCCGTACTGCGCGGGTGGCTCGAAGGTGACCACTTCCCCCTGCGAGAGCCCGGCTCCTTGCAGAGCACGCTCCCGTGCCACGCGCAAGGCTGCCGACTCATTGCCGGGCTCCGTGGCGAGGCCGACGCTGAGCAGCTCGGCCAAAGGCGTCGTCCCATGCGCCGCCGCGCTTTGCTCCGACTGCAGCGCCAACAGCGCAGCGCCCTCGCCGGGGACGAAGCCGTTGCCCAGGCGTCCCTCGTCGTTCAACGCAGCGAAGAGGACCTCGGAGAGGGCATCGACGCCGCCCGACAGCACGAGGTCGGCGCGACCATCGGCGATCAGGTCGCCCGCGAACTGCAGGGCCGCGCCCGCCGACGCCATGCCCTGGGAGAAGCACGCGACAGGGCCGCGGATGTCAAACTCGATGGAGGCCAGACTGATCGGCGTGTTCACGAAGCTGTGCAGGAACAGCACCGACGATGCCCGCCGCAGGCCGCCGCTCTGCACGCGCTGGGTGTGCGCCCACATCGTGTCCAGCGGCCCGTAGGCGGTGCCGAAGACGAGACCCACGCGCTCCGGATCGATGTCGCCCGGCTTCCGCCCCGCATCCTCGAAGGCCATCGCGCAGGCCGCGAGCGTGAACTCGGAGCAGCGGTCGATGTAGGTCTTCTCCGACTCCAGGAAGTCGACCAGCGCGAAGTCGAGGCACTCGGCGGCCAGCCGGTAGTCGAACGCCTCCGGGTTGAATGACTCGATAGGCCGAATCCCCTCGCGGCCCTCGGCGAGGCCTGCTGCGAAGTCCTCGCGGCCGATGCCGATGGACGAGATGGGAGCGAGGCCGGTGATGAGGACGCGGCTCATGAGGCCTCACCCCCGACCCCTCTCCGTTCCGGAGAGGGGAGCAAGGCAGCCTCACCCCCGGCCCCTCTCCGGAAGGGAGAGGGGGGAAAGGCACGGAGGACGACACAGGCGTTGGAGCCGCCGACGCCGGCGGACATGGAGGCGGCGCACTTCACCTCAGCGGCGCGGGCCACATTGGGCACGTAGTCCAGGTCGCACTCGGGGTCGAGGTCCTGGTAGTTCAGCGTCGGCGGGACGATGCCCGTGCGGAGGGTCTGCACGGTGGCGACGGCCTCGCAGGCACCGGCGGCGCCCATCGTGTGCGCGATCGCGGCCTTGATCGAGGAGACGGGGACGCGATAGGCGTGCTCGCCCAGCACCGCTTTGATGGCGTGCGTCTCCTCAGGATCGTGCGCCTGAGTGCCGGTACCGTGGGCGTTCACGTAGTCGATCTCGGTCGGCTCAGTCCCCGCATCGACGATGGCCTCGGCCAGCACGCGCGTCATGCCGCGCGCGCCCTTGTCCGGCGCGGTCAGGTGGTACGCGTTGTTCGTCTGCCATGCGCCCAGGGCTTCGGCCAGGGGCTCTGCGCCGCGCGCGAGTGCATGGTCGAGGTCTTCTATCACCAGCGCTGCGGCGCCCTCGCCGAAGAGGGTGCCCGACCGGTCGGCGCTGAAGGGACGGATCTCATCACGGGTCATCGTGGCCAGGATGCTCAGGCCTGCGAGACACGAGGGGGTCAGTGAATCGTGCCCGCCGGCGAGCATCACGTCGGCTCGCCCGTGGCGGATCGTCTCCAGCGCGCAGCCGATGGCAGCCGTTCCTGAGGCGCATGCGACGGACAGCAGTTGGCCCGGACCCCGCAACCCGAAGACGCGGGCCAAGTGCACCAACGGCGTGTGAAAGGAGGCCTCGGGGAAGGTGTGGTTGCTCGGCTGCTCGGCGAGGCGCCGCCGGATGTGTTCCTCCCACGACATCCCGCCGCCGAAGTTCGTGGACAAGACCATGCCGGCGCGCGAAGGGTCAAAGGAGTGGTCGGTCAGACCCGCACGGTCGAGGGCCTCGCGCGCGGAGGTCAAGAGGAACTGGGTGGCCTCATCGGGCGGGCCCTCCAGCCCAAAGCCCGAGGGATCGAAGGTCCAGTCTCGGACCTGACCGCCCTTCTCGTTGCGCAACCCGGTCGGGTCGAACTTCGTGAGCCGCGCGATTCCGCTCCGTCCCTCAACCAGGCCCTGCCAGAACGCCTCCAGGCCCGTGCCAAGGCACGTAACGACCCCCGTTCCGGTGACGACAACGCGTCGCCGGTTGCGCTCAGATGGCGCGGACATCAGGCCTTCCCTGGATCGCGGTATGGACGGCGCGGCGCTCTTCTCACAGACGCCGGGGAGGGAGGGAAGGTTCCGGGAGTACGGCGACTGGCAGGTCCCCTACATCCGTAGGCCGCCGTCAACCTGGAAGACCTGGCCGGTGATGTACGAGGCCTGGGGGCTCGCGAGGAAGCGGATGAGGCTGGCGACCTCCTCGGGCTCGCCGAAGCGGCCAAGAGGGATGAGGTCGAGGAGGCCCTTGACGCGTGGCTCATCCATGTCGGCGGTCATGGCGGTGTTGATGATTCCGGGGGCGACGGCGTTGACCGTGATGCCCTGCGCCGCGAGTTCGCGCGCGGCGGCCTTGGTGAAGCCCGCGATCCCCGCCTTCGCAGCCGAGTAGTTCACCCGGCGCATGTCGCCCATCAGGCCCGCGTCCGAGGAGAGGCTGATCACTCTCCCCCACTTCCCGCGCATCATCTTGCGGACGGCGGCCTTTGTGCAGAGGAAGGCGCCCTTCAGGGAGATGTCCACCACATCGTCCCACTCCTCCATCTTCATGAAGGCCAGGTAGTTGTCGCGGATGATGCCTGCGTTGTTCACGAGTACATGCAGGCCGCCCAACTCCTCGGCGACGCGATCGACCATCGCCTTCACGGCCTCGGCGTCGCGCACATCAGCCTGGCAGTAGGCCGCCTCGACACCCTTCTCGCGGAGCGCGGTAAGCGTGTCGGCGGCCAACTCCTCGGGCATGATATCGTTGACCGCGATGCGGCAACCGTCTTCCGCCAAGGCCAGCGCTGTTGCCCGGCCAATGCCCTGGTTCGCTCCCGTCACCAGCGCGACTCTGGGCTCAGGTACCGCCATCGGAGGTCGCCTCCTTCTCGCGTGCAAGGTAGGCCTCAACATCCCGGTCGGTGAGGCGCCGTCCATCGCCAAACCAGGCCGCGACATCCTCCAACTCCACCCCTCGGTCTCGCGCTAGGCGACGCGCCGGGGGCGTCGCCCGCAAGCCCCCCGCCGGGCGAGCCGCCGACAGAGCCTCGTCAGGCAACTCCAGCGCCAACCTCGCCTCGGCCTTCTTCGCCTCGATCAGGGCGCGGTTCGTCTCCAGGACGCCCACCGGCAGCTCCTCGCCCGGCTCGCCGATGAAGCCGATCACAAACCCCACAGGAACCGTGCTGTTCTCTTCCGCCAGGATGCGCAGCAGCACGCCGCCCTCCTCGGGCGTGTACTGGAACGTGGCCTTCTCCGTAATCAGCTCGGCCACCGCCTCCCCCGGCGCGACGCAGTCGCCCTCGCGCTTCAGCCACTCGCCGACCGTGACCTCATCGAGGTTCTCCGCCCACTTCTCCATCCGAATCAGGTGTCCCACAGACGAACTCCTCAGGACCAGCCAGCCTTCGAGGCGCGAGTATAGCATGGGGCCAGAGACAGCGTCAAACGGCGGGAGTTGCGGAGATGCGGAGTTGGGGAGTCCCAGGGAATGGCAACGGAGGAGGGACGACGGGGCGGCTCGGGAACCTAGACGCGAAGGCGCGTGTCGTTGCAGTGGGATGACGCAACCAAGGACGGGGGACTTACTGCATGGCATCGACGCAGAGGGATCGCATCAGACTCGGGGTCAAGCGTGACGACATCATCTACCGCAGCGTGTCGCCGGCGCATGTGGCCGAGATCGACGCCGCGCTGGAGGAGATACACGCGGACTTCGTCACCGAGCAGGCGCTTGGTGAGGATGTCCTCGCCAAGCACTGGCGCGCGTGGACGATCAGCCACAAGCAGACGGACACGATTGCCGAGGTCAAGCGGCTGGCCGAGGCGGTGAGGAAGGACTTCGACGTCTTCCTGTTGCTGGGGGTCGGGGGGTCTGACCTGGCGCCGCGCGTCATCCACGAGACGCTCGACGACCCGCTGCATAACCGCCTGACCAAGGCTGAGCGCGGCGGCGGGCTGGAGATGCACTTCGCGGGGGATACGTTTGACCCGCGCCGGCTGGATGCGATCCTGCGCACGCTGGGCGCCGAGGGCAAGCTCGCGCGCACCGTGGTCAACAACGTCAGCCGCTCGGGCAAGACGGCGGAGACGTTCGCTGCCTCGCTTCTCGTTCGCGAGGCCATGCGCAGAGCGAAGGTGCGCGGCTGGCAGGGGCATGTCATCGCCACGACGCTATACAGCGACAACAGCCTGCTGTACGAGGACCGGAAGCGCTTCTACGGGCTGCTCCCGGTCCCCGAAGGCGTCGGGGGGCGTTTCTCGGCGGCGAGCCCCGTCGGCCTGCTCCCGCTCGCGGTTGCGGCGAACCATGACCGGCTCGGGCCGAGCGAACGGATCGACGCGGCCATCGCCGGCTTCGCCCGCGGCCACGAGCAGACGTTCGGGCTGAAGGCCCGCAACAGGGCGAACGTCGCCTTTGAGCTTGCCAAGTGGCTGCACCTCGCCGAGCACTACCTGCACAAGAGCGTGCTGCTCTTCTACAACTACGCCGACGACCGCTACCTCGGCGACTGGCTGACGCAACTCTACTCGGAGTCCATCCAGGAGCGCCGCGAGGGCCTCAACCTCATCGCGACTCGCGGGCCGACCGGGAACCACTCGATCCTCAACGGCGTCATCCGCGGGCCGCGGGACAAGGTCGTGGTCTTCGTGAAGTGGGGCGACCTGGGTTGCAGGCGAGTGAGGGTGCCTGGCTCGACGGGGCTGACCGGCGAGCTGGCCGACCTGGGCGGCCTACCGATGGAGAGCATTCAGGGCGCGTCGCTCGCGGGTGTCGCCGAGGCCTTCACCAAGGACGGTGTGCCGAACGTGGTGCTGGAGGTGCCGCGCGGCGATGAGGGCTGCCTCTTCCAACTCATGCGCATCCTGATGGATACGGTTGCGGTGAAGGGCCGATTGCAGGGCCTACATCTCACGGCTGGCGGCGCACCAAACGTCGCGCGAGACCTGACCTACCAGCAGGATGGGGTGGAAGACTACAAGGAGGCCATGCGCGGGGAACTGAAGAGGATAAGAAGGAGGCTGGGGCTCCACTGAGCTTCACGCGCCGAGCGGCGGCCAACTGCCACTGACAGGACCTGACCGCCCGCGGTAACAGGCGGGAGGGAGGGAGATCGGATGTTGGTGGCGAACCGCTACGCAGACTGCCCGCGCAGGGAGTTCTGCTGCCCATGGGCGATGTTGGGGGTGACAGCCATGTCTGACGAGCGAGAGAGGCAAGGCGGCGACGTTGGGGGGAGCTCGGGGGGGGGGGCGCACGACCCATGCCCTGGGAACTCAGGAGGGTCGCCGGGGTGCCCCTCCACGACACCGCCGGCCTGCGAATCCGATACGTTCACGAAGCAGCAGTGGAGGGCCCGAGCTGCCGCGAAGCGGTGCATGGCCGCCTATATCCTGGACCACGGACTCATCAGGCCGCGCCACGCGGTGTTGCTTGACGCCGGGAGCACGGTCGGCTGGGTGGGGCGAGAGGTGTTCCGACGTGAGCGCGTGACCTGTCTCAACCTTACAATCATGACCAACAACATGGGGATCTGGAACGACTTCAACGACACGTACAACCCGGAGGACCCTGAGAGCACCTTCGCCCCTCGGCCCGCCCATAGCCTCGCGCTGCTGCTGACGGGGGGCAAGTACGACCAGCAGCACGATGCCCTCTTCGGGTCGCAGGCCGCACACGGGCTCAGGGACTTCAACCCACACGTGGTCGTGATGGGGACCAGCGGCTTCACATTCAACGAGAACGGGGGGCTCTACTACCATGGCCACACGGAGGAGGAGCTTGTAAAGAAGGCAATGTGGTCGAAACCCACGGAGCACCGCGTCATCATGTGCGACCACACGAAGATCGGACGCAAGGACTCCTTCCTCGGGGGGCCTATCGGCCAACTCATGCAGAACGCCGACCGCTGCACGGTGGTCACGTCGTCACCGGCCTTTGAGACCATGGAACCGCCAGCGGAGACGGATGAGGAGAAGGAGCAGCTCGGGTTGAGGGTCGCTGAGTACGAAGCCACCTTCGAGGCGCAGAAGACGCGGTTCCTGGAGATCGTCCAACAGCGCCCACCACGCCAACACGGGCTCCTCGTTCTCGCTCAGGTCCGGCCGGACGGCGATCCCATTCTGTACGGAAGCAGCGACTAGGGGTGGCCTCGTGGTCACATTCGACTGGCCATTCCTGAGCGGGGAACTGGAGCGGCTTTGCGGCCTCGGCCCGTTGAGCCCCGATCCTGTGAAGGCGGTCCCTGACCTGCTGACCCTCCTCGACGGCCATTGTGTGACCCCTGGCGCTGTCCATCAGCTCAAGACGCTGTGCACGCATGGCCCGTCCATTGACTGGCTGTTACGGCTCACACGCAAGCGGTACCGCGATCACCACGTCCATCAGTGCCTCGTCGCTGCCCTCGGTCTTCTGTTGCTGAAGACGGACGTGGGGCACCGCACCCAGAGTGGGGTCGCGGGCGCTCGACCCTTCTGGAAGCTAGCCGCGGAGCAGATCTGCTCTACCGAGCACTTGGCAGCCGAGCCCGAGGAAGCCGACGTGGAGGCAGCCTGGCTTGTTGCCAGCGCCTTGCACGACCACGCGTACCCTCTCGCGCACGTATTGACCTCGGTCGCGTCTGTCGACGACCTCACGCGGCCCGAAGAGAAGAACGCCGCTCTCACGGGCATGCGGCATGTTCTCGACGCAGTAGAGCACACGTACCACCTGCCGCTCCGCAGTTTGGTGGACGAACAGCCGAACAGCGCCGAACGTACACGCGCATTGATGGAACTCGCGTATGGTTACCTCGTCCGGGCCTGGGGCGTGTTCCCTTCAGCCGACGCGCTCGGGCCCTGGGCTGCACCACGCGAATCCGTAGCGCATGGGCTTTGCGGTGGAGTCAACCTTGCGATAGCCCTATCGCTGTATGGCGGGGTGAGTCCCCGGCACCTTCGGGGCCCCGTTGCCCGCGCGCAGGCAGCCTGCCTCCGCCACGCTCTGCGAGCTATTGTGCTTCACGACGCGCCCGTGAGTTTCCGAGGCAATGCGACCAGGGATGGAGCACGTCTACCTCCGTCTAGCGTCGCTCGGGACACGGGAGGGCAGCAGGTTGTCTCGCTGGAGACAGACCCCCTCGGGTTCCTTCTCATCCTCTGCGACGAGGTGCAGGATTGGGACCGTCCCGTGTCCGTTTGCGATAGGATTGTGTACTTACAGTCGGAGGTGCGGGCTGATGGTCTTGAGCGGAGCGATGACGGCGAGTGGTACATGGAAGACCACATCCACATCACCTATCACTACCCTGATCAGGAGCGCTTGGCGGAGAGTCTTTGGGAGTTTGATGAGGCCTCCCAGGAGAAGGCGCGCGCATTCGGTCGCCTGCACAACCCTCCAGCGCTGGGGGCAAACCCGCACCGCGTCAGCTTCGGCCATAACGTGGAGTACGCGACCAGGCTCGACTAGATCCGCGCCCGGGCCGCCTACGCAATGCCGCCGCTATCTCTGCCTAGTGGACACGAGACTCCTGACGGCCAAGCCAGCACGCGGCTGTGCGCCATCTGCGGCGAGGCCACCAGTCGCCCCGCACACGTCCTCGATGTTGCAGTCGGAACCGGCCCCGGAGTTCCCCTTGGTGGAGGCCGTCTCCAGACGAAGCCCGGGTAGGCAGCGAGGGCCAAACCTCCCGGCCAAGTTGCGCGTCGTATCGGGTGAGGTTGGGCCAACGCCGCGGGTGTTGTGTGCAAGGAAGGGGTGCGGCGGTCAACCTGGCCGCGCGTGCGTGAGTTCTCCCAACAGGAGGGTTGCCATGAAGACGCGAGTGTTCTGGGGGATCGTGCTCAGCCTGATCGTGTGCAGCATGGCCTTTGGTGCTGACCTGCCGCTGAAGCAGGTCGTGTTGTTCTCCAGTGGCGTGGGCTACTTCCATCGGCAGGGGGAGGTTGACGGTAATGCCCAGGTGGAGCTGACGTTCCGCACGGAGCAGATCCCCGATCTGCTGAAGTCGCTGGTGTTGCAGGACTTCGGCGGGGGCACGATTGCGCCGGTGACGTATGCGCCGCAGGAGCCGATCGAGCGGACGCTGGGGTCGTTCGCGGTGGACATCTCGGACAACCCATCGCTCTTCGACCTGCTGAATCGCTTGCGGGGCGTGACGGCGGAGATCAAGTCGGACCAGGTGCACACCGGCGTGATCATGGGTGTCGAGACGCAGCAGAAGTCGGTCGGTGACCAGATCCTCGAGTTCGCGGTCATCAACCTGCTGACCGACGGGGGCATCGTCGAGATTCCGATCTGGCAGGTGAAGTCGCTGCAGATCACGGATGCGGCGGTCTCAAGCGATCTGCGCAAGGCGCTGGGCGTGCTGGCCCAGAGCCGGGATGTCAGCAAGCGGCCCGTCACGCTGGGCTTCAAGGGCAACGGGAGGCGCAGCGTCTCGGCGGGGTACTTGCTGGAGACGCCCGTCTGGAAGACGAGTTACCGGCTGGTGCTGGCCGACAAGGGGCTGCAGGTCCAGGGCTGGGCCATCGTCGAGAACACGACCGATGATGACTGGACCAACGTGGGCCTGACGCTCGTGTCGGGCCGGCCGATCAGCTTCATCCAGGACCTCTACGAGCCGCTGTACCTCTCGCGGCCGGTGATCCCGCCGTCGGTGGCGGCGATCCCGCGGCCGAAGGTGTACGACAAGGCCCTCGATGAGTATGCCGCCGAGACGGAGGCGGCGCCTGCCGAGGAGAATGCGCTGGTGCGGCGCGGCCGGCCGGCTGCGAAGGCGGCGCCGGGCCTGGCCGGCGGAATGGGTGGCGGGCTCGGCCGCGGGATGGCCGCTCCGGCGGCCCCCCCGGCGGCAGCCATGTTGGGCGTCGTGGCTGGCGAAGCGCTTGGGCAGGCGATGGCGGCGGGAGAGAAGGTCGGCGAGCTGTTCCAGTACGCCATCGATCAGCCGGTCACCATCGGCCGGCAGAAGTCGGCGATGATCCCGATCGTGAACGCGAAGGCCGAGGGTGAGAAGGTCTCCGTGTTCAACGCCGGCACGGACCCGAAGCATCCCTACAACGGGGTGAAGCTGAAGAACACGACGGGCCTGCACCTCATGGGAGGCCCGGTCACGGTGTTCGATGGCGGCATCTACGCGGGCGACGCGCTGATCGAGGACGTGGCTCCGGATGACGAGCGCCTGCTGACGTATGCGGTCGATCTGGACGTCGAGGTCGAGCAGCAGCAGAAGGGTGGCGCGCAGGAGATCCTGAGTCTCAAGATCATCCGCGGCGTGCTCATCCTGACCCGCAAGAACCACCGCGAGTCCTTGTACACCGCCAGGAACGCGGCGGGCGCGAAGAAGGCCTTGCTGATCGAGCACCCCTTCGCGGAGGACTGGAAGCTCCTCGAACCGGAGAAGCCCGAGGAGCGCGCGCGGTCGGTCTACCGGTTCCGCGTCGAGCTGGCGCCGCAAGGCAAGGGCGAGCTGAAGGT
>Ga0194111_10003465_pt1 | contig 18714 bp, 13 predicted proteins | sample TA2KigC300mmetaG_FD_146194 | JGI IMG/M metagenome (GOLD analysis project Ga0194111, IMG submission 146194) | Freshwater microbial communities from Lake Tanganyika, Tanzania - TA2015033 Kigoma Deep Cast 300m | ecosystem: Environmental > Aquatic > Freshwater > Lake | place: Tanzania: Lake... | reverse complement strand
AATTCTGGATTTTCATGTTATCATAAGAATTTTCATTTATTTTTTGTGATAATTTTTCCATTTTTAAAAATAATTCATTATAAAGGTAAGTTCCATCAAAATATTTCTGAGCCAAATATAGAAACTTAGGTCCAATTGAAAATTTTTTATCTTTATTATTTTTACTTATTAGACCATGATATAGAAGTGTTGAAATTATATGATATGCTGTAGCTTGATTTAAATTGGTTTTTTGTATAATATTTTTTAACTTTACATCATTTTCAGAAATACATATTACTTCTAGAATTTGTATTACTTTTTCTATTACTTTTATTTGCATTGTTTCATAATATTAAAAATTTTAAATTTTTTCAATCATATTATTAAAAAAAATTGACAAATCTATAAAAATATATTATTAATATTAAATAATTAATTTATTTTTTTATTATTATGAAATAAAATCTATGTTTACCCGTAGATCAAGATTAAAATCAGCAATTAATCATAAAATAACGGACAGGATACCAATAGATATGGGTGGAACACCCCAAACTTCAATTTCTATAACAGCTTATAAAAAACTTATAGATACATTAGGATTTAACAAAAAATATCCAAAATTGTATGATTTTGCAGCACAATTTGCACTTCCTGAAATTGAAGTAATGGATTATTTTCAAACAGATGTAATTGAAATGGCACATGGCTTCTTAAATTCAATAAATGATTGGAAAGAATTTATAATTCCACACAATGGAATAAAATGTTTAATCCCAAGATATTTGGATAATTTATATTATATTAAAATAATTCTTGAAGATGACGGGACCATTCTGGTAAAACATAAAGATGGTACAACATTAGGTAAAATGCCCAAAAGTTCAGTTTATATTGATCCAATCTTTTTCCCTTATAGTGATCTTGAGAAATTACCAAAATATTTTGACAAAGTAGCTTTAAATAAATATTTATGGTCCTTACCTGCTGTTGGTTCTCATTTAAATTTATTAAATGATAGACAATATAGAATATTTACTAATAGCATAAAAAAATTATTTGAAAATCAGGATAGAGCAATTGTTTACTTTTTTGGTGGTTCATTATTCAGCCTAGGTGTTGAATTAAGAAAAAATGTAAATTTTTATTGTGATGTGTTTACAAATAAAAAAGGAGTTAAAAGAATTGTTAATAAACTAGTTGATGATTATTTAAAAATATTGGAAAAAGTAATTATGGATATTGGAGATTATATTGAAGCTGTTCATTTTTTAGATGATTTTGCATTTCAAGATGGTTTAATTATACCTCCCGAGTTATATAGAGAAATTTTTAAACCAGGACATAAAAAAATGTGGGAATTTATTCATAATAATAGTAATTGCAAAATATTATTTCATAGTTGTGGTTCTATTTTTAAATTAATTCCTGATCTTATAGATGCGGGTATTGATATTCTTACACCCATACAAACCAGTGCAAAGGATATGGAGCCGAAAAAATTAAAAAGAGAATTTGGAAAAGACTTAGTATTTTGGGGAGGAGGCTGCGATACTGATATTTTAGCATTTGGAACAATTAAAGAAGTTGAAGAAGACGTAAAAAAGAAAATAGATATCTTAGGTAAAAATGGAGGATTTGTTTTTGCTCCCATCCTTTTAATTACTGCAGAAGTACCTCCTGAAAATATAATAGCAATGTACGATACTGCCTATAAATTTGGATTTTATTAATAAAAAATGAAAGGAAAAAATGAAAATTATTGATACCCATTTCCATTTAGGTGACTGGGGTAATGAAATAGATTATTCTGAGGATACAGTAATTAGTGCTCTTGAAAAAAATAATCTTGAAGCAATGATACTCCAGCCTTTTCCTGTAGCTAAAGATCATATGGATGTTCATTTAAGAATATCAAATTTAGCAAAAAAAAATCCTGGTAAATTCTTTGGAATCATAAGTATTAATCCATATTGTGAAGATAAAGAATATAATAAATCTGTAGAAAAGATTATAAATTTTGGGTCATTTGTAGGAATAAAACTTCACCCATTAGGTCATTCAATAAGCCCGATTTCGATAGATGCCAAAAAAGTTTATGAGATTGCAAAAAAACATAATTTACCAGTAATGATACATACAGGACTAACTTCTATGGGTGACCCTGCACTAGCATTGGTTCCAGCTAAAAATTATCCGGAAATAAAATTTATTTTAGCACACAGTGGTTGGTCTCATGCTACACAAGCAATGGTTACTGCTAATCAATATGACAATATTTATCTTGAAACTTCCTGGACTTCAATTTTTGATAAAAGTGCCATAGTAAGAGGTGTAGGGTCAAAAAAAGTAATGTTTGGTTCAGACGGATTAGAAAATATTGAGGTAGAAATTACTCAATATAAAAATCTCAATCTTGATAATAAAGATCTTGAAAATATTTTTAATAATACTGCTAGAGATGTCTTTTCAATATGATAAGGTATTATAGAAGTAAAATTTTTCAATAGTAAATATTTCCAATTGATTAAATGATAACTGAAGAGAGAACAATAACAATAAATAGGAGAAAGAGTAGTTTAATATATTTTGTAACTAACTACAATTCATTATTTTTTTTAATTTTATTAGTAATTGTTTCCAGTATAATTTCAAATGCATTTTTTTCCTTTACCAATATTACTAATTTGCTTAAGACATCAGTAGTATATGGAATTATGGCTTTTGGCTTCACTTTATGTATAATTTCTGGAAGTATTGACCTGTCTTTGGGCTACAATTTAGCTATTACTGCGGTAATTGCCACAATATTTGTACGGGATTACAACTATATTTGGGCAGTAATTATGTGTTTGATAGTAGGTACTTTAGTGGGGCTTGTCAACGGATTTTTTATAGGTATATTAGGAGCAAATTCAGTAATTGTAACTCTTGGAATGACCAGTGTTCTTTATGCATTAGGAGTACAAACAAGCGGTGGAAATATGATATTGGGAGATGTTAGAAGTCCATTTTCTTTGATTGGTAGGGGTAAAATATATAATATTCCTTATCAGATTTTTATTTTTATTTTACTTTTTTTTATTTTAAACATCTTACTTAATAAAACAAGATTTGGAAAATATATTTATGCGGTTGGAGGGGATGAGGCAATTTCCTGGGTAGCAGGAATTAAGACCGGAAATGTACGTTTAACTGTATTTATTATTGCAGGTTTTTGTGCAGCAGTTGCAGGAATGATTTTTGCTTCAAGAAATGAAAGTGCTGTAATTTCTGGTGGTGCTTACTGGCAAAATCAATTTGATGCTGTAACTGCAGTAGTCGTAGGAGGAGGTAGTATAAGTGGGGGAAGAGGTAGCTTGGTAAAAACTCTATTGGGAATTTTAATACTTGCATTTTTAAGAAACCTACTTAATTTAATTGGAATTTCTTTTGAATTTCAGCAGATCTTTAAAGCATTAGTTTTAATTATTGCTATGTTATTTAATAACTTATTTATTAGAGGTAAACTACAAAGCAATGAATAGATATGAAAAATTTAAAAGATTTTCTAGAGATAATATTCCATTTTATACTTTAATTCTATTAGTGATATTTCTTTCTTCTATATCTCCTTATTTTTATAAACCTGGAAATATAATGATTATTTTACAGAATGCTGCGATAAATGGGGCGGTTGCTATTGGTGCTACCCTGGTAATAATAGCAGGTGAATTTGACCTTTCCATTGGTACTACAATGACATTAACTGCTGCATTTGCAGTAGGTTTTCAGAGATATTTTTCCAGTATTTTTTTGGTTTGTTTTATTGCTATTATATCCGGTATGATGGTCGGATTGTTTAATGGTTTATTGGTCACAAAGGCTAGATTAAATTCCTTTATTGCAACACTTGGTACATTTATTATGTTGGATGGTATTATATTGCTTTATACACATAGTGAGAGTTTACGTGCTATTAATGAAAATTATGCACTAATTTCAGAAGGTAAATTACTTAATATAAGATACCCTATTTGGGTTATTGCATTTTTATTAATCTTAACACATTTCTTTTTAACTAAATCAAGAATTGGAAGATATATATTTGCTATAGGTGGGAATAAGTCCATAAGTAATTTATTTGGAATCAATACTGATAAAATAAAGATTTTTACTTTTATGTTTTGTGGTGCTTTTGCAGCAATCAGCGGAATACTATTATCTTCACGTGTCATGTCTGCTTCACCTCTATTTGGGGAAAGAACAATGCTTATAGTATATGGTGCAATCTTTTTGGGCGGAACAAGTTTGAGGGGTGGTGAAGGCGGGGTAATCAAAACTATGATTGCGATTTTAGTATTGTCTTTATTACAAAATGCTTTTGGAATTTTGGGAATTCCTCTTCCTTACCAATTATATGTATGGGGAGGGATTTTAATATTAATGGTAACTTTAGATAGAAAAAAACACCAGAAAGCTATATGAAGAGGGGAGGTGATAGTGTGATAAACTATTTTAATAAAAGGGAGGTGGTTTTATTAAAAAATGAGATTTGTATATTAATTAGACTAATATGGGCTATTAAATAAAAACAAATCTCTAAGAGATTCTATCGAAATAAGTATTTATCGATATTTTTAGGAGGATAAGATGAAAAAAATATTAATAATGTTGCTTGTATTAATCTTAGCAGCTTCAATAACACCTTTTATAGGAATAGGATGTAAAGCTGAAGGCGCTGTTGAAAAGACAACTGTAGCAGCAACAGAAGCAGCAGAAGAGGTTGCAAAAGAAGATTTTTCTGGTAAAAAGGTTTGTTTTGTTATACCAACAACAGGTGCGTTCTGGATCATTCCTATGGAAGCAAAAATCGAAAAGGAACTTACTGAAGCGGGAGTTGAGTATATTCATTTTGATAGCCAGTTTCAATTGGAAACAAGTGTTTCACAGCTAGAAGAAGCTATTGAAATCGAACCAGATGTAATTATATTACATGTTTTAGATACGAAAGCATACTCTCCAGGGATAAAAAAAGCCTATGAAAAAGGTATACCCGTTGTACTGACCTTATCAGAGGTTGATGAAGAAGCAAATAAGTTGTTAACATCAAATGTATTCATTGATTATTATGTAGAAGCAGAAATGGCAGCAGAACTATTAGTTGATGGAATGAAAGAAAAATTTGGCGACGATCTTTCTGGTAAAAAAATAATATGTCAAAGTGCCCCTAGTACTGATCCTGTTGCTATAGCCAGACAGGGAGGCTTTGAAACAAAATTAGAAGAGATTGCTCCAGAAATTGAAATCCTGGAAGTTCAGGTAATAGATACCTGGCAAAAAGATGAATCTATAGAGAAGATGGAAGCTGCTTTACAAAAATATCCACAGATTGATGGAGGTTATGGCCATACAGATACCATTGCTGTAGGTTTAGCTACTGCCGCTGATGATGCAGGCAGAGTAGGGGATATGGTAGTTGTTGGGATTGATGGGACTATTGACGGATTTACAGCAATAGAAGCTGGAATTATGTATGGTACAGTTCTACAGAGTCCTCTAGTTACAGCTGATGAAGTATTAAATGTTGTATTCAAAATTTTAAAGGGAGAAGAGGTTCCTAAATTAATAAATGTCCCATTTTATAAAATCAAATTAGAAGATCTAGAAAATTATGTAATTGAAGATCCGCCACGCTTGAAGGAGTAAAATAAACTTTCTGTATATCTATAACTGGAAAAATAGACGGAAGGAAAGATTACCATCCGTCTATTTTTTATATTATATTAACAGGTTTATAGGTCATTTAAGTATTCTACTGATAAAAATAATAACTGTCAGGTTTTTAAGCCCTGGTTAATGATTGTTAACCAAAAAGATAGATTTTAAAACAAAAAAGCAAGTGTTAGGGATAAAATTATGAAGAACTATCTACCGTAAATGAAACTTATGTATATCTGTAATTACTTAATCTTGTTTTAGATAAAGGTCTTATATTGGAAATCATAACTTCCCTTTTTAAAAATCTGTATAATTGCAATTTATATAATCATCTTGTGCAAAATCATCAAACAAATCTGCAGCTTGCAATCTTTTTGGCGAGGGCCTTTGTCCCTCCTAAACTCATCTATACCAAGCCAATCCAGTATTTTCTTTATAACCTTACAGTCTTTAAGTAAAGGCAATAATGCGCACCATCTGCTCACTTTTATTTGGGATATGAGAGCATATGTTTGCAATAAAATCTACTGCGTCAAACTTTTTGGTACACCTTCAATCCCTGGACCTGTATATAACCCTGAACTTACTTGCCATATAACTTAATCTCTCGACTGAAAATGATGCCCTTATAAAAATGAAATAATTTCAGTTATATGTAAATCTATCCTATTTACTCATTGATCAGTGTAGACATTACAGTTAGATGACGCTGCCTCCCCTCGTAAGCAATTTCAAAATCCACTATAAACATTTTTATATGTGAAAAGTTCTTTTTTTTTCGCTCCAGCATCATTGATAAAATTTCTTTTGCTATTTCTCTATTTGCATTATCGTTTATGTATTTATTAATATCTCCATCAATCAATTCATTTCTTTCTTTTAGAGAAAAAAATGAAGAATTCCAGGCTATTACAGAAAGTTGAAGTGCATTATAAAAAGCCCTATCATTTTCACATGCATCAGTTAAAGGTTCTGCAAATTCAAGCAATATTTCTGACATTTTTTCTTTTTGGGGATTTTCAGTTACAATTGCTCCTTCGGGCAATTTTTTACCCAGACCATTTGATAAAAGTATTTTACTTATTTTATTTTTTCCGTAACAGCATTTTTTATATTTTTTCCCGCTACCGCATGGGCATGGTTTATTTCTACCAATTCTTCCCATATATTTTTTACCCTTCCACAGAAGCTATTTTCAGCTATGGTTCTGCCTGAATATGCCGGTGCGAGAACTTTTAAACTGACTATAACAATAAAATATTGATATAAGAATTAATCCATAAGAACTTGCTGGATTCCCCGGATATAAAATACAATAACTGCCTGAGTTTCTGTCTCAGTTAATGATTATTTGGACAGAAAGTGTTGATCTTAAATAAAAAAGAGGGTATTTGTAATGCAAATTAACCGGATTATATTCCTGAAATGAAATTAATGTAAATCTGTAATTACTTCATCCTGCTAAGAATTAAAAATCCTGCTTGCTTTCATGAACTCTGCAGTATATTCGGGAGTTGTAATACAAATATCAATGCCCGTTGCTATTTCAAAACCTGCTTTAATTGAAAGCTTGGGAATTAGTTCAAAATGCCAGTGAAAGTGACCTGCTGCTTCATACTGCAGTGGACCGGTATGAATGTAATAATTATAGTGCGGGTCATTTAATTCATAATAAAAGAAATCCAAGACCAATTTCAGGCAATGAGCAAAAGATTCCTTTTCATCAGATAATGCATTTTCAAAATTCGGTGAATGCCTTTTTGGAACTATCCATGTTTCAAAAGGGTTCCTTGAGGCAAAGGGTTGAATAACAAAAAAATCTCTGTTTTTAAAAACAACCCTTTTATCTTCTTTAACCTCAAATTCCAGCAGGTCGCACATTGCACACCTCAGGTTTTTTTTAAAATACCTTTTTGTGCCGTATATTTCTTTTTCAAGCACAGGTGGTGACATTGGCAAAGCAAATATCTGTGAGTGTGAATGCTCAAGTGATGCGCCTGCTTCCCTTCCCTGGTTTAACATTATAACTACACTTTCAATTCTCTTATCATTTTTTATACCTTTAATTCTTCTCACATATACATCAATTAGAATCCCTAACTCAAATTCGCTTAACTTGCTGATATTTGTGATATGTTCTGGTGAGTGAATTACAACTTCATGAAGGCCAAAACCGTCCATTATCATATATACACCGTACCGTGATGAAGTGGGTGAGGTGTATGGAATCAGTGCGGGAAACTTGTTAGGTACGACTCTCATCAGCCAGTCCTTGCTTTTATCGACCATATTTCCGCTTGAATCCATTCTCAAAATCTCAGGAGGGGTCATTGATTCATTGCCCTTATCAAAAGGGCAAACCTCAGTTTTTGGGACCTGAACTCTTACTTTTTCTTCCCTGAAATTTTCAGGTCTCTTTGCCCTGTCTGTTGCAATTATAACCCATTCATCTAAAATTATGTCTTTTCTATATTCAGGCAATTTTTACTTTCTAGGATTTACTATTAAACAGCAATTCTCTTACTTTATTTTTAAATTCTGTTAAATCTGATGATTTAACCAGGTATTCGTTTGCAGCCCAGGTAGAAAAATTCTGGGTGAATTCACCATATGCAGAGTATATGATAATCGGAATATTTTTATCCTCTTTCCTTATCTTATCAAGAAGTTCCAGGCCATTCATATTTGGCATTTTTATGTCAATGGTAATTAAATCAGGTTTATCTTTTTTAAACATTTCATAACCAGCCACTCCATCAGGTGCCGTTATAACATCATATCCCTCATCAATTAATTCATCCTTATATAAATTTCTTATCGGACTCTCATCCTCCACCACCAGAATTTTCTTCATAAATAAACCCTCCATATTTTTACACAAACACTGGAAATATTATACATATTGGTAAAATAAATCTTTAATAAACCATAAGTGTAAACTTAACATGTTAACAATACAATTGATACCATTAAAGCATTAATATTAATATATTAAAATTGAAATTTTAATAAAGGCAATTTTATTGTAAAAGTTGTGCCATTTTCAATATTGCTTTCAACACTGATCTGACCTTGAATGCTGCTCTATTATCTTTTTGTAATTGTAAGGCCAAGCCCTGTTCCCTTAGTTTTTGTGGTAAAAAAGGGAAGAAAAATATTAAAAATATCACTTCCTGCTTTTAACTCAGTCTTATTATTAATTTTTATAACTATCCAGTAATTTAAATCATCCTCTTCAGTTAAGATATCAATTGTTATTATATCTTTTGTCTCACTTGCTTCTATTGCGTTATTGAAAACATTGATAAATGCCTGTTTTAAATTATCATAAGAGCCTTTTATTAATATATCCCTTGATTCAATAAATTCACTCCCTGAATTTAAAATTATCTCTATATTGTTCTGCTCTGCAGCAACCTTCGCAAACTCTATGCACTTTTTAAGCAGTTTACTAAAATTTGTCTCTACAAATTCCATTTTTCTTTCAGATGCAAAGTCAAGAATATCATGAACAATTGCTTCAAGCCTTGCTACTTCTTCAATTATTATATCAATACTTTTACCATCTATTTCTCTGCATTTTGCAGATTTTCTTTTTAATCTATTTGCATATCCCCCAATTGCTACCAGCGGGTTTCTTATTTCATGTGCCACTGTAGCTGAAAGTTTACCAAGCTGGGAAAGCCTTTTTGAATCCCTGACAGCTTTTTCAAGCTCAACAGTTCTTGTAATATCCTCAATTATAATTATTACACCTTCAGAAACACTTTCAGAAAATTTAAAAGGTGCAAGAAAAATATCATAAATATTGCTGAGGCTTCTATCTTCTATCGAAATTTTCACTCTGTAAAAACCTTCAGCCTTATTTTCACCAATCACTCTATTTATTTCATCCTGTAAATTTATCCCATTGATATAGATTTTATGCACATCTATTTTTTTGCCTATAATCTGAGATTTATCCCTTTTCATAATCTTTGATGCATTTTCATTGCAGATTGTTGCAGTCATATTATTGTCAATTACAAGAATACTTACAGGAATACTTTCTATAATATTTTCATTATATTCTTTCAGATAATTAAGCTTTAAATTCAGCCTTGCAAGGGCTGAAAGGCTGTCTTTTAAATCATTATAGATAATTGTATTTCTAATTGATGATGCAGCAAACTGGCTTAACATCAATAAAAACTTTATGTCATCATATTTAATTTCTCTCTTATTATATTTATTGTCAACTACAAGTATGCCAACCTTTTTAGTTCTGCTGATTAACGGCAGGACACAGAATTTGGGATAGTCAATATAATCTGAAAGTTCCTTATCTATCAGATTTTTATCAGTTATAAAATAATTATTGAAATAATTAATCTCAAACTGCTTTTGCTCCCCTGCCAAATCAACATTTCTTGGAATCCCATCTTCCAGGCATTTTGAAATAACCTTTTCAGGAATTATTGGAATGACGATTTTCTTTATTTTTTCATCAAGTGTGGTATACTGCCCTTCACCCTCAACCTTTTCAGAGCTTAAAAATTCTTCAAGCGAATAATTCTTCTGTTGAATCTCACCCCAGATTCTCCATGCCTCTTCTTCACTGCCCGGTCCTATGGCCATCCGGCCAATAAGGTTTTTTTGTTCTCTGTCTATGAGAAATAGAAAAGCTCTGTTAAAACCGAATCCATCTCCTAGTGTAACACCGGTCAGGATTATCCTTAGCAGCTTATTTAAATCAAGAGTTGAGGCAACAGTTTTTGCAATCTGGTTTACTATATTATACTGCCTCAATAAATCTTCATATTTTTTAATTGTATCCTGATTTTCCAATCTTAAATAACCTTAAATCTTGTATTTTTAAAGATTTTAAATGATTTCTCAAAATTTTGAAATCTAAAAAAACTTAAAAACCTATATAATTGAATTATATAAATTTTTATACTTTTCGGCAGAATAGTCCCACGAAAAATTACATCTCATTCCATTTAAGATAACCTCAGTCCATAAATTTCTATCATTATAAAAATCAACAGCCCTTTTTAAGACAGAATAAAACTGCTGCCGGCTGTATTCTGAGAATTTAAAGCCCTGGCCGCCTTTTTTTATATCTTTTATTGTATTAATGTCAATTATTGTATCCGCAAGCCCGCCTGTATTTCTTACAACAGGAATTGTCCCATATTTTAAGCTTATAAGCTGTCCAAGTCCACAGGGCTCAAAGTTTGACGGCATCAGGAATATATCTGCCCCTGAATATATCTCCCTTGAGAGCTTGTCAGAATATCCAATTGTAAGACTGAACTTTTCCTTATATTTGGACTGGAGTTTTAGCATTATATTATGATATTTTTCATCCCCTGTTCCAAGTATTACAAGATATAAGTCATTTTTCATAATTGCATCCATTGCATCGGCTACAAGGTCAATTCCTTTCTGCTCTGACAGGCGCGACACCATTCCCAGTAAAGGTTTATTGATGTCAGCACTTTTACCAAAAAAAATTGAAAGTAAATTTTGCTTGCATAATCTTTTCCCGTCCAGATTTTTTATATCATAGTTTGATGAAATAGAAGAATCAGTTGCCGGGTTCCACAGATTGTAGTCAATACCATTTATTATACCAATCAGATCTTTCTTACGTCCTGTTAAAACTCCCTCAAGGCCATAACCAAAATGACGGGTTAAAATTTCCCTTGAATATGTGGGGCTTACAGTTGTTATTTTATCAGAATATACTATACCCGCTTTCATAAAATTTACCTTGCCGTAAAATTCCAGTCCATCAATATTAAGATGTTTGCGGCTGATACCGCATATATCAAGTGTGCTGCTGTCATAAATTCCCTGATACGCAAGATTGTGTATCGTAAAAACAGCACCTGTATTTTTAAAAAAAGTATTTTTGGAACCTGATTTAAGATCCCTTAAAATAACCGCAGTTAGAGCAAAATGATAGTCATGGAGGTGAATTATGTCTGTTTTAAAGGATAATTTCTCAAGCACTGCAAAAATTGCTTTTGAAAAAAATCCAAATCTGACATTGTTGTCGGAATAATCACCCTTTGGGGTACCGTATAGATTTTCTCTTTCAAAGAATTTATCATTTTTGATAAAGTAAAAATTAACTCCATTATTGTTTGCTGAAAATAAGTCGAATTGTTCGCTGTATGTTCTGTTCATATCAACAGTTATATTATCAGCAATCTTTTTAAGATTAAAATCTTTTTTAAAAATAAAACCATAGGCAGGCATTATTACTACTGGTTCTACATCCATTTTTCTTAATGAATGAGGAAGTGCTCCTGCCACATCAGCAAGCCCACCTGTTTTAGCAAAAGGGACCGCTTCTGAAACACAAACTGCAACTCTTATCACTCTTACATCTCCTTTTTATTTTGAATGTTTGCATACAAAGACCGTACAAAGAAAGCATCCCCATTTTCGTGATCAAAACAAAATTATTAGGTTAAGGATGATTATTGAAAAAACCGTTCGAAAGACGAGCGGGCATGGTTCCCCCAGAGGAGGAGAGCAAGGAATGAGACCGGGCATGATTTTCCTCGCTGGGGAAAATATTGCGTGTTTTTGAAATAATCATCCTTAACCATTAAAGTTTTATTTTAATTGTTATCACGAAAATGAGGGTGCTAACCCGTACAAATAGTTTATATACAAATAATGTCTGTTATTATATCATTTTAAAAATATGAATAAGAATAAAAATTTCCCTGAACCCATTTATAATATTGGTAATTTAAGCAATGTCAATCATTTAAGTGAATTTGATATCTATCTATTCAAAAACGGAAGACACTATAAATTATATGATAAGTTAGGGGCGCACTTAAAAAAAATAAATGGAGTTGAAGGAACATACTTTGCAGTCTGGGCACCGGATGCAAAGAGTGTTTCTGTTATTGGAGATTTCAATTACTGGGATAAAAATTCAAATCCAATGGGGATAAGGTGGGATGAGTCAGGAATATGGGAAATCTTTACTCCAGGTGTTGGCAGGGGTTCTCTCTATAAATTTCATATAAAATCAAAAAATAAAGAATTTGAAGCGGAAAAATCAGATCCTTATGCTTTTTTCTGTGAAACTCCTCCAAAAACTGCTTCTATTGTATGGGATCTTGAATTTAACTGGAATGACAAAAAATGGTTAAAGAACAGACATAAAAATAACTCTCTTAATTCTTTGATGTCCATATATGAGCTTCACATCGGATCGTGGAGAAGAATCATAGAGGAAGACAACAGGCATCTGGGCTATAAGGAACTTGCAGAACACCTTGTCAGGCATTTGAAGAAAATGGGTTTTACACATGTTGAATTTATGCCTTTGATGGAGCACCCATTTTACGGTTCATGGGGATATCAAACAACCGGATATTTTGCGCCTACTTCAAGATATGGCACACCACAGGATTTAATGTTTCTTATAGACTTACTCCACCAGAATAATATTGGCGTAATATTTGATTGGGTACCATCCCATTTTCCAAATGATAAACACGGGCTTGCTTATTTTGATGGAACATTTTTATATGAACATGAAGATATAAAAAAGGGGGTTCACCCGGACTGGAAAAGCTTAATTTTTAACTACGGCAGGAACGAAGTGAAAGAATTTTTAATAAGCAGTGCAATATTCTGGCTTGATAAATACCACATTGACGGATTAAGAATCGATGCAGTAGCTTCAATGCTCTATCTTGACTACTCCAGAAAAGAAGGAGAGTGGATTCCTAACAGGTATGGGGGAAACGAAAACCTTGAGGCTGTAGAATTTATAAAAACTTTAAATGAAGTTGTTTATAAAGAGTTTCCAGACGTCCAAACAATTGCTGAAGAATCAACTGCCTGGCCCATGGTAACAAAACCGACATATTTAGGCGGGCTGGGTTTTGGGTTAAAGTGGAACATGGGCTGGATGCATGACACCCTTAAATATTTCTGCCTGGACCCGATTTATCGTAAATTTCATCACAGTGAACTGATTTTTACATTCTGGTATGCATTTTTTGAAAATTTTATACTCCCTCTTTCACATGACGAAGTTGTTTATGGCAAGATGTCTTTACTTAAAAAAATGCCAGGAGATAAGTGGCAGAAATTTGCAAACCTTCGCATACTCTTTGCTTATATGTATGCTTTTCCAGGGAAAAAGTTACTTTTTATGGGCGGGGAATTTGCCCAGGTCAATGAATGGCACCACGAGAGCAGCCTTGAATGGCACCTTGCTGAAAATGATGACCACAAGAAAATTTCAGCCCTGTTAATTGATTTAAACAAATTATATAAGATGGAACCGGCTCTCTACAACAGTGACCTATACCCCAAAAATTTTGAGTGGATTGATTTTTATGACTGGGAGCAGAGCATAATATCATTCTTAAGGAAGTCAAAAACAAACCTGGATGCAGATAAAAATATAAAAGCAGAAGATGCAAATAAAACATTTATGCAGACAGCCGGCGATAAAAAAATAAAGAATGAGAAAACTGCAAAAAAAATCGGTCTCATATGTGAAGATTTTATTCTCATTGTCTGCAACTTCACTCCAGCGCCAAGGTACAATTATAAGATTGGTGTGCCCTGCGGCGGAACCTGGAAAGAAATTTTAAACAGTGATTCAAAAGAATATGGTGGAAGCGGACATGGAAATTATGGAAAAGTAAAAGCAAAAAAAGAAATTTTTCATGGAAGGCAGTTTTCAATTTCAATAACTTTGCCACCACTTTCAGTGCTTTATTTCAAAAAAAGTATAAATTTATAAATGAATCTAATAATAACAATAATAATATAATAAAACTTTTCTTACAGGCAATAATAAGCCAGTAACTGAAAGATATCATATACAAATAACAGGTTAATAATTATTTTAAGTTATCAGCTTTAAGAAGTTATTAACCTAACAATTATTTGCCTTGATTTTATTTGATAAAGGTAAATTTATGGATAGATTTATATGCATACACGGGCATTTTTATCAGCCATCAAGACTAAATCCATGGCTTGAAGCTGTTGAGCTGCAGGAAGAAGCATTTCCCTGCCATGACTGGAACGAAAGAATAGACGCTGAGTGCTATTCAGCAAATGCAAATTCACACATATTAAATTCGGGAAAAAAAATAATAGATATTACTAATAATTACTCAAAAATAAGCTTTAATTTTGGTCCTACTCTTCTTTCATGGCTAAAATTAAGCAGTGCCGGAACCTATAACTCAATTATAGAAGCTGACATTATAAGCAGGGATTTGTTTTCAGGCCATGGCGGTGCAATTGCACAGGTTTACAACCATATAATAATGCCGCTTGCATCAAAACTGGACAAATATATCCAGTTAAAGTGGTCAATCAGGGATTTTGAAATTAACTTCAACAGAAGCCCTGAAGGAATCTGGCTATCTGAAACTGCTGTAGATATTGAAACCCTGGAAATGCTTGCAGAAATGCATATAAAATATACAATCCTTTCCCCGAAACAGGCATTGATGGTAAGAAAAATAAATACACAAAAAAATCCTGAAAAGTGGATGAGTGAAAAGAATCTTAAAAAGTCATGTGAATATGAGTGGAAAAGTGTTGAAAATTCAAATATAAATACACGAATGCCCTATTTATGCAGCCTTCCTTCAGGAAGGACAATAAGTATATTTTTTTATGATAACAATCTTTCAAATCAGATTTCATTTGGAAATCTTCTGCAGAGCGGTGAAAATTTTGCAAGAACTGTTCTGGATACACCAAAAGCAGAACAGGAAATACCGGAAATTATCTGTATTGCAAGCGATGGGGAATCTTTTGGACATCATCACCGGTTTGGAGACATGGCACTTGCCTACTTCTTAAAATTTATTGAAGGGCAAAAACAGGTAAGGCTTACAATTTTTGGCGAATACCTTGAGAAATTTCCACCTGTGTATGAAGTTAAAATAATTGAAAATACTTCATGGAGCTGCCAGCATGGCATTGAGAGGTGGAGGGCAGACTGCGGGTGCAGCACCGGAATACCCTATCATCCTGAATGGAATCAAAAATGGAGGGTGGCATTAAGAGAAGCAATTGAATTTTTAAACACCAAAATATTTAAAATATTTACAGGTGAGATAAAAAAATATCTTAAGCCTGAATTTAAAGACAATTATTTTGCCCCTCTTGAAGAATATATTGCAGTTATTAATAATAGAACCAATGATATTTCTGAAAAATTTATTAAAAAATTTTTTAAATGCTGCAATGGCAACAGCAAGAACCCTGAAATAAAAAACACTAAAGCAGAAGTATTAAAGTTGCTTGAGATGTACAGGCATTCAATGCTTGCCCAATCAAGTGACGGCTGGTTTTTCGATGACATTTCAAGAATTGAAGCAATTCAGATTTTAAAAAATGCAGCAAGAGCAATTGAAATTGCAGAAAAGGTTTCACCTGAAAACCTTGAAGAAAAATTTCTTTCAATACTTAATAGAGCAGAAAGCAATATTTCAGAATTTAAAAACGGAGCATACATTTATGAAACAATTGTAAAAGAATCAATTTATGATTTTGAAAAAATATGTGCAAACATTGCACTTGAAATACTGCTGCTTGAGGGAAATGGCAAATCCCTGTGGACAAAAAAAATATTTCCTGAAATCATAAATAAAACTATTAAACAGAAAAATATTTTCAGCTTCTTATTAAAAAACATAATATATAAAATAGTTGAAAACGAAAATATAAAAATAGTAATTGGCAGAATAGATATCTCCTCCAGTATTACTTATGAAAATGACTCTTTAATTTTTATTGCCTGCCAGGTCTTTAATTTTCACAAGGGAGTAAACAGCAAAGAAACCGGCAATCATTTAAATTCAAAATTAAACAGAATTAATAAAATCATTAATACAATGGAAACAACAGATGTATCAGCAAACAATACAACTGTATTAATAAAAAGACAAAAAGATGCAAAAAATGATGAATTAAAATTCATTATAAAAAAGGTAAGCAGATTTATAAAAAGCAAGAAAATAAAAGAACTTCTGGAATTCTTAAAAGTCAGTTTCAGCGGCAGTTTCTACAGCATTAAAGATTCAACCAAAGATATGCAGCTTGAAATTATAGATAAAATAATTTTAAAACAGGTAAAAGAAATAAAACCCGATCTTACTGCGCTTTATAATTTCCTTTTGATGATATTTGACACCATATCAAATAAAACAAATCATGGTATGAAACAAAATTATATCAATATATATCTGCCCGAATATTTAAACTATTTGTACGATGGAAATTTTAAAAACATCTGGAGCTTCTTAAACGAATTAATTCTTTATACTAACCTGAAAGACCTGGATACTACAAAGGGGCAAACAGAAAAACCTGATAAATTTCTAAAAAAAATAGCAAGCAGTGTAGAAAAGCTTCATCTAAACACTAAACAATTTGTAGAATATAATATGGTTAAAAAGGAAAATAATACAGAATTTTCAGAAAAGAATTTACCTGCTTTTCTTCCCATTCATTTAAATACCGGAAGCTTTAATTTGATTTCAACAAAAAAGATAAATCAACTGGTTTTTATGTATGAAAAACAGCCAGAAAATTTAGAGCTATTGAGAAATATAGCTGAACTTATAACTTTATTAAAAAAAATAGAAATTACCCCAAACCTGTGGAATGCTCAAAATGTATTCTTCAGTATAAAAAGAAACCTGCTGCAGAAAATGAGGCAAAAAAATACAGCAGAATCAGAACTCTGGCTTGAATATTTCGCTGAAGTGCTGAAAAAACTTGATATTGAAATTGAAGTCAATTAAAAAATAACAATATAATAGAAAAGTTTTTACAAGCTTTATGGATTCAAGCCAGCTTGTTAATAATTAATTTTATAAAATCGCACTATGTTAAAAATTTTTATATGAACTTTATATGAACTTTATTGATAAAAGAGCAAGCGGAATACTGCTTCATATCAGTTCACTTCCGTCAGAATATGGGATCGGCGACATTGGAAAGCCTGCTTATGCTTTTATAGATTTTTTAAAAAAGTCAGGTCAAAAATTCTGGCAAATTTTACCCCTTAATCCAACAAGTCCTTCAAAAGGAAATTCGCCGTATGCATCTTTTTCTGCATTTGCAGGAAATCCTTTATTTATAAGCCCTGAAATTTTATTTGAGGAAAATTTAATATCAAAATCCGACTTAAATTCTTTAAAGCTTTTAAAACCCAGCAGAATTGAAAATAAAATCGATTATAAAATTGTCACAGCAATAAAAAACATGGTGCTTGATAAAGCATGTAAGAATTTTTTTAAAAATTATAAAAAGTATTCCGCTAAATATTCCGATGATTTTGATGATTTCTGCAATTTAAATGAAGAAAAATGGCTTGAGGATTTTGCAGTATTTGTTGTACTTAAAAACTATTTTAAGAAAAAATACAATATAAAAAGCTGGAAGGACTGGCCCGAAATAATAACAAACAGGGATAATGAAATATTATTTATGCTTAAAAACAAACTTGATAAAGCAATCAAAAGAGAGAAATTCATACAGTATATATTTTACAGGCAATGGGCTTCATTAAAGAATTATGCAGATAAACAGGGAATAAAGATAATAGGTGATATCCCTGTATACGTAGATTACGAAAGTGCTGATGTGTGGTCAAACCAAAAGCTTTTTAAACTTGGTAATGATAAAAATGCCGCTTTTATTGCCGGAGTTCCCCCTGACTACTTCAGCAAAACAGGGCAGTTGTGGAACAACCCAGTTTATAACTGGAAAACGCTTAAAAGCGAAAATTTTTCCTGGTGGATAGAAAGGCTGAAGCACAACCTGACAATTTTTGATGTTGTAAGAATAGACCATTTCAGAGGTTTTATTGCATACTGGGAAGTCCCGCATGGAGAAAAAACTGCCGAGTAAGGAAGATGGGTAAATTCTTATGGGGAAGAATTATTTTACCAGCTTTTAAAAGATATTAAAAATCCTTCCATAATTGCAGAAAACCTTGGAGTTATTACACCTGATGTGGAAGAAGTT
>Ga0194111_10003460_pt1 | contig 18735 bp, 19 predicted proteins | sample TA2KigC300mmetaG_FD_146194 | JGI IMG/M metagenome (GOLD analysis project Ga0194111, IMG submission 146194) | Freshwater microbial communities from Lake Tanganyika, Tanzania - TA2015033 Kigoma Deep Cast 300m | ecosystem: Environmental > Aquatic > Freshwater > Lake | place: Tanzania: Lake... | reverse complement strand
TTCCAACACAACAGCCGAAGCCGCCACGAACAATTGTGGCACTGCAACAACAGCAGTCGTTACGGCGGTCAGCAGTTTGCGCTTGAGCACGGGGCATCAATCTGAGTTGCCCAATTAGAACACTCCTATCAAGGTTTTGGAGAATCCAACACCCCTTTTTGGAGCTGAATGCCTTGCCTTGACTGGCTTATGCCGTTATTGCATGGCTTCGAGTTGAGCCTTCGCCGGGGGGTCATCGCTTGGTTGGGTAGCCGCTCCAGCTCTTCAATTCATCGAGTGATTGCACCCCCACCAAGCGTTCTTTGCCCTTGAGCTCCCAGGTGGGGAAGGCCTTGATCTGCGCGGCGATGCAGACGTCGCGATCACTGGGTTGTCTGTCGCATTCCACATAGGGAAGCTGCTGGCTGCCCTGCCGGCCGAACAGGGCTTTCTGGCGGGTGCAGGCGGGACACCACCAGGCCCCATAGAACAGGGCACCGATCTCTTTGAGATGACGGCTCAGTGCCAGTTGATCAGCGCTCGAGGCGGGCAGCTTGTCGAGGTCGACCTGCGCGCGTCCTGGCTCTGGCGTGGCAGCAACCAGGTCTGGGGATTTGGCGCGTTGATCCTTGGCACTGGCGGTGGCAATTGCCCCGAGGGCCACCAGCGTGAGCGCGATTAAAGCGGCTGAACGGCTCTGGGCAGGGCGCTGCATCTTCGCTCCGAAGTGCAGCGCAAGATACGGGCCCTGTGGGGCCAGCGCAGCAGCTTGTGAGGAAAGGCAAGCGTTCGGGCTTCCGCCCACCTGCCCGGCTGCCAGCATCCCTGCTCTGCTGAGACACTGGCGCTATGGCAGTCAACGGCTACCGCGATTATTTCCAGGTGCTCGGTGTCGAGCGCGGTGCCGATGCCGACACCATTAAGCGTGCCTTTCGCAAGCTGGCCCGCCAGTACCACCCCGACGTCAATCCCAACGACCAAAACGCCGAAGCCAAGTTCAAGGAAATCAGCGAGGCCTATGAGGTCCTCTCTGATCCTCAGAAACGGCAGCGCTACGAGCAGTTTGGCCAGTACTGGAACCAGAGCGGTGGGGCTGGCCCAGCAGGATTTGACGTCGATTTTGGCCGTTATGGCAATTTCGACGACTTCATCAATGATCTTCTGGGCCGCTTCGGTGGCCCCGGCGGTCCCGCTGGTGCTGGTTTCGGGGCTGCCCCCGGTGGGTTCGGGTTTGCCTCAGGTTTCCCGGGTGGCTTTGGCGGCGGCTTCCCTGGAGCAGCGGCTCAGGGTGGACGCACAGCAGCCATCAACCTGGATGCTGAGGCCACGATCACGTTGACCTTTGCCGAAGCCTTCCATGGCTGCGAGCGCACCTTGGCGGTCAATGACGAGCGTGTTCAGGTGCGGATTCCGCCAGGGGTCAAGAGCGGCAGCAGGCTGCGCCTCAAGGACAAGGGCAATTTGCAGCCCGGTACGGGCCGTCGCGGCGATCTCTACCTCAACCTGCAGCTGCAGGACCATGCCGTCTGGAAACTCGATGGTGAGCAGCTGAGGGCTGATCTGCCCTTGAGCCTTGATGAGCTCGCCCTGGGCGGGGAGGTGCAGGTGGCCACGCCCGATGGTGTGGCATCGGTGCAGGTTCCGCCTGGCATGACGCCTGGCCGCAGCTTGCGGCTCAAGGGCAAGGGCTGGCCCCTCAAGGGCGGGCGCGGCGATCTGCTGCTCACCCCTGTGCTCAAGCTGCCTGAACGCTTCAGCGATCAGGAGCGTGATTTGCTCGAGCAGCTGCGCGTCAGCCGCAGCCATGATCCGCGAGTCGATTGGCTCAGCGCAGCCCGGCTTTAAGCCAGGCTGGGCGCGGCACTCCGTAGGATCCGCCAAGCTTTTTGGGCCCCATGGAGCTCACCTACCGCCCGCGCCGGCTGCGCCGCACCCCTGCCCTGCGGGCGCTGGTTCGCGAGACCTGCCTGGCTCCGACAGATTTCATCTATCCCCTGTTTGTGCATGAAGGGGCCGGCAATGAGCCGATTGGCGCCATGCCCGGTGCCCAGCGCTGGAGCCTCGAAGGCCTCATCGATGAGGTCGGCCGCGCCTGGGATCTCGGCATCCGCTGCGTGGTGCTCTTCCCCAAGGTGGCTGATGGCCTCAAAACAGAAGACGGCGCCGAGTGCTTCAACGAGCACGGGCTGATCCCGCGGGCCATTCGCCGGCTCAAGGAGGTGCACCCCGGCATGGCGATCATGACCGATGTCGCGCTTGATCCCTACAGCTGCGATGGTCATGACGGCCTCGTCAGCGACGAGGGCATCGTGCTCAACGATGAGACCGTGGCGATCCTGTGCAAGCAGGCTGTGGCCCAGGCCAGGGCCGGCGCCGATCTGATCGGCCCCAGCGACATGATGGACGGCCGTGTTGGGGCGATCCGTGAAGCCCTCGATGAGGAGGGCTTCGAGCACGTCGGGATCATCAGCTACACGGCCAAATACGCCAGCGCCTACTACGGCCCCTTTCGGGAGGCGCTCGATTCAGCGCCCCGCGCGGCTGCCGGCAAGCCGATCCCCAAGGACAAGAGCACCTATCAGATGGATCCGGCCAATGCCCGTGAGGCCATCACCGAAGCCCAGCTGGATGAGCAGGAAGGCTCGGACATCCTGATGGTCAAGCCGGGCCTGGCCTATCTCGACATCATTCACCGCCTGCGCGGCGAGACGGAGTTGCCCATCGCCGCCTACAACGTCAGCGGCGAGTACGCCATGGTCAAGGCCGCCGCCCAGAACGGCTGGATCGACGAGCGTGCTGTGGTGCTCGAGACCCTACTGAGCTTCAGGCGCGCCGGGGCTGATCTGATCCTCACGTATCACGCCTGTGATGCCGCGGCCTGGCTGAAGCAGGGATGATGTTGCAGAACTGATCGATGGGCATGGCTCGGCGTCACCTGCCCATCGCGATCACTGCGCTGCTGTGGGCCTCCGCAGGAGCCAGGGCTCAAACGCCTCCGCCTCCTGCGCTCAAACCCTTGATGCGCAGTTTTGCGGCCTATGCCCGCGACGTTGATCGCCTGGATCAGCTCTGGCTTGAACCCGGCCGCGCGCAGCAGCCGGAGCCGTTGCCACAACTGCCTGCGCCAGCTGCTTCGGCACTGCCGCAACAACCCGGCGAGGTCACCATTGAGCAACGGCTTCGGGTCAACCTCGAGCAGGCACTGTCCCTGGCCGTACAAAACGACCCTGAGCTTCAGCAGCAGATCGCCGGGGTCAAGGAGCAAGAGGGCTGGCTTCGGTCGGTGCGCGGACGGTTGTATCCCGTCTTCGGCCTTGATCTGGGGGCCAGCTACAGCCAACTGGCTACAGCCAACTGGGCCTGGCAGGGCAATGGCGCAATCCCTGCCTATGGGCCAACCTCGCCCTTCTACGTACCCACGGGCGGTTGGAGCCGTGCGCAGACCAATGTCGGCTCTGGTTTTGGCCAGCTGCGCCTGGATTATGAACTGCTCAGTTTTGAGCGCTCCGCAGCTCTTGCCGAGGTCAATGCACAGTTGGATCAGTCGCGTCAGGCCTATGGCAACCGGCTGAGGCAGCTCCAGCTGGATGTCAGCGAGGCCTACTACCGGCTGCAACTGGCTGACCAGCTGCGGCGCATTCGCCAGGTGGTGGTTGAGAACGACACGATCATTCTCGATCAGGTGCAGGCCATGAAAACGGTTGGTCTGGTTCCAAGGGTTGATCGGTTGCGCGCTCAGGCCCGCTTGCAGCAGGAGCGGTTTCGCCTGCAACAGGCCGAAGCCCTGCGGCTCAGCGCCCAGCGCCGCCTGAGCAACCTGGTCAATGTGCCGTTTGCTGTGACGATCGAGTCGGCCCAGGGGGTGATGCTGCAGCCCCCCTGGCCGCTCGATCTTGAGCAGACGATCGTGCGTGGTTTCAAGGACAATCCCCAACTGCAGGCGCTGCAGGCAGCCCGCAAGGCTTTGTTGCGCCAGGCTGATCGCAGCGCCGCCCAACTGCTGCCGCGCATTGGCCTGTTTGCCACCGGGGGGTATCAGGCCGAGCAAATCACCTCACCGGTGATTGATCTCAACGGCTGTTGCAAAGGTCCGGCGTTGATCCCTGGCCTCAACGGCCAGGCGACGGACTGGAGTGCCGGAGTCCTGCTCAACTGGCGGGTGTTTGATGCCGGCATCACCGCAGGGGCGGTGGCTGCCACACGGGCTGCCGCAGAACGCACCCTGCAACAGGAGGCCAGTACGCGCAACACAATTCGCCAGCGGCTGGAGAGCGCCTACTACGACCATCGGCAGCATTGAGCCAGATCATTGCCGCCAATGCCTCGTATCTGGCGGCACGTGAGGCCTATCGCGATTCGCGAGCGCGCTACGAGTTTGGTCTGGCCGATTACACCGATCTTGTGGACACGATCCAATCGCTCACCACAGCCATGGAGCAGCGCGCTGAGGCGATGACCCTGACCAATCTCAGTTATGCCCAGCTCCTGCGTGAGCTCATGCCCGTGCCAAGGCAACCTGGGGGTGTGGTCGCGTTGCCTGTCACCCTCGCCGACTGAGCGGTGTCTACAGGGTGTTCACCGTCGCGCGGGCGGTGGCGCCTGCCCGCAGAGGATGGCTGGGGTTTTGCTCGAGCCGAATCCGCACCGGAAAGCGTTGAGGCACCTTGACCCAGTTGCCGGTCGCGTTCTGCGGGGGCAGCAGCGATTCATAGGCGCCGCTGCCTTGGCTGATGTTGATCACCCTGCCTTGAAAGGTCACGCCCGGGTACATATCGAGCTTGATCTTGGCTTGCATGCCATCACGTATTCGATGAATCTGTGATTCGAGATAGTTGGCGTCAACCCACCATTTTCTGTTGTCAACGAGCTTGAACATAGTCTGGCCTGGTTTGACATATTGCCCCTCTCTGATGCTGAAGTTGTTGCTCACAAAGGCGTCCATTGGTGCCCTGTAGCGTGTGTAATTGAGGTCGACCTCGGCGTTGCCTTTGGCTGCCTTGAGGGCGCGAATCGTGGCTTTCTGCTCGTTGATTCTCTTTTGCACGCGCGAGATTTCAAGCTCCGCGGCATTGACCCGCGCCCGTGCTTCAAGCTTGGCGGCTTCAAGCTCCTGCTCTTGTTCAAGAGCGACGACCTGCTGCCGCTGCAGGTAGGCGTAGCGCTGTTGGTTGAGGTTGGTGATCCATAGCTTTGCCCGCTGGTCCTTCAGTGCTTGCCTTGCTTGCAGTAGTTCGTCATTGAGAGCTGCTTCTCTGGCGATCGCGGCGTCCAGTTCGTGCTTTCTTTCGGAAACATTCAGCTGAAACGGCAATGGCACGATTTCGTAGAGGACTTGGCCTTTTTTGACATATTGATTTGGCTCAATGTGAATGTGTTTGATATAGCCTTCGACGTAGGGTGACACCGTTACCGTGTAAGCGTGCACGTAGGCATCGTCGGTGCTGGGAAAATAGTGATTGCGCACAAAGTAGGCGCTCAGACCGATTGCTGCGGCGCCGATCGATGCGGCGACAATCAGCCGTGTCCGCAGGGTCTTGCCTGGATCGTTGCTCCTTGAATCAACGCTGGCACTCACAGCAAGGACCGCTTTGTCATCGCATCAGCCTAAGGCGTGTGTTGGGGTTCGGCGCCTGTGTTGGGGCTGCGGTGCAATTGCGGCAGGGCGCAGAGCACCAGCAGGACCAGGCCCACCATCGTGGCGATGTTGATGTAAGACACGACTTCGGCTTGCTGCGCGATCGCCCGCTCGATCAGGTGAAGCGATCCCTGGGACCAGCCATCGCCCTTGATGCCGCTGGAGACGCCCTGCAGAGGAGCTTGGAACGCCTCCAGGGCTGGATTGCCTGCGTGAACGTGCTCGCGAAATCTCTCCCAGCTGCCCTGGCTGCTGATCGTGAGGATGATGGCGCTGACTGCACCAGAGAGAGCTTTGGCGAGATTGGTGCAGAAAAACAGCACCGAGCTTGCGCTGGTCATCAGCTCGGCAGGCATGGTCGAGAATGCCATCTGAATTTCCAGGCAATTGATCAGTGCAAAGCAGCTGCCGACAGCCATGAGCTGAAGGATCATGTTGACATTGCTTTGCTGCGCGCTGGTCTGAGCCATCCAAAGCGCAGTGCAGGCAAAGGCGAGGATGGCCGCCGTGCTCAGCTTTTTTTTGGCCGAGATCTTGGCTGCGATTAGGCGCGGACTGACGCCCGGTGTGACCATGAGTCCTGTGATCACAGTGGTGAGCACAAAAGGCATGAAGGTCCATGCGTAGTTTTCAATGGTGTTGTTGACAACAACAACCAGAAAACGCGGGACTATCGCGAAAATCATGAACAGGAAAAACAGCACCGAGCTCAGGATCAAAGCGCTGATGCAGTAATTGATGTCTTGAAAAATGCGCAGGTCAATCAACTTCGGGACTTGGATCACGCGCCAGGCAAAGAGCGCAAGCAGCAGCGCTGCGCTCACCAGCATCACCGCCAACAAGGGGCTCGCCAGCCACTCGCGCTGATTGCCAAATTCCAGGCCAATGGTCAACAGGCCAAAGCCTCCCGCCATCAGCCCATAGCCCAGCCAGTCAATCTCTGCCTTTGGGTCGCCAGGGGTGGCTGGCATGAGCCGCGCAATCACGGCCACAACGGCCAGGGTCAGCAGACCCAGCCCGGCGTACAGCACCCGCCAGCTCAGATGCCAGGTCACCAGCGCCGCGACCGGGATGCCCATGCTTGAGCCGCTGACCAAGGCCAGGGCGACCAAGCCTTTCCCCATGGGTGTGTAGGTCTCGCCAAGCTGACCTCCCAGATATCCACCGGCGGCCGCCGGAATGACTCCGGCGCCAAGCCCCTGCAAGGCCCGCATGGCGATGAACAGCTGCGGATCGCTGGCCACTGAGGCGATCAGGCAGGCCACCGCAAACAGCCCAGGGCCCAAGGTCGCAATCGCCTTGGCACCGATCCGGGCGCGCAGGCTGCCCAGCAGGGGCATGATCAGCGCAGCGGGCACCAGAAACGCCACCATGAACCAGGTCGACAGGTAAGGCGTGCCGCCCACATCGCCGCTCACATAGTTGTGCGCGGGCACCCCAACCGAGTCGGTGGCAAAAAACAACAGTTCCAGCAGCACAAAGCCAATGGCCACAACTCCCCGGTCGGTCAGCCAGAAGCTGCTGGGTTGACCTGGCTGGGTTTTTGGCACGCGTCGGGGCTGGCAGCGGGGATCGTGGCCTCAGTGTTGCGTCCTGATGCCGAAAATGGAATGAGCCCGGGATCTGCCCATGTCCGCTCGTCATCGCCTTGGCCATGTCGCCCTGCGGGTGCAGGACATGGCGCGGGCCAAAGCCTTCTATGAGGGTCTGGGTCTCCGCCTCACCTGGGACGCCGAGGACTGGTGCTACCTGCAGTGGCCTGCCAGCGGCGAAGGCATTGCCCTGCTCAGTCCCAGTTATCGCGCGGCAGGGCCCCATTTCGCCCTGCACTTTGATGAGCGCGGCGATGTGGATCGGGTCCGTGAGCAGCTTGTGCAACAGGGCCATGCCTGCGGCCCCGTGCATGACCATCGCGATGGCACCGCGTCGTTTTACATGCAGGATCCTGAGGGCAACTGGCTGGAGATGCTCTACGAGCCCAAAGAGGGGCTCCCCTCCAACATCGGCGCACAGCCGATTGCGCTGAAGCGGGTGTGAGGACAGCGATCCAAACCGAGACCCTGGAGCTGCTCGAGTGGCCGCGGCTGGCCCAGCAGCTGGCCAGTTTTGCCAGCACGGCGCCAGGCCGACGGGCCTGTGAGCAGCTGCCGCTCGCCCCAGATCCCAGTGCCAGCGAAGTCTTGCTGGCCATCACCGGGGAGCTGCTGGGGCTTGATGGGGTGCTGGAAGGGGGGCTCAGCTTTCAGGGGGTGGCCGATGTTGACCCCGTTGTGGCCCTCTGCCGCAAGGGCGGCATGGCCCGCGGTGAGGCTCTGCTGGAGCTGGCTGCCACGCTGGCGGCCGCGCGGCGGCTCAGGCGGCAGATCGACGACCCTGAGCTCAGACCCCACAGCAGCGCCCTGGTGGCTCAGCTGCGCACCCTGCCTGAGCTCGAGCAGCGCCTGCGCTTCTGCCTCGAGGAGGGCGGCAGGGTGGCCGACCGCGCCAGTCCCGAGCTCGCCGGCGTGCGGCGTCAGCTGCAGGGGGTGCGCTCTGAGCGGCGCGAGCGTCTGCAGGAGTTGCTGCGCCGCTACGCCCCCCTGCTGCAGGACACCGTCATTGCCGAGCGCAATGGCCGCCCCGTGTTGGCGGTCAAGGTCGGTGCCGCCGCCCAGTTGCCGGGCCTGGTGCACGACACCTCGGCCTCAGGCAGCACGGTGTTCATGGAGCCCCAGGCGGTGATCAGCCTGGGCAACCGCGCTCGCGAGCTCGAGGGCCAGGAGCGCGAGCTCGAAGATGCCGTGCTGCTGCAGCTCAGTGCCCTGGTCGCCGAGCAGGCCGAACCGCTCGAGCCGTTGCAGCGTGTGCTGACCGCACTCGATGGCGGCTTGGCGCGGGCCCGTTACAGCGCCTGGATGGGTGCGGTGCGCCCCGAGCTCGCCGCTGACCCCTCGGCGGCGTTTGAGCTGCGCGAGCTGCGCCATCCGCTGCTGGTCTGGCAGCAGCGGCGCGAGAACGGTGCTGCGGTGGTTCCGGTGAGCCTCACCGTCAGCCCCGAGCTGCGGGTGGTGGCGATCACCGGACCCAACACCGGCGGCAAGACCGTCACGCTCAAGAGCCTGGGGCTGGCGGCCCTGATGGCCCGCGCCGGCTTGTGGTTGCCCTGCAGTGGCACGCCGCGGCTGCCCTGGTGCTGCCAGGTGCTGGCCGACATTGGCGATGAGCAGTCGCTGCAGCAGAACCTGTCCACCTTTAGCGGGCACATTCGCCGCATTGCCCGCATTCTTGAGGCCTTGGCCACACCGGCGCAGGGGGCTTCGCTGGTGCTGCTCGATGAGGTGGGCGCCGGCACCGACCCGGCCGAGGGCTCGGCCCTGGCAGCTGCTTTGCTGCGCCATCTGGCCGATCGCGCCCGGCTCACGGTGGCCACCACTCACTTTGGTGAGCTCAAGGCGCTCAAATACAGCGACGCTCGCTTTGAAAATGCCTCGGTCGGCTTCGACAGCGAAACCCTGGCGCCCACCTACCGGCTGCAGTGGGGCATCCCAGGACGCAGCAATGCCCTGGCGATCGCCCGCCGCCTCGGCCTGGCCGAGCCTGTGCTTGAGCAGGCTGAGGCTCAGCTGGCCCCGTTGGCGGCGGGCGATGTCAACCAGGTGATTGCCGGCCTTGAAGATGAGCGTCAACGCCAGCAGGAGGCGGCCGAAGACGCCGCAGCCCTGCTGGCCCAGACCGAACTGCTGCACGAAGAGCTGCTGCTGCGCTGGGAGCAGCAGCAGCAGCAGAGCGTTGAGCTGCAGGAGCAGCGCCGCCAGCAGCTCGAGCGCTCCATTCGCCAGGGACAACAGGAAGTGCGCCGCATCATTCGCCGCCTGCGCCAGGGCGGCACGGCTGCTGCGGCCAGCAGCGCCAAACTGGGTGAGACGGCCCGCCGCGCCGGTCAACGGCTGCGCGAGCTCGAGCAGCAACACCGCCCCGCCCCCGAACAGCGCGAACACCGCGGTTGGATGCCGGCGGTGGGCGATCGGGTGCGGGTGCTGTCCCTCGGCAAAGCCGGCGAAGTGCTGGCCCTGGCCGATGACAGCCAGGAGCTCACCGTGCGCTGCGGGGTGATGCGGCTCAACGTGCCGCTCACCGGTATCGAAGGGCTCCACGGTGAGAAGCCGGAGCCGCCGCCGCCGCCCCAGGTCACCGTGCGAGCCAAGACGGCGCTGGGCGGTCCAGGCCCGGGGGTGCGCACCGAGCGCAACACGGTCGATGTGCGCGGGCTGCGGGTGCATGAAGCCGAAGCCGCGCTGGAGGAGCGTCTGCGCGTGGCCAATGGACCGCTGTGGGTGATCCATGGCATCGGCACCGGCAAGCTCAAGCGCGGCCTGCGCCAGTGGCTCACCACCGTGCCCTATGTGGAGCGGGTGGCCGATGCCGAGCAGGGTGACGGTGGCCCCGGCTGCAGCGTGGTTTACGTGCGCTAGAGCGGCGGCAGGCTGGGTTCGCCCGTTCGCCGGCTCTGCTCGCGTTGCGGCCGCGGCAGCGCCTGGCCGGCGGCATCGAACAACCGCCACCCTTCGGCTTCAATCTCAAGGTGAACGTGCTCGCCGGGGCGAATCTGCTGGGTGGGCTCAGCGCGCAGCTGCACCAGATGGTCGCCATCGGCCAGGCGGCAGGTCAGCACTTGCTCATTGCCAAGGGCCTCCACATGGCACACCTCGGCGGCCAGATTGCGGTTGGTCGCAGGGGCCAGGCGTACATGCTCGGCCCGCAGACCCGCGGTCAGCTCAGCTGCACCATGCCAGCAGGCCAGGGCTTCGGCACTCGGGCCACTGGGGCTGAAGCGCCTGCTGCCCAGTTGCAGTTGACCGCCGCCTGCCAGTTGCACCGGCAGCAGATTCATCGGCGGGCTGCCGATGAACTGGGCCACAAACAGATTGGCGGGCCATTGGTAGAGCTCCATCGGTGTGCCCAGCTGCTGCAATCTGCCGGCATTGAGCACGGCGATGCGGTGGCCCATGGTCATCGCCTCGACCTGGTCGTGGGTGACATACAGCGTGGTGGTGCCCAGGCGCCGCTGCAGCTCCACGATCTGGCTGCGGGTGCCGGTGCGCAGTTTGGCGTCGAGGTTGCTGAGCGGCTCATCCATCAGAAACACGGCCGGTTCGCGGGCGATCGCCCGGCCCAGCGCCACCCGTTGCTTTTGACCGCCAGAGAGCTCCTTGGGCCTGCGCGCCAGCAGCGGTTCCAGCTCGAGCGTGGCAGCCACTTCGGCAATGCGGCGTTCGATGCGCTGTTCGCGAGGTGATGGCAGCTGCAGTGCTTGTGGCAGCGGCCGGCAGAGGCGATGCAAGCCGTCCTGCAGGTGCTCGAGCGGGTTGCGCCGCTGGCTGCGCCTGAGGCCAAAACCGATGTTATCGGCCACGCTCAGATGCGGGTAGAGCGCGTAGCTCTGAAACACCATGGCCACATCGCGCCTGGAGGGCCGCACCCGCGAGACGGCGCGGCCCCCCACAAAGATCTCGCCGCCTGTGGGTTGCTCGAGCCCGGCTAACAGCCGCAGCAGGGTGCTTTTGCCGCAGCCCGAAGGGCCGACCAGCACCAAAAACTCGCCATCGTCAATCTGCAGATCAAGGTTCTCGAGCACCGTCACCGGTTGCTGCTGATCACCACCACCGGCGCGCGGCGGATAGGTCTTGCAGACCTGCTGAAAGCAAACGTCAGCCAACGCGGCGGCCCCAAAGGTCTCAGGCGGCCGCGATCCTAGGTTTACTGCGTATGCAGTTCATCGATCAGGCGCGCATCGCCGTTCATGCCGGCCGCGGCGGTGACGGAATTGCTGCGTTTCGCCGCGAAAAATATGTGCCAGCCGGAGGTCCCTCCGGTGGCGATGGTGGCCGCGGCGGCGATGTGGTGTTGCGCGCCGATGGCAACCTGCAGACCCTGCTGGATTTCAAGTACAAGCGCCAGTTTGTGGCCCCCGATGGCCGCCGTGGTGGGCCCAACAAGGCGACCGGTGCCAGTGGTGATGCTCTGGTCATCAAGGTGCCCTGCGGCACCGAGGTGCGCGATGCCAGAACGGGCATCCTGCTGGGTGATCTGACCGAAACGGGACAGGAACTCCCCGTTGCCTTTGGCGGTCGAGGTGGTCTGGGCAACGCCCACTACCTCAGCAACCGCAACCGGGCGCCTGAAAAGTTCACCGAAGGCCGTGACGGCGAGATCTGGCAACTCCAGCTTGAGCTCAAGTTGCTGGCCGAGGTGGGCATCATCGGTCTGCCCAATGCGGGCAAGAGCACGTTGATCGCCGTGCTTTCAGCGGCGCGTCCCAAGATTGCCGACTACCCCTTCACAACGCTGGTGCCCAATCTGGGGGTGGTTCGCAGGCCCAGCGGCGACGGCACTGTGTTTGCCGACATACCAGGGCTGATTGCAGGCGCATCCCAGGGCGCCGGCCTTGGGCATGACTTTTTACGCCACATCGAGCGCACGCGCCTGCTGGTGCACATGGTCGATGCGGGCAGCGCCGCACCTCTCGACGATTACGCCGTTGTGATGGGCGAGCTCGAGGCCTATGGCCATGGCCTGGATCAGCGACCCAGGATTGTGGTGCTCAACAAAATTGAGCTGCTGGATCCCGAGGAGCTCAAGCAGCTCCAAAAGGAGCTGGCAGTGCTCAGCAGCCTTGAGGTGTTGTTGATTTCAGCGGCGGCTGCCCAGGGCTTGGATGCCCTGCTGGCAGCCGTCTGGCAGGAACTGGGGATTCAGTCGTCGTAGACGAGGCACTCAGGCGCCTCGGGGTTGAGATCGCAGAAGACCTCCATCGGGGTGGGGTCGTGGTTGTCACCGGGGTGATGCTCCTTGTACTCCTTGAGACCCTTGAGCTCTTCTTCGAGGTGGCGCACCTTGCCCATGTCACCGGCGGCACGGGCCGCTTCGATCTCGCTTTGATCCTTCTGGATGTGCTCGTCGATGGATTTCATGGATGAACGGCCTCTTCAGCCTTCATTTCAGCGCGCCTACCTTACGGGTGGTGGGGCCGGCCACGGTCAAGTTGTGTCGCACTGCTGATCGGCCCAGTCGTGGCTATGCCGTGGGTAACCGCTGCTGAGCGAGCTGCCATGCCCAGGATCAAAGCCCGCCGCGGCCGCCACTTCATCGATGAGGGCGGCCGTCTGTTCTGGATCAATGGCCCAGAGGAGCACTGTTACCTCTCTGAGCAGCGCCTCTGGCGCCTGGGCTTGAGCTTTGACGATGTGTTGGATTGGAAACAATGCGCGCCCAGTGGGCTCGTCAGTCAACGCTTCACCTCGCTGCAGGCTGCGCTCGAGGCCTACGAGCACAACCAGATCCAGTGGTACCAGGATCTGTACCTCAAGCGCATGGGGGCCCAGATGGCCGTACATCGCGGAGACGACGACTACAAGCCCACGGTGATGAAACAGGCCGAAGCCCAGGGAGCGCGGCCGCGCCGGCAACCCTGGAAGCTCCCGGAGCCCTGCGGTCCTGTCTGCGGCTTGCCCCCAAGAGCAGAGGTCAGTGGCACGGTGGGCTCCCCTGAGGTGAGCCACCCCCGCCGGCGGCGCCGCTCAGCCGGGCAGGTCGCTGAGCTCTAGCCAGCGCTCTTCGCCGCGGTCGATCTGCGCGCTCAACGCTGCCAGCTCCTGGCTGAGCGCCTCAAGCGCGCTGTAGTTACTGCCGCCAGCTGCCAGTTGCTGCTCCAGGTCGGCCCGCCGAGCCTCCCAGGCCGGCAGCTCCTGCTCGAGGTTGTGCAGTTCACGGGTTTCCTTGAAGCTCCGGCGCCGCGCCACTGATGGCTTGCGATCGACGGCGCTGCTGGCCCCTGTTGGCCCTGTCTTGGGGACTATTGGGCTTGGCTCAGCGTGTTGACGGGTCTCGAGGTAGGCGCTGTAGTTGCCCTCAAAGCGCTTCAGCTGGCGGTTCTCAAAGCTGAACAGCCGGTCGACGCAGCGATCGAGAAAGTAGCGGTCGTGCGAAACAACGACCACGCAGCCGCGAAAGTCCTCGAGAAAGTCTTCGAGCACGCTCAGCGTCTGCACATCGAGATCGTTGGTCGGTTCATCGAGCAGCAGCACATTGGGCGCCTCGATCAGCAGCCGGCACAGATGCAGCCGCCGCCTCTCCCCGCCTGAGAGACGGCTGACGCTCTGATGCTGCTGCGCTGGTGGAAACAGAAACCGCTCCAGCAGCTGGGAGGCGCTCAGCTGGCTGCCCGCCAGCTCGATGCTGCTGGCTGCCTCGAGCACCACATCGATGACCTTGCGATCGCGTCCGGCCGCATCCGTGGCACGCAGAACGCCATCGCTGTGCTGATCGAAATAGGCAAGTTTCACCGTGCTGCCCAGCTCCAGCAGTCCCTGCTGCACGCCGCGCCGGCCCGCGATCAAATCGAGCAACGACGATTTGCCGCTGCCGTTGGGGCCGATGATGCCGACCCGGTCTTCTGGGTTGAAGGCGTAGCTGAAGCCTTCCAGCAGTGGCGGCATGCCAGCGCTGCGGCTGTCTTCGCTCGCCCAAATGCAGAGCTCCTCGGCTTCGATCACCCGCTTGCCCAGACGGCGGCGGTTGCTGGCCAGGCTCAGGTCGCCGCGCTGTTGGCGTTTGGGTGCCTCCTGCATGGCTTCGATCCGTTGGATGCGCGCCTTCTGCTTGGTGCTGCGGGCTTTGGGTCCGCGTCTGAGCCATTCCAGTTCGCGGCGCAGCACCCCTTTGAGCTTGGCCTCGCTGGCCTGGGCTGCCGCCTCGGCGTCGGCCTTGCGCTGCAGGTAGGTGGCGTAGTTGCCCTCGCAGAGGTTGGCTTCGCCGCGGTCCACCTCGACAATGCGGCGCGTGACCTGATCAAGCACGTAGCGATCGTGGGTGATCAGCACCAGGGCTCCGGCAAAACGCTGCAGATAGCCCTGCAGCCACTGCACACCATCGGCATCCAGGTGGTTGGTGGGTTCATCAAGCAGCAACACCTCGGGTTCGGCCACCAGGGCCGCCGCCAGGGCCAGGCGTTTGCGATAGCCCCCTGAGAGCTCCCCCACCCGCTTGCGGTGATCGCTGATTCCCAACCGTTGCAGTACCTCGCGGATCTGTTGCTCCAGGCCCCAGGCCTGGCTTTGGTCCATGCGGTGGTTGAGCTCACCCAGCTGGGCCATCAGCGAGGTTGCGTCCTGGCCTTGGCCGTGGGCATCAGCCAGGGCCTGGCTCAGCTCGGTGTAACGCCGCAGCAGCTGCATTTTCTCGCCGCTGTCGCAGAACACCTGCTCCAGCACCGTGCGCTCAGGATCGAGCTGGGGGTCTTGATCCACCAGCACGATGCGCGTTTGCGCTGAGCAGCGGCGCTGGCCGCTGCCCAGTGGCTCGCGGCCGGCAAGCACCCGCAGCAGGGTTGATTTGCCGGCGCCGTTGGGCCCGATCAGGCCGAGCCTCTCGCCCGCAGCGATGTGCAGATCGAGATGTTCAAACAGGGTGCGCAGGCCGAAATCCTTGCCGGCATCCACCAGGCTGATCAGGCTCAAGGTGCCTGCTCCACAGCGCTGTTGCCACGATTGGCTTGTTGGCGCAGCTGCTCGAGATGGGCAAAGACACTTTTGTCGCCCACATCGGCCGCGGCTGGCATCGGAACTTTGCGAAGGCAGAGCACCAGCAGCAGCGTTGCTTCAAGCGCCATCAGCTGGAGCGTGCTCTGGCCCTGGAGCAGCCCGCCCAGATAGCCCAGCAGAGCCACTGGCAGCAGCAGGGTCACGCCAATGGCCTCCAGGCGCCGAAAACAGAAGAACTCCTTGAAGCCGATACCCGCTAACGCTGCAAACAGGGGGCCAATCGCCAGGATCCAGAGGCGTTGCTCGCGCAAGGCCTCGGCCATGCCGCTGGCGCCGCTGCTCGCGGCCAGAACCAGCGCTCCAACACAGCCCAACAGCCACAGCAGCTGCAAGCCCTGGTGCAGCGGCTTGAGATAGATGTGAATCCACTGCAGTGCCAGGCCGATCGCTGCGGCGAGCAGCAGCAGCCACGGCCACAGCATCTGGGAGCCCCACCACTGCCATTGCACCAGCAGGCCCAGCTGGGCCGCCGCTGCCACAAGCAGGGACAGCCGGTAGCTGAGCACCTCGCGGCGATCGCGCGCGTCAATGCTGAACGGTCCATAGACCCCTTCGAACACAGGGTCGCTCATGGGGCTGCGGCGGGGCCTGCCACCAGTGTGGACAACGGCGGCGCGGCCGGCACGATGCCACTGGGATTCAGCGGAAACAGGGCGCCGAAGTAGTCGCGCCGCCAGGCTTCTGGCCAGCAGGTCTGGTCAACGCCCTGCAGCGCGTAGAAGCGCCGCCGCCAGTCGGCCAGAGCCGGCAATTGCCAGAGCGTTCGGCGCGTGCAGCCGAACAGCGGTGCATAGACCAGCTCCAGCCTGATCAGCGTGGGGAACAGCACCACATCAGCCAGGCTCAGCGCTGGCCCGCTGAGCCAGCTGCCGGGATGGGCGGCCAGATCGGCATCCAGCGCATCAAGGGTGTCAAACAGCTCAGCCTCGGCGCGGTCATAGGCCGCCTGGGTGCGGGCAAAGCCGCAGCGGTAGACCCCGTCGTTGACGCTGTGCTGCAATCGCTCACGCCATGTTGTGGTGCTGGCGGCCTGAGCAGCGGGCTCCAGCTCGAGCGTGGCGCCGGGCCAGCGGTTCAGCAGCTCGATCAACCGTGCGCTTTCACTGAGCACAATGGTCTGCTGGCTGCGCGAATAGAGCACAGGCACGGTGGCCCGGGCTGTTGCTGCAGCACCGCTGCGTTGGTACAGCTCGGCCAGGGTGCTGCACCCTTCAAAGGCCTGCTGGAAGCACCAGCGCCCGGCCTTGGGGTCTGGTTCCACCACCAGCAGGCTGATCGACGGCCCGAGCTGCCGCAGGCTCCACACCAACCAGGCCCGGTGGGCCCAGGGGCAGCTGCGCCCCACGATCAGCACATGCCCATCGGGGGCTGCGGCATCGGTCGGCAGGGGCGGCAGCTGGTCAAAGGCCCCCGGCGGCCTGCGGTAGTTCCCCTGCGCATCTGCAGGACCCAGCCCCCCCATGAGCTGCAGCCACTGCCAGTGCCAGAGGCAACGCGCCGTGCGAACCAGGCTCGAAGGTGGTGCCATGCCGTGCGTCAGGCTGAAGGCCGTGATCCAACAAAGCCCATGGGTGTGACCACGGGTGGCTCAATCCTGGTTGTGGCCGGGACCCATGGCAACGAGCGCAATGCTGCCTGGTTGCTTGAGCAGTGGCAGGGCGATGCCGCCACGCTCAACACCCAGGGGCTGCCGCTTGTGTTCGAACGCGGCAACCCTGCTGCTTTGCAGGCCTGCAGGCGGTACATCGACCGTGATCTCAACCGCAGCTTTGCGCCTGAGCTGCTGAGCGATCCAGCCCAGCAAGACCTTGAGGTCTGCCGCGCCCGCGAGCTGTTGGCGCGCCATGGTCCGCAGGGAGCCGTCCCAGCCCAGGTGGTCTTTGATCTGCACAGCACCACGGCGGCCATGGGCAACAGCCTGGTGGTCTATGGGCGCAGAGCAGCTGATCTGGCCTTGGCTGCTGGCATGCAGCAGCGCCTTGGCCTGCCGATCTATCTGCATGAAGCCGACGGCGCGCAGACGGGCTTTCTGGTCGAGCGCTGGCCCTGTGGTCTGGTCGTCGAGGTTGGTCCTGTGCCCCAAGGGGTGATTCAGGCCACCATTTGCCGCCAGACCCAGCTGGCCCTTGAGGCGGGTCTGGAGGTGCTGGCCCAGGCACGGGCCGGTGCCTTGACGTTGCCGCGCCAGCTGGCGGTGCACCGGCATCTGGGCAGCGTCGATCTGCCGCGCAGCCAGGGCGGCTCGCCGGCTGCTCTGTTGCACCCGGCCCTGCAGGGCGCCGATTGGCGCCCGCTTGGGCTGCACGACGCTGTGATGCTCAAGGCTTCAGGAGGCCCGATCTGCCTGGGCGAGGTGCTTCCGCCAGCCCTTGCAGGGCAAGCGCGCTACTGGCCGGTGTTTGTCAATGAAGCGGCCTATGACGAGAAAGGCATTGCCTTTGCCTTGACCCGTCGGGAGGAGTGGTCTGTTCACCATGGCTGGTGCGAAGCCCTGCAGGTCCAGGCCCAGGGCCTTTAACGGGGGCTGCCGTTGTAATTGACCTGCAGCACGCTGCGGCCATCGGCCGAGATGGTCACTTCGGTTTCAACGCTGGGACGCTGGTTGTTTTGCTGCCAGCCAGGAGCACCGCCTGGAAAGCGGAAGACATAGGCATTGGGTGTGTTGCGGCCCTCGCGGGCGTTGTTGTTGTTGCTGTCCTCAGGGCTGCTGATCAGACAGGAGTTGTTGGCGTTGGCGGTCTGAAACATGCACTGAGCTGGTCGATAGACGCTCAATCCGCCGTTCTGGGCAATCGCTGTAGCGCGCGCCAGATTGATGGCCCGCACGGCACTGGCAGGAACGGCCGGTTGGGCCACTCCGCTACCGGCCAGGCAGGCCAAGCTGCCGGCAGTCAGGGCCGTGCCCAGCACCACAGTCTTGAGTTGCCCTTGCAGGCGCGAAAGTTTGAGATTCAAAGCCTGAATTGCTGCTCAGATCAGCCTGTCTGGTGATGGCGAGCTGTCAAGCGAGCACCGCAAGTTGAAGCGAATCTCAACCGCATACGAGGGTGTTCTGCTCCTTGGTGCAGGGCAGGTCGCTCACCTTGCCGTCTGACCAATAGATCCGCAGCCGGTCGTCACTGGTGCCGCTGCGGTAAGTGAGCGATTTGACCGGCCCGACGGGTGTCTTGCCGGATGCTTCAGGGCTGGCTGGGGGGCTGAGCTGGTTGAGGCGGCGCTCGAGTTGCTCGATCTGAAGCTGCATTTGCTCCTGACGTTGCAGCAACTGTTCGTTGCGAGCGTTGTTGGGACTGCTGCAGCCAGCCAGGCCTACAGCTGCTGCGCTAAGGAGCAGGGCGGACCAGGTCCCTGGCAAGGCTGCTTTGACACAGAGGCTTTTCGGCATGGCATGCAGCTGGTTGGAGCCGTCTTAGCAGCGCCCACCCAACATCAGCCGAACTGATGGGTCTGATTGGCAGCGCTGATGGGCCCTGGGCCGCGGCCCTTCACACGCTGCGCAATCTTCCTTTACACTCCTTCACGACGGTTCACCGTCCTCTCGGG
>Ga0194111_10003435_pt1 | contig 18835 bp, 15 predicted proteins | sample TA2KigC300mmetaG_FD_146194 | JGI IMG/M metagenome (GOLD analysis project Ga0194111, IMG submission 146194) | Freshwater microbial communities from Lake Tanganyika, Tanzania - TA2015033 Kigoma Deep Cast 300m | ecosystem: Environmental > Aquatic > Freshwater > Lake | place: Tanzania: Lake... | reverse complement strand
CCAGCCAAGCCGCTGGGCCACCCACGAGCCCACGGTGGTCTTTCCGCATCCGGAGACACCCATCACGATGAGGATCACGCGGAGAGGCTAGGGAGATCGGGCCCGGAGTAGAAACCGGAAAAGGCGGGGGACTCGCCCGGCAAGGAGACCTGGAGGAAGGCCATCGGAGGAGAGAATGGGCGGAGTCACTGTCGAAGGCTCGACGGCCCGGAACGCCAGCCCCCCAAGAATTCCCGTCTGCGGATCACCCGGGGGGGCCTGCTGCGTGCCCCGCGGCTCCTCTGTCCACCTGGGTTCATCGTGCGTCACAACGCCCAGCAGGCCCCTCGGAACCAACCCGATTCAACCGATTCCCCTGGTTCCCAAATCCGACCTCCCTCCCCCTCTTTTCTCCGCGGCTCCGGGCCTCCGTGTGAGTCCCCTCCGCGTGCACTCCCCATGCCGCGAAGTCACTTGAAGCAGGAGGCATCCCTCATACCCTCCACCGATGCGTCCCGAATCGCTCGCGTTCCTCGAAACCCTGGTCAACACCCCCAGCCCCACCGGACACGAACACCGCGGCCAAAGGGTCTGGCTCGACTACGCCCGGCAGTTCGCCGACGAGACGTTCAGCGATGCCTATGGCAACTGCGTGGCGCGGATCGGCAGCGGGCGCCGCCCCCGCATCATGCTGGCCGCCCATGCCGACGAGATCGCCATGACGATCAACCACGTCACCGAGGACGGATTCATCCACGTCCGCCGTGCCGGCGGGGTGAACCCCGGCATCACCCGCGCCCAGAGGGCGGTCATCCACTCCAGGTCCGGCCCCGTCCCCGGCGTCTTCGGGTCCGTCGCCCCCCACCTCACCAAGGGCGACGACAAGAGGGACGAGCCCAAGATCCACGATCTCTTCCTCGACATCGGGGAGACCTCGCGCGAGGCGGTCCTGAAACGCATCCGGATCGGCGACCCGATCACGATCGCCGCCGGGTTCCAGCGTCTCAACGACGACATCGCCGTGGCCCGAGCCTTCGACAACCGGATCGGCACCTGGGCCGTGGCCGAGACGCTCCGCCTCATCCGGGAGGATGGCGGTCCGATCGAGGCCGAGGTGTGCGCCGTCTCCAACATCCAGGAGGAGGTCGGGCTGCTCGGTGCCCGACAGATCGCCTACTCGCTGCACCCGGATGTGGCGCTGGTGGTGGACGTCACCCACGCGACCGACATCCCGACCGTCGACAAACGCCAGCATGGCGACGTACGCCTCGGACGCGGGCCGACGCTGACCCACGGCGGTTGCAACCACCCCGGGGTTGTGGCCCGGCTCGAGGAGTGCGCCTCGGATTCGAAGATCGCACTGCAGCACGAGGCGATGAGTTCCACGAGCGGCACCGACACCGACGTCATCTTCTGGACGCGTGGCGGCATCCCAAGCGCCCTGGTCAGCCTCCCCAACCGCTACATGCACTCGCCGGTGGAGATGATTTCCCTGAAGGACCTCGCACAGGTCTCGGTCCTTCTCGCGGCCTTCGTCCGGAGCGTCCATGGCGGGGAACAGTTCAAGGTGGCGCTCTGACCGCCACGGGGCCGTCCTGGGCGGATTCGCGCAGGTGCCGCGCCGCGAATCCCGTCAAAAGCGTTGCCCCACCGGAAACGGTTCGCCTAGACTTACCTCTCACCCAAATTCATCTCGATTACTATGAGTGACTCCTACGTTCCCCTGATCAGCTCCGGCCTCGCCGGCCCGCTCGGCATCCTCCACCTTCCCCGCCTCTGGCAGAAGGTCTCCCTCGAGAGCCGCGGCAAGCTCGCCCCCGGCTATCCTGGCATCGGCCAGGGCTATGACATGATGGTCATCGGCGCCCTCGGCCTGAAGGCCGAGTCCGTCAAGGCCTTCATCACCGAGCAGAAGCCCACCTATCCCCAGTTCGAGGCCTGGATCAAGCAGCAGCCCGGCGTCAACCTCACCAAGGGCAACATCCACAAGCTCAACGTCTCCATCGCCGGCTACATCCATGCCGACGAGACCCGGAAGGGCATCCTCTCCGCCAACGGTCTCCCGGACGACGGAAGCGTGCTTCCCGACGCCATCAACCTGAACAACCTCGACGACTGGTTCGAGTTCCATCAGGCGGTGCTCAAGTAACCCGGGACACCCCTGTGAATCGCAAGGCCGGCACTTTGGCGCCGGCCTTTTTGTTTTCCTCGGAACGGTTGCCGACACCGACTTCCGCGATACCCTGATCTTCCATGCCAAAAGCCATCACTCTCGCGCTCAAGGTCGGTGACCGTGCCCCTGATTTCGAGGCGCTCACAACGGACGGCACCCAGGTCCGGCTTCGCGACGCCAAGGGGAAGCCGGTCGTCCTGTTCTTCTATCCCAAGGACGACACCCCGGGTTGCACCAAAGAGGCCTGCGGGTTCCGCGACCTCCATGGGGACTTCAGGAAGAAGGGGGCTTTCGTCTGGGGTGTCAGTGTCGACCCCGTTACCGCCCACCAGAAGTTCACCACCAAGTTCCAGCTCCCCTTCCCGCTGATCGCCGACACCGACAAGGACATCGTCACAGCCTACGGGGTCTGGGGTGAGAAGGTCTTCATGGGCCGCAAGTACATGGGCACGAACCGAGTCACCTTCCTGATCGGAGCCGACGGAAGGATTCAGCACATCTGGACCACCGTGAAACCCGAGGCCCACCCGGCCGAGGTCCTTGCGGTTCTGTGACCCCTATCCATCGATTTCCTGAAGTGCTTTGACTCGCAGCAGTGGCTGCTCCTAGCCTTCGGCCGCACTATTAACGTTCAACCAGTCATTACACCATGCCCATCCCTGTTGGCTCCAAAGCCCCTGACTTCGTCCTCAAACAAAAGACCGCCGCCGGACTCGAGGACATCAAGCTCTCCGACAACTTCGGCAACAAGAACACGGTCCTCTTCTTCTTTCCACTCGCCTTCACCGGGGTCTGCACCGAGGAGTTGTGCGACATCACCGCCGGTCTCGGCGCCTACCACTCGCTGAACGCCGACGTCATCGGCATCAGCGTGGACAGCCCCTTCGCACAGGAGAGCTGGGCGACCCAGAGCAAGATCGGCATCCGCCTCGGCAGCGATCTTAACAAGACCACCACGAAGGCCTACGACGTGGTGTTCCCGAACCTTGCCGGGATCGGAGACACCTCGGCTCGCGCGGCGTTCGTTGTCGACAAGAACGGGGTTGTCCAATATTCTGAGCAGACGGCCACACCCAAGGACCTACCCAACTTCGAGGCGGTCAAGGCGGCCCTGGCGAAGCTCGGCTGAACCGTCCTTTCTCCCTCAACCCCGTAGGCCCCAAGGGCCGCGGGGTTTTTTGTTCCCAGGATCCCAAGCGGAGGAAGTGCTGGCCCTTCGTTCCCGCGACTCCCGGGAACGGCTGGTGATCGACCACAGTTTTCGCTCCCAAAACCGACCGATCACCGCTCTGATCTCTCAACCATGTCCGAATCCCATCAACCCACGGAGTTCAAGATCTGGGCGGCCGACGATGTCGTCTACGGCCCTGTCCCCCTCGCCACCGTGGAACAGTGGGTGCGGGAGGAGCGGGTTGTGGCCACGACCTGGGTGCATCTCGGCGGGAAGGACCAATGGATCAAGGCCGGGGAAGTGGCGGAGCTGGACGACGCTTTCGCCGGCCGTTCGACCGCCACCGGTGCCGCGGATGGGGTGACCCCGCTGGTGATGGGTCTCCGGCCGGGAATGCTGCGACGCGTCCGCGCTCTCTCGGGCATGAACGACCAGCAGCTCGGCCGTTTCGTGCAGATCATGGAGATCGTCAAGGCCGACGCCTACAAGGTCATCGTCCACCAGGGCGCTCCCGGTGATGCGATGTACGCGGTCCTCGACGGCGAGGTCCGCGCCCGCATCATCGCAGGCGGCAAGGAGACAGAGCTCGCGCGCTTCGGTCCCGGCGACATCTTCGGCGAGATGGCTCTTTTCGATGGGGGGCCGCGCTCGGCGGACGTGGTCGCAAACTCCTCCTCAACCCTGCTCCGGATCACCGCCAACCGGTTCGAGAAACTCTGTAAGGAACAGGCCGAACTCGCCACGCCGCTCCTGTTCGAGCTTGCCAAGACCCTTGGCAAACGGATCCGGGCCGACGTGAAGAAGATCGCCGACGTCTACCAGATGGCCCGTGCCGGACATCTCGACTGAGATGCCCTCCTCCAGACACCCGTCCCAGCCCATCGCTCTGACCCTCGCCGGATCCGACTCCGGTGGCGGTGCCGGACTCCAGGCCGACCTCAAAACCTTCGCCGCCATCGGAGCCTTCGGCACCTCGGCCGTCACCTGCCTCACCGCCCAAAATCCCAAAGGGGTCTCAGCGGTGCAGGCCGTTACCCCCGCCTTCCTGCAGGAACAGATCCGGGCCGTGTTCTCGGAGCTTCGACCCGCCGCCTGCAAGACGGGCATGCTCCACAGCGACTCCCTGATCCGGGCGATCAAGGAGGTCTGGCCCACGACGAAGGCCCCGCCACTCGTGGTCGATCCCGTCATGGTCGCCACCAGCGGCGCCCAACTGCTGAAGCCGTCCGCCATCCGAACCCTAACCCGCGAGCTATTTCCCCTGGCGACCCTCATCACGCCAAACCTCGACGAGGCGGTCCTGCTCCTCGGGCACCCCATCCGATCCCTCGACGAACTGCAGGCTGCCGCGGTGGAACTCCACCTGAGATTCGGCTGCGCGGTGCTGCTCAAGGGGGGACACCTCCGACGCAGCCCCAAGGCCTCGGATGTGTTCATCGGCAGCCGTCAGCAGGTGATCCTCTCGGCACCGTTTGTCCGAGGAGTCTCCACCCACGGCACCGGCTGCACCTATTCCGCCGCGATCACAGCCTACCTCGCGCTGGGTCTCGGCCTCGAAGAGGCCGTGGGAATGGCGAAGCAGCACATCACGGCCGCCATCTCACAGAGCGTCCGGGTGGGACGACACTCGGCACTGAATCCCTTCTGGAGCTGAACGCTCGCAGAAGGCAGCCCCCGCACGGGGCGCCCACCGGAGGGACTGGCCGGTCAGGCCGGGATCTCGTCGGCCCGGAAGAACCGACGAACCTCAATCTCGGCGCTCTCGTTCGAATCCGAGGCATGGGCGATATTGTGCATGCCGTCGGTGCCGAGATCGCCACGGAGGGTGCCCTTGGGGGCCTTGCGGGAATCCGTCGGACCCAGCAGCTCACGAACCTTGGCCACGGCGTTGTCGCCGGATAGAATCGCTGCCAAGACGGGCTGAGACATCATAAAGGACAGGATCTCGGGGAAGAACGGGCGGTCCCTGAGATGAGAGTAGTGCTCGGCCAGCAGCTCCGGGGTCAGGCGCATCATCTTGGCGGCCTGGATGCGGAGGCCGGCGCGCTCGAATCGGGACAGGACCTCACCAGACAGGTTGCGTTCGACGCAGTCGGGCTTGCAGAGGATCAGTGTACGTTCCATGGGGATGCGAGTTCTGCCGGAACGAGGGCGGAGGGTAAAGGCTGATTCCTGCGTGCGGCGGCCTCGTGAATCCCAAGCCTTCCCCATCCGGCCGGTTTCATGGTGCACTTCCTCGCAGCTGCCCTATGTCTGACACCCCGGATCCCACTACCGACGGATTCCTCCTCATGGCGCAGTCGATTCCAACGCCGTGGATCAGCATGGACCTCCTCACGGAGGCTCTCCTTGCGGTCGGCGCCTGCCTGCTGCTGCTTCTGAGCCTTCCCGGTGGATCCCGGATGCGCGCCCGCTGGCCGGTCCTGCTGCTCGTCATGGCGCCCCTTCCCTCGATGGTGTTGCTGCTCTTCCCGAATTTCGACGGCGCGGTCGCTACAGCCAGGCTCCTCTCGCGATTCTTGATCCTCGCATCGCTGTTCCAGTCCGTCCTTCTCCTCGCCACGGCCTGCCTCTGGGAGCGGTTCCGAAAGCCCCTGCCCACGATCGTCATCGACATCCTCCGCTGGATCACGGTCGTCTTCGCCTTCATCACCATCCTGCACGAGGGCGGGATCAATGCGCAGAACCTGTTCACCGGTTCAGCCGTAGTCACGGCCGCGCTCGGATTTGCGCTCAAGGACACGCTAGGCAACGTCTTTGCCGGCCTCGCCATCCACGCGGAAAACCCCTTTGAGGTCGGCGACTGGATCCAGTACGACGCCAATCCCGCCCACATCGGCCGGGTCATCGAGGTCAACTGGCGGGCCACCAAGGTCCTCACCCTCGACGAGGCCTATGTCATCATTCCGAATGGCCAACTCGCACAGGCGTCCATCCGCAACTTCACGAAGCCCGATCCCTGGTCCCGACGGTCGCTCTTCGTCATTGCCCCCTACGGCGTCCCGACCGAACGGGTCCAGTCCATCATCCTCGATGCCATCCGGGGGAGCTTTGGCGTCCTCGACCATCCGGCCCCATCCGTGGTGACCAACGACTTCAAGGACCGCGGCATCGAGTACTGGGTCCGGTTCTTCACGAGGGATTTCGACAAGCGCGACCGGGTGGACGGCATAGCGCGCGACCGGATCTGGTATGCATTCTCCCGGAACGCCATCGAGATGCCGGTAGCGACTCATGCGGTTCGTCTCACCCAGATGCCACCGCCTCAGGTCGATTCGATCGAGAAGGTGATAGACCGCCGCATCGCACGGCTCGGCACGATCGGTCTGCTAAGCGTCTTTCAGGAGGGCGAGCTCCAGCGCATCGCCAGTGAAGGCGTCGAACGGTTGTTTGGTGTGGGCGAACCCGTCGTCCGACAGGGTGCCTCGGGCGAGAGCTTGTTCGTGCTGCTCGAGGGACGCGTGGAGGTCACTGCCCGGAACGGCAACGGTCCACCCACCCGCCTCGCAACCCTCAACCCAGGGGACTACTTCGGGGAGATGTCCCTCCTGACCGGTGCGCCCCGGTCAGCAACCGTGACGGCGCTCGAGGAGACACAGGTGCTGGAGATCTCGAAGGACTCGTTGGGCCGGATCATGGCCCTGCGCCCCGAACTCGCGACCATCCTCAGCCAGGTACTCGGGGGCCGGATGGCCGAGCGCGATGCCGTGTTCGCCAGCGCCAGACAGGAATCGAGAGGGTCCGGCGATCTGCTGGGCAGGATCCGACAATTCTTCGCTCTGTAAAGGTTGCAGACCCGGCGGCCACCCGCCCATGAAACTGAATCGTCGTGAGGGGACCCTGCTGACGGTCCTCGTCCTTGTCTGGGCCCTGTCCCCGCTGCTCCTCCATTTCCTTCTACCCCAATACGCGGACCACACCGGCGCCGTCATGGGGGTCGACCTGCTGGTGGCTAGCATCGCGTTGGTCGCCCTGCTCAGGAGTTTGGCCAGGCGCCTCGATGGCGAATGCCGGGAACGTCTCGCCTCCCTGGGATTCCAGGTCGTGGACCTCAGACACGAACTCATCCCCGACTGGATTCCGGCGGAGCATCGGGACCGTCCCCGGCTGGTGTTCGATGGATTCCAATCGCCCGGTAATACCCAGGGACGATCCGGAGACGAGCGCGTCCAGGAAGGTCTGCGAACCTCCCTGTTCGGATACCTCTGCGGACGGGAACGACGCAGGAAGGCCTACATCGTGATGCGGATCGAGAGTCCGCTCTGGATATGGCCTGAGTTCGCCTGTGCGGTCGGATCGCGGTGGTCGGGAATCCATCCGATCGAGGGCTGGGAGCGGATGCGGTTCGAGGAGGATCCCGCGTTCTCGAAGGACGCCTGGCTCCAGGCCCCCCAACCCGACCGAATCCATCCGCTCTTCACCCCGGAGCTCTGGGGCCTTGTCCTGGACCATCCAAGGTTCCGCGTCTTCGCCTCGGACCGGGTATAGATGGTCTACAGCGACACCTTCCGGCTGATCCCGGGCGAGGCCGAAGCGTTTCTCGAACAGGCAGGCCAGCTGGCAACCCGATGGACCCACGCGTTGGAGCGCGTCCGACACGGCATTTGATAAACTCGTGGCGGAGGCAGGAAGACCGATGCCGAGAGGCGGCGACGCGAAAGGAAAGTGTGGAGTCGAACGTTGAGAGTTATACGCCGAACCCCTTTAATGGACTCGCTTCCTCTCCCCGCCCATGAACTCCCATCGCCTCAACCGTCGACGATTCCTCGGCACCTCGGGCCGCATGACCGCCGCCCTTGCCACGGGAACCGGATGGCTCGCCTCATGGGCCGCCCAGGCCCAGGGTGCAAACAACAAGGTCGTCCTCGCCCTCATCGGTGCCGGCGGACGGGCCGCTGCCCACGCGTCCGGGATGTCCAAGCTGCCAGGCGTCGAGTTCAAGTACGTCTGTGATGTCTGGACCGAGCGTGGCGGCGGAATCGTCAATGAACTTGCCGCCACCCAGGGCCGTGCCCCGCGCCGGATCAGCAACATGCGCGTCGCCTTCGAGGATCCCGACGTCAACGCCGTTGTCATCGCCACACCCGAGCATTGGCATGCCCTGGCCACCGTCTGGGCCTGCCAGGCCGGCAAGGATGTCTACGTCGAGAAGAACCCCTCCATGAGCGTCTGGGAGGGACGCAAAATGATCGAGGCCGCTCGGAAATACGGACGCATCGTCCAGGTCGGATTCCAGAACCGGAGCGGTCCGTACGCCGCCACCGCCCGCGACTACATCGCCAGCGGCAAGCTGGGTCGGATCGTCCACGTGAAGGTCTACAACCTCCTCGACGGCGCCCGCTGGGAACCCGTGCCCGATGCCCCGGCCCCCGCGGGGCTCGACTGGGATGCCTGGCTCGGTCCCGCACCCGAGGTGCCCTACAATCCCGGACGCCACCGGGATTGGCATCCCTACTGGGCCTACAAGGGCGGTACCCTGGCCGACGACGCCAGCCACCAGCTCGACCTCGCCCGCATGGCCCTCGGTGATCCGGGACACCCAAAATCGGTCCTGTGCGTCGGCGGCAATCACGCGTTCCAGTCCCAACGCGAGGTTCCCGAGTTCCAATGCATCACCTACGACTACGGGGACTTCACCATGACCTGCGAGAGTGGCAACGCCACGGGATACATGCGGAAGTTCCCGGGTGAGGTGCGCTACGGCGACAAATGGCCGCACTGGCCAACCTCCGCGACCCGGATCGAGATCTACGGCACGAAGGCCCTGATGTACCTGGGTCGCCATGGCTGTGGCTGGCAGGTGGTGGTCGAGGGCGGGAAGATCCTCGACCAGGACAAGGGCTACTTTCCCGACAAGTGGCACCAGCCGAACTTCATCGACTGCGTGCGCTCCCGGAAGGAGCCCAACGCGGAGATCGCCAAGGCCCACCCCAGCGCGTGTCTCGTCCACCTCGCCAACACCTCCTACCGTGTCGGGAAGCGCCAGCTGGATTTCGACGCCACGACCGAACGCTTCACCAACAGCGGGGACGCCAATGCCCTGCTGAGGCCGGCCTATCGGAAGCAGTACCGCATCCCGGAGGTCGTGTGAGTCGGAGAGGGATTCTGAACGCCCGGAGGCCGCTGGGATTTGCCGGGCTATGCCCAACCAGGCCTCACCCGTCCCCCAACCCAACCCCGCTTCACCAGGTGGGTGCCGCAATGCTCTGTGGCACTTGGGTGTTCACGACGCCCACACTCCCCAGGCTCAAATCGCTCCCAGGCCCGGGCACCTCTCCAAATCCCGAAACCTCACCACTCCCCTATGGATGCTCCGCACCCAGTGATGTAGGGCACTGCATCACCCACCCAGTTTCCATCCACTGAGTCGTGCTCCCAATCCTTCGCCTCCTCTTCGCCCTGTCCGGCGCCGCCGGACTCGGACTCCAGCTCGGCTGGACCCGGATGCTGTCGCTGGGGCTCGGACAGGAGATCCCCGCGACCTTCGGGGTGTTGACCACCTTCTTCGCCGGCCTTGCCGGCGGGGCCTGGTGGTGGCGTCGACAACGGAACAACGCCCGGGCCCAGGCCCTGCGCTGCGCCGGACTTGAAGGTCTGATCGGTTGCTGGGCCCTGCTCACGAACTGGCTCCTCCCTGTTGCAACCGAGGCCTCCTGGCGTGCCCTGGGCCCGGCACCGTCGCAGGCCCTCCACTGGCTTGCCTGTTTTCTCCTGCCGGGACTGACCCTCCTGCCGGCCACGCTCGCCATGGGAGCGACCCTCCCGGCCATCGAACACCTCACCTCCCAGCTCCACCGCACAAACCCCCACCGCCAGCTCGGACCAGTGTACGCCGCCAACACCTTCGGCGCCGTCCTGGGGGTGGCGATCGCTATCCTCTGGATCCAACCCGCCCTCGGCCTGCCCAACTCCGTGACGTTCTTCGCGGGGCTCAACCTCCTCTGCACACTCGTCCTCGCGGCCATTGGTTTCCGGTGTAGGTCCGAGGAAACCCCTGCGCAGCCCGCCCGGACCCCGCAGTCGGCATCGACCTCCCACAGGGCTATTCCGACTCCCAGTGCCGGCAATCCCATTCCTCGGCTCGGACTCCTGCTCTGGGCAACGGGTCTTCTCGGGATCGGATACGAACTCCTGGCCACCCGCCTGCTGAGCCAGGTGTTGGAGGACACCGTCTTCACCTACGCCGCAATTCTGTCCGTGTATCTGATCGGCACCGCCTTGGGCGCTGCACTGCAGAACCGGCTCGCGCCGGACCCAGGCCGGGCCGTGCCGCGGTGGCTGATCGCCCTGGCGACCTCGGTGGCCCTCGCCGGCTGGACCTTCCCCGTCACCGGCGCCCTGAGCGGACTGCTGCGTGGTTGGATCGGGGACGGAACCCTCGCGTCAATCGCCTCCGAGTTCGGCGTGGCCCTCTCCGTCATGGCCCTGCCCTCGGTTGTCATGGGACTCCTCTTCAGCACCCTCGCCACCGCAGCGCGGGGCTCCCCTATGGGACTGGCTCGCGGTGTGGCTTGGAATCTCATCGGCGCAGCCCTCGCCCCGGTCGTGGTCGGACTCGGCCTCCTGCCCGCCCTCGGATCCCGCTGGACGCTGATCCTGCTCGGGACCGTCTACCTCGCCCTACTCGAACTTCTCCGACTGCCCCGCCCCCATTGGATCGGAGTGATCGGAGTTGCCGCAGCCCTGTTCGTCCTTCCCCGGAATCTGCACCTGCAACAGACGCCTCCCGGCAGCCAGATCCTCCACCTCGTGGAAGGGCCGTCCGACACCGTCACGGTGGTGCGGCAGCCCGACAGCAACCGGATCCTCCGCACCAACAACCGGTTCACCATGGGCGGTACCGCCTCCACGATCGCAGAGCGTCGGCACGGCCATCTGCCCCTGCTGTTCCATCCCAGTCCGCGCCATGCCCTGTTTCTCGGGGTGGGTACCGGGATTTCGTTCGCCTCGCTCGGAACGCATCCCGGACTGACCGCCGACGGGGTTGAACTCGTCCCGGAGGTCGCCGCGCTCCAATCCGCATTCGCACCCCAGAACGACCATGGTCCCCAGCTCCGGCTCCATGTCGCCGACGCCCGACGGTTCGTGCGGGGGTCGGTCGGACGCCACGATGTCATCATCGCCGACCTGTTCCACCCGGCGCGCGACGGTGCAGCGGGGCTCTACACCCGGGAGCACTTCACCGCCATCCGTGGGCGCCTTGCCGAGGGTGGGCTCTTCTGCCAGTGGCTGCCGCTCTTCCAGCTCGACCTGCCCACGCTGCGCACCATCACCGCCACATTCCTGTCGGTCTTTCCCGATGCCAACGGACTGCTGCTGCGCTTCAATGCCGACACCCCCGTGCTGGGACTGGTCGGCGGCACAGGGCCCCTCCAGCTGGATCCCGCGCTGCTCGAACGACGGATCACCGATCCCCGTCTCCGGGAGGCGCTCAAGCCGGTCGCGCTGGGGGACGTCTTACCGATCGCGGGATGTTGGTTCGCCGACGCCGCCTGGCTTCGCGATCTGGCAGGGGAGGCAAGGATCAACACCGACACACACCCGATCGTGCTCTTCGAGGCTCCTCGGACCCTGACGCGCTTCCCGGTACCGGGACATCGACTGCTCGGCCAGCTTCTGGATCGGCCGCGTCCGGTGCCCTCGACCCTGTTCACCGGGATCTCTCCGGAATGGCGGAGACGGTTCGACGACTACCTGTCGGCGCGGGATGCCTACCTGTGCGGGGTCATCGCCGAGGTGGATGGGGATGCGACGCAGGCGGAACAGGGATTCTGGGAGAGTCTTCGCCGGAGCCGGGACTTCACCAGCGGATACGCACAACTGGTCTCCCGTGCCTCCGCACAGGCCCGGACGGATCCCGAGAAGGCCCGACGCATCCTCGACGACCTGACCACCGCCCGACCCGATCTCAAGGTCGCTGCCGAACTCCGTGGGCGTCTAGGCCTTTGAGGGGAGCCTCAGGCCAGGCCTATCGGGTGGGTGCTGCAGGGCTCTGTGGCACAGGGGCGTCCACAGCGCCTACCCCACGCCCAAGCCACTCCCAGGCCCCGGCTCCTCTCCGAATCCCAGGCCCTCGCCACCCCACTTGTGGGTGCTCCGCACCCAGTGATGCAGGGCACTGCATCACCCACCCAACCCCACTCCCCGCAAGCCGCGTCTGTTGACACCTCTCCGTGCCCACCCTGACACTCTCGGACATTGCCCTAGCCTTCATGGCGCCCATGCCTTCCGCCTCTATGCTTCGTCTGCTCTTGGCCCTGTGCTCGGTGCTCAGTGCGCTCCGCGCCCTGTCCTCCACCCAGGACCGGGTCGATTTCAACCGGGACGTCCGCCCGCTGCTCGCCGACTATTGCTACCAGTGTCACGGACCCGACCAGGCTAAGCGCAAGGGTGGCCTGCGACTCGATCAATCGGAAGGGGCCCGCGCGCGCCTCGACTCGGGACACCACGCCATCGTACCTGGAAAGCCCACCGACTCCCGACTGCTCGCCGTCGTGACCAGCACGGATGCCGAAGAACAGATGCCCCCAGCCAAGACCGGCAAGCGCCTCAACCCGGCCCAGGTCGAACTCCTTACCCGCTGGATCCGTGAGGGTGCCGAATGGAAGGCCCATTGGGCGTACATCACCCCCGAGAAACCCGCAGCTCCCGAGGTTCGGAACCCTGACTGGCCCCGCAATGCCATCGACCATTTCCTCCTCGCCAGGATCGAGAAGGAGGGGCTCCAGCCCTCGCCTGAGGCCGATCGACGCACCCTTGCCCGAAGGGTCACGCTCGATCTCACCGGCCTGCCTCCCACCGTCGAGGAGGTGGATGCCTTCCTCGCCGACTCCAGCAGTGATGCCTTCGAGAAGCTCGTCGACCGCCTTCTGACCACGGAGGCCTACGGCGAACGGATGGCGGTCCCCTGGCTGGATCTCGCTCGGTTCGCAGACAGCGACGGCTACCACGCCGACGCCCCCCGCTCGATGTGGCAGTACCGCGACTGGGTCATCCAGGCCTTCGTCCGCAACCTGCCGTTCGACCAGTTCCTCACCGAGCAGCTCGCCGGCGACCTGCTCCCCGGGGCAACACTGGAGCAACGCATCGCCACCGCCTTCAACCGCAACGGCATGTCCAGCACCGAGGGTGGAGCCGATCCCGACGAATACCTCAACAAGTACGTCACCGACCGGGTGAACACCTTCGGCACCGTCTTCCTCGGGTCCTCCATCCAGTGTGCGGAATGCCACAACCACAAATATGACCCCTTCACCCAGCGCGAGTACTACCAGCTCTACGACTTCTTCAACCGGATCGATGAGAAGGGACTCGACAGCGATCCGGCACCTCCCTTCGTGAAGGTCCCGACCCAGGCCCAGGCCCGCGAGCTGCAGACCACCAAGACCCAGGCCCAGGAACTCGCCAACCGACACCAGAAGGCGCTCGACGTCACCCGATCCGACTGGGACTCGGTCCAGGCTGCCTGGGAGGCGGAGATCCTAAGGGGCACCGGATCGCCCGAAGGGCTCACCCTCGGTCCCTGGAGCCAGGCGGGACCGTTCGTGGAGACCGATCCCGCTGTCCCCTTCGCCAAGGAGTACGGTCCCGAGAAGGCCATCAAGGCCGATGGCACATTCCAGGACGGACGGATCACGTGGCAGTCCCGGACGAACTGGAAAGAGGGAGTGGTCCAAGGCCTCGACACCGCCATCGGGGCGACCTACCTGCACCGGACCCTCACCGCCCAAACCACGCGCACCCAACCCCTCTTCTTCGGCAGCGACGACGGCATCCGGGTCTGGCTCAACGGCAAGGAGCTGCTGTCCAAGGACCTCAGCCGTTCGGTCGGTCCCAATCAGGACGAGGTCCAGGCCCCGCTCCTCGCCGGTGAGAACCCTCTCGTGGTCAAGATCGTCAACAAGGGTGGCGCCTGCGGGATGTACTTCGCTGCCGATCGGGACGCCGGTGATCCGAAGTTCCTCGCGATGCGGGAGATCGCCCGGTTGCCCGTGTCCAAACGCACCCCGGAACAGGTTGCGGACCTGCGCCACTATTTCCGGGAGTCACACCTCCCCGAGGTGAAGACCCTTGGCACGGAGCTGGCTGCAGCCCGCAAGCGGCAGACGGATGCCGAGGCGGTGATTCCCACACTCCGCATCATGGAAGACATGGCCAAGCCCCGGGCCAGCCACATCCGGGTGCGCGGCGACTACCGGGCCAAGGGGGACGTCGTCAGCGCCGATGTACCGACCAGCTGCCTTCCTCGCGCCCGCTACATCGGATCGACGAATCGTCTCGACCTCGCCCGGTGGGTCGTCGATCCCGCCAATCCCCTGACGTCGCGCGTGGCGGTGAACCGGTTCTGGGGCCTGTTCTTCCCCAACCCCCTCGTGAAGACCGCCAACGAGTTTGGCACCAACGGGGAGCCCCCGTCGCATCCGGACCTGCTCGACTGGCTGGCCCGACAATTTATCGACGACCACTGGGACGTGAAGATCTTCCTCAAGCGGATCGTCACGAGCGCCACCTACCGCCAGTCGTCCCACGTCAACGCCGCCCGCCTCGCCCGGGATCCCGACAACCGGCTCCTTGCCCGAGGACCCCGGTTCCGGATGTCGGCCGAGATGCTCCGCGACAATGCCCTCGCGGTCAGCGGACTCCTCGTCCGACGCATCGGAGGCCCCAGTGTGCGGCCCTACCAGCCGCCCGGGCTCTGGGAGGAGAAGATGTTCGCCGGGAACAAATACGAGGTCGGCCAGGGCGAGGAACTCTTCCGCCGCAGCCTGTACACCCTCTGGAAACGCACGGTGCCAAACCCGACACTCCAGACGTTCGACGCCCCCGACCGCGCGCTGTGCACGGTCCAGCGTCAGGCCACGTGCACCCCGCTCCAGGCCTTCGTCACGATGAACGACGTCACCTACCTTGAGGCCTCCCGGGTGTTCGCCGAACGGATCCTCCGCGAGTCACCCGAGACCACGCCTCGCTCCCGCATCGACCGCGCCTTCCAGACCGCCCTGGCACGACCCGCCACCGAACGCGAACAGGACGCGATGGGACGGCTCGTGACCGACCTGGGCACCCTGTACGCCAACAACCCCAAGGCGTCCGAGGACCTGGCCCGGGTCGGACAGAGCCCCAGTTCAACCCAGATTCCTCCAAACGAACTGGCCGTCTGGACCGGCTTCGCCAGCGTGATCCTCAACCTCGATGAATGCGTGACCCGCGAGTGACCATGAACCCGCACGACACCCTCTCCCAGCTGCTGACCCGCCGTCATTTCTTTGGACGCACCGCCAAGGGCATCGGCTCGGCCGCACTCGCCTCGCTGCTCCAGCCCGCGGCCACCGCGCTCGGATCGACCGACACCCCGGCCGGCTTGGCGCCGGTCCTGCACCGTCGTCCCAAAGCCAAGCGGGTCATCTACCTCTTCCAGTCGGGCGCCCCATCACATCTCGACCTCTTCGATCCGAAGCCCCGACTCATCCAGATGAACGGCAAACCCATGCCGGAGAGCCTCACCAAGGGCCAGCGCATCGCCCAGCTCATGGGACAACCCCTCAACTGTGTCGGTAGCAAATTCCAGTTCGATCGCCACGGCCAGTGCGGCACCGAGATCTCCGATCTGCTGCCCCACATCGGCTCCGTCGCCGATGAGTTCACCCTGATCCGCTCGATGCACACCGAGGCGATCAACCACGATCCCGGGGTCACCTTGATGCAGACCGGTCATCAACAGGCCGGACGTCCGGCCATGGGCTCCTGGATCTCCTACGGCCTCGGCAGCGAGAACGACCAGCTCCCCGCATTTGTTGTATTGGCATCCGGGTTCGGTCAGGACCAGCCCCTGCTCACGCGCTACTGGGGCAGCGGGTTCCTCCCGAGCAGCCATCAGGGCGTCGAGTTCCGCTCCAGTGGCGAACCCATCCTCTTCGTCAACAACCCGCAGGGGATAACGCCGGAGATCCGCCGGCGTCTCATCGACGGCACCCGGGATCTCAACAACGAGCACCTGCGCACCGTCGGGGATCCGGAGATCGCCACCCGGATCGCCTCGTTCGAGATGGCGTTCCGCATGCAGTCGAGCGTCCCGGAACTGACCGACATCTCCAGGGAACCGCGCTCGATTCTTGAGATGTATGGGGCCGAGCCCGGCAAACCGTCCTTCGCGAACAATTGTCTCCTTGCACGCCGCCTCGCCGAACGGGGTGTCCGGTTCATCCAGCTCTACCACCGGGGTTGGGATCACCACAACAACCTGCCGGCCGACATCGCCAAGACCGCCAAGGCCGTCGACCAACCGTCGGCCGCGCTGATCCGGGATCTCAAGCAGCGGGGACTGCTCGAGGATACGCTTGTGATCTGGGGTGGTGAGTTCGGTCGCACACCGATGAACCAGGGGGACATGGCGAACGGCAACTACGGCCGGGACCATCACATGAAGGCGTTCTCCCTCTGGATGGCCGGCGGCGGCGTGCGCGGTGGAATGACCTACGGGACAACCGACGACTTCGGCTACAACACTGCCGAAAACCCCGTCCACGTAAACGACTTCCAGGCGACCCTGTTGCATCTGCTGGGGATCGAACACACGCGCTTCACCTACCGGTTCCAGGGCCGCGACTACCGGCTCACCGACATCGGCGGCGAGGTAATCCATCCGATCCTCGCCTGACTCACGCGGAGGTGCGGAGCAATCGGGACTCACAGGGGGACGCGGAGATGCGGAAAAAAGTGGAGGTGGTGGAAGACGACGCAGACCAGGACCTGAATAGGACCCAAACCGTGTTGGACTGATGGAGGGTTCACGGTTTCAACACACAGGCTCGGTGACCGCATCCAGGAACTCCTGGTGCTCTCCTCTTTCCCATTTCTCTATCCGTCCTCCGCGCCCCCGAGTCTCCGCGTGCTCCTCTCCTGCTCTCCGCGTGAGTCCCCGCTTTCCCCCTTCTGTCTTCCACACGCTCCGGGCAGTCTTGGTCGCATCACCATGCACCGACTGCTGCCGTTGTTCCTCGGGTTCGCCTGTCTCCTCACCGCCCTGCCCGTCCGGGCCGCACTGCCGGCCACTGGGCTCTTCTCCAGGACCAATCTCGTGGCCTGGTGCATCGTGCCGTTCGACTCCCGGAAGCGTGGCCCGGAGGAGCGTGCCGCCATGCTCGAACGCCTCGGCATCCGCCGACTCGCCTACGACTGGCGCTCGGAACACATCCCAACCTTCGACGCAGAGGTCGCCGCACTCCAGAAGCGGCACATCGACCTCGTCGCCTGGTGGTTCCCGGCCGGACTGAACGATGAGGCCAAGGCCATCCTAGCCTGTATCGAACGCCACAAGCTCCATCCCCAGCTCTGGATCACCTTGGGCACGGAGCCGGAGTCCGATCCCGTCCGCCTCCGGACCAAGATCCAAGACGCCGCCACGACCCTCGGCCCCGTCTGCGCCGCCGCCGCACGGCTCGGGTGCACCGTCGGCCTGTATAACCACCTCGGCTGGTTCGGCGAACCCACCCACCAGGTCGCCGTGCTCCATGCACTGCGGGCGGCCAGCCACACCAACGTTGGCTCTGTCTACAACTTCCACCACGGACACGGACACATCAACACCTTCGCCTCCGAACTCCAGACGCTGAAGCCCCATCTGCTGGCAGTGAACCTCAACGGCATGACCTGGGAGGGCGACCAGGCCGGAAAGAAGATCATCTCGCTTGGCGAGGGCGAGGAGGAGCTCCGCATGATGCAGATCCTCCAGTCCAGCGGCTGGCGAGGGCCTGTCGGAATCCTCGGTCACACCGACGAGGACGCCGAGGTCAAGTTGCTCAAGGAACTTGCCGGACTCGAGAAGCTCGCCTCCCGGCTCCACGAGACCTCGGATGCGCCCCCGAAGCGCACGTCCCGAAAACAACCCGCCTCCACCCAGAAGCCCTCCCAACTGCCCACACCCGGTGCCGCGGTCGTGGACGTCGACGGTGGACCGGCCCTCGACTCCCGGGTCCTCGGCGTCCGGGTCGACGGCGACCCAGCGTTCCGGCAGCCGCGTCTACTCGCCACGGTGCGGGCACGACTCGACCGTCCCAACACCTGGAACATCCTGCTCGCGAGCGAGGCAAAATCATCCCCCACCCACTGGGAACTCTACACCTACGCCGGCACCGGGGATCTCAGCTTCTACGCCCCTGGATTAACACCTGACACCCTGCGTTCCGGAGTCAACCTGTGCGACGGGCAGTGGCACATCGCCCAGGTCGACATCCAGAAAGACCATGTGCGCCTGCTGGTCGATGGCCGGGAGGTGCTGCGTCAGGGCGTCGAGCGACGGGTGGTTGCGGATGGCCAGAGCACCCAGCTTGGGATCGGACGCCTTGTGGAAGGCGGCCTCGGGTGTGACGGCCAGATCCAGCGGGTGGGCCTCCAGTCATCCGGTCCCGGGCCGGCCTGGTCCCGAACGCTGAACCCCTGGGCCACGCTGCCGAAGGATCAACGTCGCGAGGCCCTCGCGCTCGCCGCCGCACCGCAGAATCCCGCCACCGGAG
>Ga0194111_10003432_pt1 | contig 18849 bp, 19 predicted proteins | sample TA2KigC300mmetaG_FD_146194 | JGI IMG/M metagenome (GOLD analysis project Ga0194111, IMG submission 146194) | Freshwater microbial communities from Lake Tanganyika, Tanzania - TA2015033 Kigoma Deep Cast 300m | ecosystem: Environmental > Aquatic > Freshwater > Lake | place: Tanzania: Lake... | reverse complement strand
GGTCGGGTGGACGCGGACCTTCGGGAACGGATGCTGGCGCGGATGGGGGATGTGTCGGAGTTCATGAAGGAGTTCAAGCAGCGGTTCAGCAAGTGGTACAACATACGGCATCAGCGGTTTGGGACGTTGTGGGCGGAACGGTTTCGGAGTGTGTTGGTCGAGGATCAGCCGGGGGTACTGGAGACGGTGTCGGCGTACATCGACTTGAACGCGGTGCGGGCGGGATTGGTGGAGGATCCGAAGGATTACCGGCACTGCGGGTATGCGGCTGCGGTGGCTGGGGATGCGAAGGCACGGTCGGGGCTGTTGAGTTTGTACACGGGCGGGAGTGAGGGGTCGTCGCGGGACGGGGTTGGGGCAGGAGCGGCAGCAGGGGAGCCAGCGGGTGAGGTTGTGGCAGGGGCTAGGCCCCGCGGGCAAGATGCCCGCGCTCCGTTCTTGACCGGCGCGGAGGCTGCAGAGGTATCCGAGGAGCAGCGGAAGGGAAGGGTGCTTGAGTGGAAGGAGGTGGGTGCGGAGTATCGGCGGCGGTTGTTTGCGCGTGCAGGGGTGTCTGGGAGCAGCGGGAAGGTGGCGTTGAGCCGGGAGCAGATTAGGCGGGTGTTGGAGAAGGGTGGCGAGTTGAGTGTGGGGGAGGTGTTGCGGTTGCGAATACGGCACATGACGGACGGGGTGGTGTTGGGGTCGAAGGGGTTTGTAGATGAGGTGTGGTTGGCACATCGGGAGCGGTTTGGGGCCAAGCGGCAGAGCGGGGCGCGGCCAATTCGGGGTGGGGGCGCTCCGTTGTCGGGGCTGCGTGCCTTACGGGACCTACGGGTCGAGGCCATTTCGTGAGGGGGGCGGTTTCGCAGGCGCGCTGTTCCGATCGAGCCTTGTAATTGTGTTCGACGCCCCTAAGGTTGGGCGGATGGATCTTGCTGCGCGAGTGCACTCCGTTCAGCAGCGCCTGGCCCAGGCCTGTGAGCGGAGCGGGCGTGATCCGGGGGCGGTGACGTTGTTGGCGGTGACGAAAGGGCAGCCTCCGGAGGTGGTGCGCGCGGCGGTCGAGTGCGGGTTGAGCCTGTTTGGCGAAAACAAGGTGCAGGAAGCCAAAGCGAAGATTCCTCTCTGTCCGGGACGCTCGCGTTGGCACATGATTGGCCATCTGCAGACCAACAAGGCGCGCGATGCGGTGCGCTGCTTCGAGTTGATCGAGAGTGTGGACAGCCTGCATTTGGCCCAGGAGATCCAGGGTTGCGCGGAGAAGGCCGGACGGACACTGCCGGTGTTACTCGAGGTCAATGTGGCCGGCGAGTCAGCCAAGTACGGCTATCGGCCGGAGCAGTTATTGGCCGAGCTCGAGGCCCTCAATGGCCTGCGCCGGCTCGAGATTCACGGGCTGATGACCCTGGCGCCTTGGACACCGGATGCGGAGAAGGTGCGGCCGATCTTCCGCAGGTTGCGCGAGCTCAAGGAGCAGTGCGAACAGGCGCTGGGGGCGCCCCTGCCGCACCTGAGCATGGGCATGACGGGCGATTTCGAGGTCGCCATCGAGGAAGGCGCGACGTTGGTCCGGATTGGGACGGCGATCTTCGGCGAACGTCCCCCGCCCGGGAAGGTGCCGCGCCAACCCGCACCGCCGCCATCCAACGCCGGTGGCGCCGCGGATCTCGAGTCGCGCGGGCCCTAGCGCCAGTCGCACCTGACGATGAGGGGTCCAAGCCTGCCTCCGCCGCTGCTCGCTTTGCTCGAGGGTGTCTCGCGTTCCTTTTACCTCACTCTCCGCATGTTGCCGGCGCCGGTCCGGCCCCAGATCGGCCTGGCGTATCTGCTGGCCCGCGCCGCCGACACGATCGCGGACACCGCCGCCGTACCGCCGGGGGCCCGTTGGGCAGTCTTGGAGGCATATCGCTTGCGGATCCAGGGGAGGACGACCGAGCCGGTCGATTTGCGCCCGATCGCTTCGGGCACCGCCACCGGCGCGGAAGGTGCGGTCCCGGGCGATCTGGCCGGCTCACCTTCGAACGCCGAGGGCGAGTTACTGGAACGGACCGAAGAACTGTTGGCCTTTCTGGATAAGTTCCAACCACCGGATCAGGAGCGGATTCGCACCGTATTGGACGTCATTACCAGCGGCCAACAACTCGACTTGGAACGCTTCGCCGAGGCTGACCCTGGGCACGTTGTCGCGCTCGAGCGTGAAGCGGATCTGGACGACTACACTTACCGTGTGGCGGGCAGCGTGGGTGAGTTCTGGACGCGGGTTTGCCGCGCCCACCTCTTTCCCGACGCGCCGCTCGACGAGGCAGGGCTGCTCGCGCGAGCCGTCCGGTTCGGGCGGGGCCTGCAACTGGTGAACATCTTGCGCGACCTAGCTGCCGATCTCCGTCAAGGGCGGTGCTACTTGCCGCGGGCGGCACTGGCGGCGGCCGGTCTGACGCCCGCAACGCTGCTCGACCCGGGCTGCCTGCCGCGGTTGCGGCCTCTGTATGATGGCTATTTGGACCAAGCCGAAGCGCACCTAGCGGCGGGGTGGAGCTACACGCAAGCTCTGCCCCGTTCCCAAGTCCGCGTGCGGCTGGCCTGCGCCTGGCCGATCTTGATCGGGCTCGAGACCCTTGGCCGCCTGCGGCAAGGCGACGTCCTGGATCCGCGTCGGCGCCTGAAGATCAGCCGGGCCGATGTGCGCCGACTGGTATTCCATTCCGTGGTTTGCTATCCGTGGTCGGCGGCCTGGAACCGCCTCTACGACCGGGCTCGGCGTCGCTGGGGGTGAGGGGCAGGCGATTGAAGCGGTTGACGCAGCGACGCGCGTCGAGTCGGGCAGGTCAGCATTGCGAGCAAGGCCAATTCCTCATGCAGGTCCATCTGATTGCGATCGTCGGAGGCAGCGGTTCGGGCAAGACCTGGCTGGCGCGGCGGCTCGCCCGGCGGCTGGGCCCGCTGGCTGGGCGCGTGTCGTTGGACAGCTTTTACCGCGACCTGACGCCACTGCCGCCGCGGGAACGAGTGGGGTACAATTTCGATCATCCCGCGGCGATCGAATGGGACCTCGTCGAGGACGCCCTATTTCGCATTCGGGAGGGCAAGGCAGTCGCGCTGCCGGCGTACGACTACTCCACGCATACCCGCCGCTGCCGCGCGCGGCGTTGGCGACCGCGCCCGGTGGTGTTGGTGGATGGGCTTTGGCTATTGCGGCGGGCGCGACTGCGGGCGCTTTACACGCTGAGTGTGTACGTGGTTTGTCCCGAGCCTCTGCGGCGAGCGCGCCGGCTCGAGCGCGACGAGCGCGAACGCGATCGCCGGCGCGCCGCCATCGTACGCCAGTATGAGCGGCAGGTGGCGCCGATGCATCGCCGGTACGTCGCGCCACAGGCCTCCCTGGCCGACCGCATCGTTGGCTCGCCTGCGCCCCGCGCGGCGGTCGAGCGACTGGCAGCGGAGCTGTTTGCGGCGGTCAGGCGCCCCTGCGGCTGAGGGGGCCGGCGCCGGGAGGCGAAGTTGGCTCGGTGGAGAGGTTCGCCCGAGAAGCCCTCCTGGAGGCGGGCCATGACCTCCGCTCGGGGCCGGCTAGCTCAGGATACGTACCGCAGCGCCGCTTTGAAAAGAGCGTGCGCACTGACCGCCGAGCCGCTAGAGTCAGGTCCGGTTCGACGTGCTGAAGCGTTCTTTGTTCCCGACGGCATTCCGGTGTCACCATGATCCAGTCGAGTCCAACACCCGCCCGACCCGCGCGCCCAACTGCCCGAGGGGCCGCCACGTTGTCTTCGCGTCACCCGAAGCTCGACCTCCCCGCCGGCCGCGGCGTTCGTGCTCCGCGCCGAGCCGCGGCGGCTACGGGTGGGGCCCGCGCCGGATCGCCCGCTCCCGTGGCAGCGCCGTCGCCCGCCGCGGTCGCGGCGCCCGTTGCCCCGCAACGCGAGCGTGGGGCGGGCCTTCTCGAGCCTGCGGGGACACGCCCGGCTGCGCCGCTCCGGGTGCAGGCGGCCCCGACTCAGCGTTGGCGGGGCGTGGCCGCCGCTGGCGCGGCCGGTCTCGTGCTGGCAGCCCTTGCGGGCAGTTGGCAGTTCCCGACGACTTACACGGCCACGCTGACGCTGCTGGGGCGCGAGTTGCCGAGCATCTACCAGGCGGGCGACGTTGGCGCGCCTGCTGCGGATCGGCGCCGGCTTCCTGCGCCGGCGCTGGCCAGTGCGATTCAAGCACGGACGTTCCTGGCGCAGGTAGCGCAACGCGCCGATCCACCCGTGTCAGCCGAGCAACTCCAGCGCAACCTGTCGGTTGAGGCGGAGGCGGACGCGGACCTCGTGACCGTTCGGCTGACGACCACGCACCAGGCGCGGACCGCGACCGGCTGGCTCGAGGTCTATGGCGAGGAGGTCGTGCGGCGGTCCAAGGAACTCCAAGCCCAAGCCGCCGTCGAGCTGAATGAAATCCTGCAGGAACAACTGGTGGGGGCCGACCGCGAACTGGCGGCGGCCAACCAGCAGTTGGAAACCTTCGCTCGCCAGGCCCAGCTCGTGGACCCGGCGCGGGAAACGGCGGCTTGTCTGCGGGACCTCGGCGACTTTGCCTTTCGCCACACGGCGACTCGCATCGAGCTGGACGCCCTCGCGGCCCGGATCGCCACGATCGAGCGTGCTGCCGCCGCCGACTCGAGTCCGCCGCCGACCGTATTCTCACGCGCCGATTCAACCCGCCAACAACTGCAAACCGCCCAAACCGAGCTGGTCCAGTTGCTCAGTCGTTACACCGACGCCAACCCACTCGTGATGGAGGCCCGAGAACGCGTCCGGCTCTGGGAGGAACAGGTGTCGACCCTCGCCATCGCCCCCGATCCGCCGCCCGCCGCCCCAGTCGTGCGCCCCACCGAGGACGTGTCACTGGCCGACCTCAAGGCGCAGCAGGCGGCCCTGAGCCGGCGCCTCGAACAGTACGCCGTCGCCCGAGATGCGCTGCGCCAAAAGTACGTGTTACTGGCCGGGCGCGCCCACGAGATGGCCCTGCTCCAAGCCCGCCAGCAGTCGTTGGGCGCCCAGCACGCCTTCCTGGCCAGCCAACAACGCATGGTCCAGTCCTTCGTCGAAGCGCCTCCCGGGGACTACCGCGTGTTCAGTCTCACGCCGCCCAGCGAGGTCGCTGTCACTCGCCACTGGACACGGATCGCCCTGAGCGCTCTGGCGGGTGCTGGGCTCGCGGCCAGTCTGGCTTGGGCGGTGCTGTGGTTCGGTGGCCGCTCGCGCCGCGGGTCGCACCGAGCCGCATCCCTAAACCGCGTTGCGAGTGGGGCGTTGGTCGTTTGGGGGCTGAGCGGTTGGGGGCTCGTGCCGCTGGCGCCGGCGCGTGCCGGAGAGACGCCCCTGGTTGTGACACCGCCCACTGCCCAGGCCGGCCTGTCCAAGGTGCCCGGGGCGGGCCGAGCCGATTGGCAACGGAATCTGAAGCTAGGGCCAGGCGATGTGTTGGACCTCGAGTTGTACGGCTTTCCCGAACTGGCACGGCCCGGAGTGGTCATCACCGCCGAGGGCCGGATCAGCTACCTCGAGGCGCGCGAGGTGCCGGCGGAGGGGTTGAGCGTGGATGAACTGCGGGAGCGGCTCGACGACGAGCTGCGCCGGCACTTTCGCTTTCCGCGGGTCATCATTTTGCCGGTGGCCTACCACAGCCAGCGTTGCCAGGTGCTGGGGGATGTCCACAACCCCGGGACTTACACCCTCGAGCGGCCGGTCACCCTGCTCGAAGCGCTGCGCCGTGCCCAGGGCCTGGTGACCGGCTGGCAGGCGCCAGACGACCTCGACCGGGCCGACTTGGCGCGCAGCCTGGTGCTTCGTCGCGGCGCACGGTTGCCGGTGGATCTGAGGCGCCTTTTCGACCAAGGCGATCTGAGTCAAGACCTCGAACTCGAACCAGGCGACGCCATCTACGTTTCACCGGCATCGTCCAACGAGATCTCCGTGCTGGGCGAAGTGGTCGCGCCCGGCCGGGTGGGCGCCGATCCCACCGCCACGCTCCCGGCGGTTCTTGCCTCCTGTGGCGGTCTGACCCCGAAAGCCTTCAACCAACGTGTCCTGGTGCTGCGCGGCGCGTTGAGCCGACCGGAGACGTTCGTGGTTAACCTGCCGCCTAACCCCAGCGCCCGGCGCAACGACTTCCAGCTCCAAGCGAAGGACATCGTCTATGTAGCGGACCGGCCCTGGCGGCGGGCGGAGGAGTTGCTCGATCAAGCCGCGGCTGGCCTCATTCAGTTGGCCCTCACCCACAGGCAGGAGACCCCGTCCTCATCGGCTCTGAGCGGGCTGGTCCAGCCCACTCGACCATGAGGCCGCACGGGGCCAAGGCGCTGCGGTTGGCGGGTGCCCTGCTGCTGGCGCTGACTCTGCCCAGCGGTTGTCGCGTGCCGGGTTCCAGCGCCAGCCCCATTCGCCTCACCGATCTCGCCCCGGTTACCCGGGCCGGGGATGCGATGGCTGCGGTGCGGCTCGATGTGCCCACAACACCTGTGCGCCTGGGCCCCGCGGATCGGATCGAGCTCGAGATCGCGGGTGAAAGCGGCAGCCGCCGCACCGTGACGGTGGGGCCCGACGGCAAGATCTATTACCACTTGTTGGCGGGCCTCGACGTGTGGGGGTTGACCCTCGCGGAAGTCCAATCCCAGATCGAACGCGAGCTGAGCCGCTACCTGCGCGAACCCAAAGTCGTCCTCACCCTGCGCGCCGCGGAGAGCCGTCGGGTCTGGCTGCTCGGCGCCATGCAGCGGCCCGGACGCTACGCCCTGACCGCGCCGCTTACCTTGCTCGAGGCCATCGCTCAAGCCGGCGAACGCACTGACTCGCCCGCGCCAACCGCCACGGCAGACCCTCCCGCCCGTGCGGAGCTCGAACGCGCTTTTCTGCTCCGCCAAGGTCGTTGTGTCCCGGTGGATTTCCAGCGCCTCCTCGGCGCAGCCGACTCGAGCCAGAACGTGTACCTGGAACCGGACGACTTCGTCTACGTGCCACCGGCCGAGCCGTTAGCGGTCTACGTGCTGGGCGCGGTGATCCAACCGCAGCGGGTCGCCTACGATGCTGAGACCACCGTGGGTTCGGCGCTCGCCCAGGCGCGGGGGCCGCAACCCGAGGCTTACCTCGACCAAGTGGTCCTGTTGCGCGGTCCGCTGGACCGGCCGGCCGTAGCCTTGCTCAATCTCAAGGCCATCCAACTCGGTCGCGCCCCCGACATCCGCCTCGAACCCCGCGATCTAATCTATGTGCCGTTCAGTCCGCTGCCGGCCGTTGACCAGACGGCCGAACTGGTGGTCAACACCTTCGCGCGCATGATGGCCGCCAACGAAGCGGCGCGCCCGGATCGGTGAGCGTCGTTCCTTCCTATCCGCGTCATCATAGGGAGTGTTGACGTCACGCCAAGGTGGCGGGCGAGCGTGGGGCCGTGGACTGGCAGAAACATGGGGAGGGGCAGAAACATGGGGAGCCTCGACCCGCTTTGGCGCGCGCATCGGGGCCATGAACCGGTAGGGCGCGACCGCTGGGCGCGCCGAACGAGTCAGGTCACCGGGCCCGAGCGGCCGGCCCGGCGGTCCGGCCCTACCTGTCGGTTCATGGAAAGGGGCAGAAACATGGGGGGAGGGGCACCCTGGGCATCGTGAACCGAGGACACGACAGCCCTGGAAGGGCGGGCCTTCGCCCTGTGCACACAAACGCCCAGTTGACGACCTACTCGGTCCTATTTATAAGCTCGATGCAGCCTTGCCGAACCGATCAAGTCTGCAGCCTATTTGTCGTATGAAGAACGCGGTTTCTCACTGGAGAGGTGCTCGTCTGCTATTACGCGGCCACTGGCTCCCCAAGGCACTAGGCCTGTGCGCCGCTGCGTTGGCCTGCCACCCCTTTGACGGCACGGCCGCCGAGGCGAACCGGCCGCCCAGCTCCCCAGGCGCCATCGCCGTGACGGAAGTCACCGCCACCGCCGCACAGATCTCTTGGGTGCCCGCGACCGGCCCGGCCGGGGTCACGCTGGTCTATGATGTGGACCTGCGTAAACGCGTCGAGGGCGCAGCTCAGGACTGGCGTCCCGCCAAAGAAACCGCTGGCACCTCAGCGGCGGTCGCCGGCCTGGATGCGAACACCGTGTACGATGTGCGAGTGCGGGCCTGGGCACAGGGCGTCGCCGGTCCCTATGCGGCCCGCGAGGCGGCCTTCCGCACCTTAGCCGGACCGCCCGCCAACCGAGCCCCCACGTTGCCCGGCGAGATCCAGATCTCCGAGGTCGGGGCCCGCAGCGCCCGCGTCTCCTGGGGTGCCGCCACCGACCCGGACGGCGACGCCGTCGCGTACCTGCTGTGTCTGCGCAAGCGCATCGAGGGCGTGGCGCAAGGGTGGTCGGCGCCGCAGGACACGCGGGCCACTACGCTGGTTTGGGAAGGGTTGGCCGCCGAGGGGCTCTATGACGTCCGCGTGCGCGCCACCGACGGCAAACTTCCCAGCGATTGGCTCATCAAGGAGAATGCCTTCCGCTCCCTGCCCGCCGGCAATGGGCCCGGCAAACCAGCGAGTATCACGGTCACGGACATCACCGCCAACTCAGCCCGCATCGCGTGGGAACCCTCGACGGCCCCAGCCGGCGCCACGGTCGCCTACGACCTCGAACTCCGCAGCCGACTCGAGGGTGTGGCGCAGGGCTGGAAAGCCGCCGGGGAAACCACGGCCACCTTCAAACGCGTCGATGGGTTGGCGCCGTCGACCACCTACGATGTGCGCGTGCGAGCATGGGCAAAAGGCACCGCCGGCGCCTGGACCGTTCGCGAGAACGCCTTCCGCACCCTCGAAGCCGGCCAAGCCAACCGTGCGCCGTCGTTGCCCGGCCCGATCGAGATCGCGGAAGTGACCGCCAAGAGCGCCCGCCTGGCTTGGGGCGCATCGACCGATCCGGACGGCGACCGCGTGGCTTACCTGGTCAGCCTGCGCAAGCGCATCGAGGGTGTGGCTCAGGACTGGCTCGCCGCTGAGGACACGCGCGCGACGAGCCTCGTCTGGGACGGCCTGGCGCCCAGCACCGTCTATGACGTGCGCGTGCGAGCCTCGGATGGCAAAACCTTCAGCAACTGGGTCATCAAAGAAAACGCCTTCACCACCACCGCCCTCGGCCGTCTGACCGGCTTTGTCGAGCGCCCCACCACCGAACTGCCCCCGGCCGATACGCGCACGATGGTCGTTGCGTGGCCGGCCACGGCCGCGCCTACCGTGCTCGAGGTCACAGAGGATTTGGCCGCGCCCAACTGGGCCAAGTACGATGGCGAAGTCGAAACGGACGGTAACTTCCGCCGTGTCACTCTGCCCGCCGACGGACGCCTGAGGTTCTTTCGGGTGCGCTAAGTCGTCTGCCTGGCCCGATCCCGTCCTCCCGCGGGGGGGCCAACCGCCGGTTGCAGTGGGCGTGGTGCCTCAGGCGGTCGCGGTGGGATCGGGGCCGGTGGTATCCCCGCGCGGTGCAGGTAAGGGGGCGGTGTCGTCACGCACGTATTGGACCCCTGGACTGGTGAGGAGCAGACTCGTTTCCCCCGAGCCGAGGTCGTGGCGGATCACCGCGGTGAGGAAATCGCCAAAGAACAGCTTGCGGTTGCAGGCATTAAGCTCGCTGTTGATGCGGCCATACAACTGGCCGGGCGCACGGTCGACGACGACGACGATCTTGCGGTCTTGGGCGGCGATCAAGCGGACCTCGGGCAACTTGGCCACGCGGCGGACGAACCGCTCGATCATGTGCTGGGGACGATTACGAACGTGGCGCATGAGGAGCAACGCCACCAGGCCGAAGAACAGCAGGGTGCCCACCCCGACGTTGGCCATGAAGATGTACAGGACCACCGCCAGGGCGGCGCTGGCGATACCGACCCACGTCAGTTGCGAGCGGCTGAGGTGGGTCAGTCGGTCCCAGGCATCCGCCATACGCTCGCGCCACCAGGGCAGCAGCCCCGGTCCCAATGCGGTGTCACGCGAAAGCGCCCGCAGGTCGGCCGCCAACGCCCGGGCATCGCCGTAGCGGTCTTCGGGGCGTTTCTGGAGGCACCGGGACACAATGCGTTGCAGGTCCAGGGGCAGGTTCTGGCGGTAGGTCTGAAGAGAGGGCGTGTCGTCGAAGGCGACCGCGTGCATGGTTTCCATCATGGTGGGGCGCTGAAACGGCAGCTCGGCGGTAGCCATTTCGAAGATCATCACCCCGAGCGAGAAGAGGTCGCTGCGCGCGTCGATCGGTTGCCCCTTGACTTGCTCAGGACTCATGTAGGCCGCGGTCCCTAGGATCTGACCGAGTTGAGTCTGGGTGCGCGTCAGGTCGGCTGGGCCGGCCGAGTCTGCCACGGTGGAATCGTCGGGCGTCACCAACTTGGCGAGACCGAAGTCGAGGATCTTCGCCTGGCCCTCGCCGGTGACCATGACGTTGGCGGGCTTGATGTCGCGATGGACGATGCCCAACTCATGCGCCTTTCCCAGGCCCTCCGCCACCTGGATCGCAATGTCAATCGCCCCCAGCAAGTCCAACTCCCGGCTCCGAATCAACTCCCGCACCGTCTTGCCCTCGACCCATTCCATCGCGATGCAGGTGGTCCCCGCCAACTCATCGACGTCATAGACCTGCGCCACCGCCGTGTGGCTGATGCGGGCCGCCGCGCGCGCCTCGCGCAAGAAGCGCCGGCACCGATCGGCGTTACCCACCAACTCGACCGAAAGCAGCTTGAGCGCGACCGGCCGCTGCAGCTTCGTGTCGTAGGCGTGGTACACCACGCCCATGCCGCCTCGGCCCTGGACGCGGTCGACCCGGTACTGGTGCAGCGTCTGCCCCACCAGCGGGTCTTGCACATTTTCGGTCGGTCGCTCCACAGCCGGTTAGCGGGCCCATGCCCGTTGCCATCGCCAGCCTAGGGATGGTGCGGGGTGAGAATCAAGGCGGCAGTGCGGCCCCAACCGGCGCGCACGGACTGACGCGCCCGACCACCCGTGAGGGGTCCGACTCGGCAACCGACTGCCGAATTGCGATAACATTCAGACAGGGTTGATATTGTTGACACGATGCATTGGCCACGCGGGCAAGATGCCCGCGCTCCGTTGGAGTTTTGGAGCTTAGACCTGTTGCCGACAGGTTTCGGGTTCCGAAGCCCAAGTGCGGCGGCGGGCCGTGGAGGTCGCGGCGCGCAGCGGAGTGCGCGTCCTACCGCAGAGGGGGCGGTTCGGCGGGAGCTTCGCCCTACCGCTACCGAACGTGGGCTGCGGTAGGGCTCGCCGTCCCCTGCGAGCCGAGGAAGGTGCTTGCGGGAGGGCCTGGACTCAGTAATACCGATAAGGGGACGCGAGCGGGAAGGCGTTCGGCAAGTGCCGGATCTCAGTCACCTCTCCTTTCTCGATGAGCACTTCGATAATGTCGAACCGGATGCGGATAGGCGGGCGTTTGATGCGCTTGAGATAATCCAAGGCCGCATGCGACAGCCGCCGGCGCCGCCGCGCATTCACCGCGGCCGCCGGCCGGTTCCACTCCTCGGACGAACGCGTCTTGACCTCGACGAAGGCCAGGCAATCGCCGTCCCAACACACCAAATCGATCTCGCCACGCGGCGATCGGTAGTTGCGCGTCAGCAACTCGAGGCCGTTGGTCACCAAATAGTCCCGCGCGGCCCGTTCGCCTTGTCGACCCCGCTCGAGATGCGCCGCCGTGCGCTTCGGCCAGACCAAGGCTCGCATGCGGCCCCACAGTCCCATGGCGCGCGATCAAAACAACTCCGCCTGGCGCAGGCGCAACGGGGCGAAGCTGCGGCGGTGAACCGGGCAGGGACCTAGCCGGGCGAGCGCAGCCAGGTGCTCGGGCGTGCCGTAGCCTTTGTGTTGGCCAAAGCCGTAGCCGGGGTAGAGGGACTCGTATTCGAGCATCAGCCGGTCGCGGGTGACCTTGGCCAACACACTCGCCGCGGCGATCGAGTAGCTGCGCGCGTCGCCCCGAACCAGGGCGGTCTGGGGATAGGGCAGCGACCGGACCGGCAAGCCGTCCACCAACACATGGTCCGGCGAGGAAGGAAGTCGGGCCAGGGCCTCGCACATAGCCCGGTGGGTGGCCTGCAGGATGTTCACCCGGTCGATCCACACCGCCTCGACCTGCGCAATGCCTCGCCCGATGGTCGGTTCGGCCTCGAGCTGGCGAAAGAACTCGTCGCGTTGCGCCGGGGTCAGTTGCTTGGAATCGTTCAGTCCCCGCAGGCGGGCCGGCAGGCCGACCCGGATGAAGTCGATCGGGAACACGACCGCCGCCGCGACGACCGGCCCGGCCAACGGACCGCGCCCGGCCTCGTCCACGCCAGCGACACGGGCGGCGCCGGCCGCGAGCGTCTCGCGCTCGCAAGCGAAGCGATCTGGCAACGCACGCGGTTTCACAGGCCAGGGAAACCCACCGAGTCCGACGCGGTCGCCTGAGTCCCAGCCGCCCCGCCGCGCGGGCCGCTGCGGCGGGGCGATGCCGCGCCTAGCTAGCCGCCGCGGCTGCGTTCGCCGGCTCGGCGGCGGCGGGCGCGGTGGGGGCGGGTTCAGGGACCGGCGCGGCCGGGCTTTCGGCTGCGCTGGTACGAAGCTCCTTTTCTTTGACGGCGACGGCGCTCTTGCCCACGCGCTTGCGGAGGTAGGTGAGTTTGGCTCGGCGCACGGTGCCGCGCCGTTCGACTTCGACTTTCTCGATGCGGTTCGAGTGGAGCGGGAAAACGCGCTCGACGCCTTCGCCGTAGCTGATGCGGCGCACGGTGAAGGTGGCGTTGAGGCCGTGCCCGCGGCGGCCGATCACCAGCCCGGTAAAGATCTGGATACGTTCCTTGTCGCCTTCGACGACCTTCGTGTGCACGCGCACGGTGTCGCCCACGTTGAAGGCGAACGCGTCCCGCCGCAGGTGCGCCTGCTCAATCTTGTCCAATAGTGCCTGATTCATATGCTGCTTTCCCTTCGTTCGTCTTCGTCCGTCGCTCGCTGAGGCCGCCCCACCGCTGCGTCCGGGGGCGCGGCGTTCGCTCCCGCCAAATCCGGCCGGCGCTGCGCCGTCCGCTGTTGCGCTTGTTCACGGCGCCACTTGGCGATCTCTGCGTGATGTCCCGAGAGCAAGATTTCCGGGACTTTCATCCCCCGGAACTCGGCCGGCCGCGTGTACTGCGGGTACTCGAGCCAGCCGCGGCTGAACGATTCGTCGTGCGCGCTCTCGTCGTCGCCCAGGACCCCCGGCAAGAGCCGCGTCACGGCGTCGATCACCACCATGGCCGGCAGCGCCCCGTTGGTGAGCACGTAGTCGCCGATCGACACCTCGTCGTCCACCAAGGCCGACCGCGCCCGTTCATCCACGCCTTCGTAACTGCCACAGATCAACAACAAACGCCGCTCGCCGGCCAACTCGCGCGCCAGCGCCTGATCGAACGGTCGTCCGGCGGGATCGAGTAAGATCACCCGCGCCTCGGCCCCGCCCAGCTTCTCGACCGCCTCGAAGAGCGGCTCCGGTTTCAGCAACATGCCGGGCCCGCCGCCGAAGGGCCGGTCATCCACCGTCCGGTGCCGATCATGCGCGTAGTCGCGCAGGTTATGGATCCGCAGATCCAGATGCCCGGCGTCGCGAGCGCGCCGGACGATGCTCTCATCGAGCGGTCCGACAAACATCCCTGGGAAGAGCGTGAGCACATCGATCGTCATGGCCTCCCCCGCCCAGGCGGCTGCGGCCCGCCGCGGTCAGGCGCGCCTGCGCCCGCCTCGGTACAGCGCCGGTTCAGCTCCCTTCCGCCGGGCCCGGGCTGGCCCGGTCTTCGACGATATCCACCGTACAGCGCAGGCCTTGCTTGGCGCTGCCGACCAGCAGCAGCGAGCGGAGCGCATGGATCGTGGCGCCCTGCCGCCCGATCACCTTGCCCACGTCGCGCGGGTGCAGCCGCAACTCGTACAGCGTGACGCCGTTCTGGTCCACCGGCGTCACCGTCACCGCCTCGGGATAGTCGACCAACCCTTTGACCACGTATTCGAGCCAGGCTTGCATGGTGCTGCTCCCTTGCGGGCGCTCAAGCCGCCGCCGGTGCCGCCGCGGCTAACTGGCCTGCCCGACGAATGAAGCTGGCCACCGTCTGGGTCGGTTGCGCCCCGCGCTGCAGCCAATACTGGGCCCGCTCCAGTTTCAGACTGAAGTTGTCGCCCTTCCGCAACGGTTGGTAGCTGCCGATTTCCTCGATGAACCGGCCGTCGCGCGGACTCCGACTGTCGGCCACCACGATCCGGTAAGCCGGGGCGTTGGTGGTGCCAATCCGCTTCAAGCGAATCCTTACTGCCATAAAGTATCCAGTGCTCACGCGGCGTTCGGTCCACCAGCCACACAGCCGGCCCAGGGCGAAACGCCAAAAGAGTGGGGAAAGTAGACGTCGGTCCGGCCGTTGGCAAGCCCTGTTTTCAGGCTGGCGCACCCGCGGGCGGCGCGCCCGCCGCCAGTTGCCAGAGCGCCTGCAGCCGCGTCCGGTAAAACGGATTGACGAACCACAGAATCAGGAACGGCAACACCACCAAGAAGGTCACCGTTGCAAACGACAGAACCGCCGCTAAAAACTCCCCGACCGGCGCCCCGCCACTCAACAACGCGACCAAAAAGAACGGTGTCCCCACCACCAGCCAACCGCCCACCAGGTACCCCAGCAACCACAACGAAAACCGCAAGGGCCCATACCGGCGGCGGCAGGTCAACGCCGCCAAGGTCAGCGCCAGACTCAGCAACAGCACGCACACCCCCATGAACAGCAGCATGCCGCTCGTCTCGAGCGCCCCGTCCCCGCTCCAGTCGCCCTGCAAGGCAAACACCACGCCGCTCAGAATCCCCAGACCGCCGAGCACCAGGAAGAAAGCCGCCACGCGCGACGAACGGCCCAGGTACGGCGCGCCCAGCCAAAGTCCGGTCACCCCAAAGGCCAAGGCGCTGAAGATCTGACTGAACACCTCGAAGGCTTGCGACGGTAGAAACTCGAGCAGGCCCTGCGCCACCCAGTTGAGCGCGTACACCCCCAGCAACGGCAACCACACCCACCACGCCTGCGGCGACCGGTTCGGCTTCAGCAGCAACAACAGCAACACCGCCAACCAAGGCAACAACCGTGGAAACAGGCTCGGCGGCGTGAAGATCGCGGCCGTCATGGGACCGTCCTGGCTGCCCAATCCGCCCAGGTCGGCCGACGCCACCACTTTGAACTCGCCACCAGCACCGGGGGGTACTCGCCATGAGTACGAGCAGGTGCTGCCTCAGCCATACTCGAAGTTGCCCGCGGCCACTTGCTTCTCCCCCTGGTAGATCGCGAAGCTGGGCGGCTTGCTTCGATCCAGCTCCGCCAATTCATAGTCGGCCCCATCCGCCCCCACCAACCGATAGCTCAGCACCAGCGTCTGGTGCCGCTGCGTCACGCTCACCCGATTGGTCAACGGCCCGCCCACGGTCAACCGCGCGGCGTTGGTGGCGGTGACGGCAATCGTGCTCGACGCCGCTCCGTGCGGCCGCTCGCGATAGGCCGCCTTACCCCCCTGCTCGAGCCATACCCCCACCTGCCGCCCGTAGGTCCCCACCGGAACCCGCACAACCGGCTCCGGTTGGTCCAAGACCACCGTGCACTCGGTCCCCACCAACAGGACCCGCTTCAAATGCTCACCCGTCAATTCGAGGTCGCCGACGGGCGTCGGCTGCTCCTGAAACTCGAGTTCGAGCGGTTGGGCGCCCGCTGCCGAACCCCACCGGGTTGTTACCGCATAAGTCTGCCCACCCAAAAACAAGCGCTTAGGCAGCGCGAACGCCTCGCTCGAACCGCCCTGCACGTTGAACGCCTCCGCCCGCCTTTCCCATGGCCGCAACAACAAATGCCCACCATCCAACCGCAGCCCCGCGCGATCCTCGATCACTCCCGCCTGCCACTCTCGCCCGCCCAACGTCACCTTGCCCTGCCAGAACGAACGCACCGCCGCGTTGGCCCACTGCCGCGAGCTGAAGTTGTAGAGGCTTAAGTCCAACACGACATCGAGCGCGCCCGAGGCGGTCTGCCACGGCCAATGCACGTTCGTGAACGTCTGGTAGAACCCCCTGGTCCCCGACACGAAAACACCCGCGGCGTCATCGGTGAGGTCCAGGTTGCGGTTAAGGTCCAGGTGCAGCTTCTCCCCCGAGCGCTCCCACGCAAACGGCACGGCGTTGGTCGTGTCACCCGCAAATTGGAGTCGGCCCCGCAGCACTTGCCCGCCCCCCCACTCCGGCTCGCGCTGGAACTCGATCGGCCGAGTGTCCACCGTCAGCGACCAACTCACCACGCTGAAGGGGACCGCTTGATACTCGAGGGTTACAACCTGGGCTTGGGCCGGGTCCGTCTGAGCTTCGCCTCCTGCGCCCGATTCCGCCGCGGCCAACCTCGCCGCCGCCGGCAGCCACAACGCCATCCCCAGGACACCCCACCCGAGCTGCGCGCTCACCGCTGGAAACAAGCGTTTCACCGGCAATGGCAATTTGCTGTCGACCGATCACCGCCCTCGCCCCGGCCGTGCCGGGCCAACCTCATGCGCCATCGCCATCGGCCAACAACGCTTCGCACCCTATACCCCGCATCACCGGAACCGCAAGCCCAAACTCCAGACGAAGATCGAGTTGGGATTGGCATGAGTCTCTCCGCCCTCCAGGCCGTTGCCCATGGAGGGATAAGGATCATGGAGGGGCGAGCTCTGCGAGCCCTAGACCTCAAGTCCTTCACCCGACAGCCGCCCAGCGTCCGCGTGTGCAAGCGCCGATTCCGGGCTCGACGGTGCGCGGTTTCAGCCGTAAGTTCCGGCCAACATGCCAGCGATTCTGGAATTGCCGGAAGTCCGACACCGCGTTTCGGCGTTGACCGTCGAGGAGTATCATCGGCTCGACGAGTTCAACGAGCGAGGTCGGCGCACGGAGCTCATCCGCGGCATCGTGATCGAGAAGATGTCCAAATCGCCTTTGCACGCAGCCATCGCCAAACGCCTTTACGACTTCCTGCTCGCCAGATTGCCGCCCGGCTGGATCGTCCGGCGTGAGGATCCCCTCACGCTGAAAGACTCCGAGCCCGAGCCCGACATCGCCGTGGTCCGTGGCACGGAAGCGGAGTTCTTCCGCGCTCACCCCAGCACGGCCGAGTTGGTCGTCGAAGTGGCCGTTTCCAGCCCGGAGCTGGACCGCGAGAACGCCGCGCTCTACGCCGAGGCTGGGGTGAAGGAGTATTGGATTGTGCTCGGCACGACTCGCCAAATCGAAGTCTACCGCCAGCCCCAAGGGGGGCACTACCGAGCGGTGCAACTGCTGGCCCTGGATGACTCCCTCGAGTGCGGCTGCCTGCCGGGCATTCGCCTCAAGCTCGCGGAGTTGCTCACCTAAGCGACCGCCTCGTACACATACAGCACCACCGGCGGTTGGATCACGCACCCGACGGCGTTGCGGATCAGGACGTCATAGCTTGCCGGCCATGTCGGCCAACACGGCCCCAAGCCGCAGCGTCGCGGAGCTCCGCCCTCCAGGCGGTTGTCCATGGAGGGATAAGGATCATGGAGGGGCGAGCTCTGCGAGCCCTAGACCTCGAGTCCTTCACCCGAGGACCCAACTCGATACCGACGGCAGGCGTCGCGGAGCTCCGCCCTCCAGGCGGTTGTCCATGGAGGGATAAGGATCATGGAGGGGCGAGCTCTGCGAGCCCTAGTCCTCAAATCCTTCACCCTCGAGGCGCAGTTGAAACCGGAGGTTGACGGCGGCGGCTATTGGCGGTCGATCCTCCATCGCGACGGCGGAGCCGGGCGGCCCGGCATGGTCCCCTACGCCTTAACCTTCGACGACGCCACGCAGGCGGTGGGTTTTGGGGTGACATCCGCCACGCTCGGGTCCTACTCGGTACGGGCCCCGTTTCCGATGGACGGCCGGAGTCATCATGTGGCGGGCGTGTTCAGCAACCAGGTTATGCGACTCTACCTCGAAGGCTACTTGGTCGCCTCCGTCGTTGCTGGCGAAGCCCCTGCCAGTGGTCCCATGGCTGGCGTCGCCATCGGCGCCAACACCATCGGTGGCTTCTGGCTGCGTGGCACTCTCGATCGCGTCCGCATCTCAGACACGGCTCTGGTGCCGAACCAGTTCTTCCATCTCGAAGAGGACGCCGCTTGGCGTGCCTGGGCGAGCCTTCATTTCGGACCGGACTTCGCCACTCTCCCGAGGGCTCAAGTCGATGCCGACCCCGACCTGGACAGCGCCACCAATGGCGAGGAATTCCGTAACCAAACCGACCCAGGCAACGCTTTGTCCGGCGTCAAAACCGCCATTCGCCTCGCGCCCGTCATCACTTGGCCCAGCGTGGCCGGCTACGACTACCAGATCCACCGCAAGCCCTCGGTCACCGCTGCGGACTGGACGGTTATCGCCGAGCATTTCCGCGCCACGAACGCCGTGTCGAGCTTTGTGGACGCGGAGGCGCCGCCGCTGGCGATCTACCGCGTGTCGGTTCAGCCGTGACCGACCGGCAGAACCGGGCCTAGCAAGGTGCCAACACGTTTGCATTCACGAATCGGTGCGCCCAGAACAGCGGCGAACGCCAGTTCGCCGCTACGCCCACGAACACTAGGCGAGGAATAGTACCAGGGTAGGGCGCGCAGTCCTCTGCGCGCCGCGGCAGGGTAACGGCCCGCTCAGGGTCAAAGCTCGAGGTCGCGAACCCGATAGAAGCGGGACCGGTCTTGGGCCGCTGCTACGGCACAGCAGCCAGCACACGTTCGACCAACAACCGCGCTTGCGAGTCCGGATCGTCGTAGTAGAGCTCCCAAAACGCGAACGGCCCAGCCAGTCGCGAAATCGCCGGGT
>Ga0194111_10003429_pt1 | contig 18857 bp, 24 predicted proteins | sample TA2KigC300mmetaG_FD_146194 | JGI IMG/M metagenome (GOLD analysis project Ga0194111, IMG submission 146194) | Freshwater microbial communities from Lake Tanganyika, Tanzania - TA2015033 Kigoma Deep Cast 300m | ecosystem: Environmental > Aquatic > Freshwater > Lake | place: Tanzania: Lake... | reverse complement strand
AACTGGGCGGAGCTGATCGTGGCCCAGTGGGCGGGCATTGAGATCATGCCCTCCAAGGAGGCGGGTGACAGCTTCGCCAAGAACCAGACCTGGATCAGGATTCTCACGGACGTGGACATCGGCCTGCGCCACGGCGAGAGCTTCTGCCTGGGTTCCGGCGTCAAGAACAGCTAACCGTGGCCGGGAGGGGGCAGGCCCCCTTCCTTGTGCCATGAGGAGAACGCGATGAAATTCAGCCTGCATCAGTTTCTCAAGGCGCTGGTGGGAATTGCTGCCGACAACCATGGGGCGGGCACGGTGAACGGCCCGGCCATCGACCGGCTGGGCTTCGAGGAAGCCCTGGTTGTGGTCAATTCCGGGGCCAACGGCGCGGGGGGCACGGTGAATATCAAGGTTCAGGAATCCGACGCCGAGGGCTCCGGGTTCGCCGACGTCACCGGAGCGGCCTTCGCCGAGATCGCCGAAGCCAACGACAACACGGTCTATGTCGGGCGGCTGAACCTGGTGGGCCGCAAGCGGTACCTCCGGGTGGTGGCCGTGGTGGCCAACGCGGCCTGCGACCTGGGAGTGGACGTGCTCCTGGGCGCGGCCAGGCAGTTGCCCGTCTCCCAGGTAAACGCCGCCGCTTTCAGCGTCTAAGCGAGGTGGAAGATGGCGAAATACATGGTCAAACCCGGCTACTGTCTCCACCTCCCCCGCAAAGTCTTCGTCCATCCGGGCGAAGAGGTTGAACTCACCGGGGACCTGGAGAAGGAGGTCCTGGAGAAGCAAAGCTGGAAGGTGGAGTGTTTTTCTGAGCCTGCAACCGAAGCCACGGAAACCAAGGATGTTCCTGAGCCGTCCAAGGACCGGGCCGTCAAGGAGGCCAAGGCGAAGTGAACCTGACCACCCTGGCCCGGGTCAAGGCTCTGCTGGAGACCCAGGAGACCCAATGGGACGGACTGCTCAACGAGATGATCGCCTCCGTCTCGGCCAGGGCTGCGGCCTACTGCAACCGGAACTTCAGGAAAATGGAGAGGGTGGAATACCACGACGGCGGTGGCCTGTATCTCTATCTCAAGGGGTTGCCGGTGGTCACCATCACCTCAATCCACGGCTCCGATGTTTGGGAGTGGGACGAGGGAAGCCTGGTCCCCACTGACCATTATCATCTCCTGGTGGCGGGGATGGTGGCCTACCGCTTCGGAGCCTGGCCATACAGCCCCAAGGCTCTGAAGGTAATCTACACCGGCGGTTATGACCCCTATTCCGAGGGGGAAGGCCCTCCTCCCGAGGGCTACACCCCGCCCCCCGCCGACCTGGAGATGGCGGTACGCACCCAGGCGGCTTACGACTTCAAGCGGCGCAAGGATATCGGCCTGGAGTCGGTGAGCTTCCCGGACGGCTCCATTCAAAAGATGAGTTCCGGGGAATTTCTGTCCTCGGTCAAGCAGGTGCTGGATCGCCACCGGATCAGACCCCATGGCTAAAGACCCGATCATAACCCTGGACCAGATCATCAAGGGGCTGGTCCCCAAGGTGAAGAAGGTCGTGGAGGACCACAGCAAGCGCCTGTGGGACCGCACGGTGAGCCGCCACCTGACGGGCGGGAACGGGTCCGACCGTCTGGCCCGGCGCAGCGGAACGCTCGCCCGCTCCACCCGGCCCCTCAAGGTGCGGGTGGAGGGGAGCAAGGTCACCGGCGGTCTGGCCTTCGGGGCCGACTACGCCGGGGTGCACATCGGACCGGCCGGGAGCCAGGTGACCATCAGGCCCAAGAACAAGAAGTTCCTGGCCATCCCCCTGCCTGCGGCCAAGACCGCGGCGGGGGTGCCCCGGGGAGGACCCCTGGACGGCATCTGGGGCCCCACCTTCATCGCCAAGGGAGTGATCTTCGGGTTTAGGAAGGGGACGAAAAAGGAACACAAGAACCCCATGCCCCTTTTCGTCCTGAAGCGGTCGGTGGTGGTGCCCCGGCGGGTGGACCCCAAGGCCCACCTGCTGGACTGGGTGAAGCCTGCTTTTGTGCAGGACCTCTCCCAAATCGTCAAGGGGGTCTGAGGTGGCGGACAGCGTCAAGGTCCAGGTGATGCGGAAACTGGAGGAGGTGCTGGCGGCCATCCCTGAGCTGGGTTCGGTCAACCGCTGGCATGGGAACGCCATCGACCTTGACCTGTTCAAGATGCCGGCCCTCTTCCTCTATGAAGAGGAGGAGACCCGGGACAAGCGCAACCGCCTGGCGGTGGGGGTGATCAAGATGCATCTGATGGTGTTCATCCCCCTGAGCCCGGCGGGGGCCGTGTCCTTCAACGACCTGGCCGACAACCTCCAGGGGAAAATCCACAACGCCCTGATCCGCACCGTCGAACTCAAGGGCCTGGTGGAAAACCTCCAGGAGGGGTTGTTCAAGAAGGAGTTTCCCAACGACATTTACGGGGTGCTCTACCAGAGCCTCGACGTGACTTACTGCCACGCCTGGGGCGACGCCTTCAGCGTGGCTTACTGACAAGGAGGGAGTAACCATGCCCCTGCCCCACAGCATCGAAAACTACACCGTCCCGGGCGGCGTCAAGCTCTTCTTCGACGACGGCAACGGCGAGCGGGACTTGGGGAACATCACGGACCTGGACGTCGAGACCGGCACGGAGGAGCTGGAGCACTTCAGCAACCGCTCTGGGAAGCGCCTCAAGGACAAGGTCATCGTCCTGGAGGAGAAGCTCACGGTAAAGTTCAAGTTCGACGAGCCGGTGACCGAGAACCTGCGCTACTACTTCAAGGGCGGCGAAATCGAGAACGTCAGCCCCGGCACGGGCAGCAAGACGGACCAGAAGCTGACCCTTGCCGGAACCCTCCTGGCTTCGGTGGGCCAGTATTACGGCCTCACCAATGTCACCGTCCGGCAGTTCCTGGACAAGGTCTTCCGCTACGATGGGGCGGCCTTCGTGGACAACTCGGCCGAGGCCGACTCGGTGGGGGGCACCCCCTTCGACGCCCTCCAGGACGCCAACGACTTCCTTTACCTGTGCAAGTCCACCAAATTCAAGGAAGTCTACTCCGACTTGGCGGTGAACGGCAGCTACACCGGCCTGGCCTGGGAATACTGGGACGGGGACGAGTGGAAGAACCTGGCCGTGGCAGGCACCGGGGCGGCCCTGGACGCGGACGGCCCCATCACCTTCACCCCGCCTGACGACTGGACCAGGACCGCGGTGAACGGCCAGAACCTCTACTGGATCAGGGCCAAGTGCACCGGCGTCACCCAGGTGGCCACGGTGAACCACTTCCGCCAGAACCTGACCCAAAACGCCGACTGGGTCCTGGACCCCGGCCAGGCCGGGGCCGACGGCCGGCTTCCCGGACGGATCGGTCGTCTTTCCGGCGGGAAGCTGGTGGACGGAGAAGAGGTGAAGGTTTCTTTCACTTACGCCACCTGGGAGCAGATGCGCTTCCCCATTGCCGGTTCCAACTTCATCGAGGGATCGGCCCGGCTGGAGGTGCATCCGGACACCGGACGGGGCCTCCGCTTCGACGTCGTGGTTCCAAAGTGCCTCCTCAAGCCCAACGGGGCCATCGGCCTGGACGACAAGAAATGGCTGGAGGTGCCCATGACCCTGGAGGTCCTGGACGACAGCGAAAACACCCCGGAGGCGCCCTTCGGATACTACGTGAGCTATGAAAACGCCGCTTAAGAGGTGAAGCATGACGGAACAACCCACCGACGCCCAGGTTTTGCCCCAGCTTCTGGCAGAGGAGGAGGTCTGCGGCTACCAGGTCAAACCCTGGACCATCAAGCAGCTTTTGCAGGTGATGCCCATCCTGGACAATTTGGCGGAGGAGCTGCGTAAAAAGGACATCTCCTTCGAGGGCCTGGACCGGCTGGTCGAGGAGCACGGGGTTTTGGTCCTGAAGGACCTGCTCCAAGCCGCCCTCCCGCAGTTGCCGGACTTCCTGGCCATTTCCCTCAAAAAAGAAAAGGCGGAGATGGAGGAGCTGGACCTGGGGCGGGCCATGCAAATCGGGGTCAAGATCCTGGCCCTTAACGTGGAACACCTAAAAAACGCCTTCAACCTGGTCCTGGGGGAGGCCGGGACTCTGACCAGGTAGACTCGCACCCTCTGGCCGTCACCGTGGCCCTGCAGGAGCTGGTCTCTCAGGGCCACGACCTCCGCCAACTGGCGGACGGCTACCCGGCCTCAGTGGTCAAGGGCCTGCTGGCCGCCTCCAGGCTCCAGCGCCGCTACCGGTTGGCGGAGCAGACCATGGCCCTCTCGGTGGCAGTGGCCGGGGCGCTGGATTTGGCCCTAAACCAAGGCAAAGGCAAGGTGTTGGAACGGTGGGTCGAGGAGGTGCTGCCCGACGGCAAGGAAACAGCGAAAAGGCCCAGAATGAGCGATCGGGCCTTTTCCTTTTTCGGCTCTTTGCCCAAGAGGAAGGCTTAAGGCAAGATGGCTGATCTCGGTGAACTGATAGTCAAACTCTCGGCTGACTTAAAAAGCCTGGAGGCTGGCCTTGGCAAGGCCAAGAACGAGCTCTCGGGGTTCAAGAGTTACGCGGAGGGTTTTGCCTCCTCTCTCAAAAAGACCCTGGCCTTTGCTGGGGTGGCGGTGGGGCTGTGGGAGATCGCCGGGGCCTTGAAGTCCTTCAGCAAAGAAGCGGCCATGACCGGCGCCCGCACCGAGACCCTCCGGGTGGCCATGGAGCAGGTGGGGAAAAACGCCGGGCTTTCGGCCCAGTCCCTGGATTATTTCGTCAACCAGCTTAAAGCGGTGGGGATCACCACCCAGGAGGCCATGCTGGGGGTCACCAAGTTCATGGCCGCCGGCCTGGACCTGACCAAACTCCAGGAGCTGGCCACCCGGGCCCGGGATATCGCGGTGGTGGCCAACGTCAACACCTCCGAGGCCTTTTCCCGCCTGATCCACGGCATCATCTCCGGGGAAACCGAGATTCTGCGCCGGTTGATGGTCAACGTTGGCCAGCTAGATGACCTCATGAAGCGCCACGCCGCCACCCTGGGGATCGAAAAAGACCAGATCGACGCGGTTACTAGGTCCAACATCATCCTCAATGAAGTTCTCGAAAGGAGCGCCCGGTTCGCTGGCGCGGCGGCCGCGGCGGACGCCACCGTGGGGAAGCAGTTGGCCTCCCTGGCCCGCTACGCCGAAGAGGCTAAGAACGCTCTCTGGGCTCTGTTCCAGCCCGTCATGCTGGCCGGGGTCCAGAGCATGTCCCAGGCCTGGAAGGACCTGGAGGCCTGGGCCAAGGCGAACCAAGCGGCGCTCTCTCAATACGGCAAGGCCATGGGCGAGTGGGTGCAAGACATGGTCAAAGCCACCCGGGCCGTGATCCAGTTCATCTCTGAAATCAAGACCCTTCTCAAGCTTCTGGCCGAGTTGTGGATCGCCGGCAAGATTGCCGGGGCATTTGTCGCACTTGCCAGCGGCTTGCGGACCGCCGCGGCCGAGGTGGGGATTTTGATGGCCCTGCTACTGCGGCTCAAGGCCCTCATCGGCGGCCCATGGAAGCTCATCATTACCGTTTCCCTTGTAGGTCTTTACGAAGCTTTTAAAAAGGTCAAGCAAACAGTTAATGAAATGGTCGAGGAACAGCCATCCTTGTCAGTTCTTTGGGCCATGGGGGAAATTGGAGGCTTTTATAACTTTGAAAAAGACCCCTATGGCCTAAGAAAAATGGATGAGGAGGCGCAGCGCAAGGCCTTGCAAAAGAAGCTGGAAAAGCAGGGAATACAAGGGGCTGGAGCAAAACCTCCCCCGGCTCTGGAAACCGAGACCCCGGCGGAAAAGGCCGCACGGGAGGCCGCCGAAGCCAAAAAGAGGGCGGAGGAAGAGGCCAAGGCCAGGATAGGTCCCGGCAAGGTGCCGAAGGGAGGCAAGGGGGCCGCGGAGAAGTCCACCGAGGACCTCCTGGCCTTGCTGGACCAGTATCTGGACGCCAAGAAACAAAAGGAGATCCAGGCCGCGGAGGAGTCCTTCAACACCTTCAAGGCCGAGAACGAAAAGAAAAAGGCCGACCTGGAGCTGGCCCTGGCAGAGGGCAAGATCACCGGGGAGCAGTATTACGCCACCTTGAAGGAGATACAGCAGGCCGAAACCGAGCAGGCCCTGGCCCTCATCGAGAAGAAGATCGCCGCGGAAAATCAGGCCTACGAGCGAGCCAAGGCGGCGGTGGCCCGGAGCGACGCCAGCCCTGAGGCTCAGGAACTGGAGCTGGCCAAGCTCCGGGAAGCCCACGAGATGCGGGTCATCCAGCTCAGCGCCGAGTCCGGGCGGATTCGTATCGAAAACGCCAAAAAGCTCATCGACCTGGCCAAGCAGGAGTTCGAGAACCGCAAGCGCATCGAGGACACCCTGGCCTCAGGCCAGGAGGAAGCCGCCCTGGGGCCCGTGGCCGAGAAGGAGGCGGAGATCAACCGGCTGCTTCGGGAGCGCGCCAGGCTCCGGGAGGAGCTGATCCGCCTGGGGGCCAGCGAGGGGCAGGTTTCCCAATTCGACCGGATTACCAAGGAACTGGAGATCAACAAGCGCTTCGGCGAGCAGATCAAGGGCTACACCAATCTCATCTCCGGCTTTTTTGGGGACCTCACCGACGCCATCATGGCCGGTGAGAAGGACCTGCGCCAGACCCTGAACAAGTTTTTCAAGTCGCTCTTCAAGCAAGCCCTAGAGCCGGCCATGAAGCAGATGATGCAGTGGCTCACCGACTTCTTCAAGCAGATGTTCGGCAGCCTGGGGGAGACCATCCTGAACAGCCTCATGGGGGTGATTGCGCTGGTCGGTATGTTCCTGACCAGCGGCGGGGGCGGGTCCTCCTGGACGCCGTCCGGGGTGCAGAGCAGCGTCACCGGCCACGAGGCGGTGCGGGGCATCATCGCCGGTGAGACCAGCATCCCCGTGGCCCAGGTGTCCGAGTCCCTGGCCGAAGCCGTGGCCCCGCACCTGTCCGTGCTCCGCCAGATCGAGTTTAACACCCGGGGCTCCGGAGGCGGGGGCGGCGCCCAGGTGAGCGTCACCATCCAGGGGGTCAAGGAGGCCATCCGGGAGGCCATGGACGCCTACTTCCGGGACTATCTCCTCATGGGGGCCAGGGGATGATCGGCGAACAGAGGCTCTCCATTCCGGGCCAGATAGAGGCAGCCCGAAAACACGGCCTGCTGCCGCCCGAGGCGATGGAGGGGATACGGTCCATCTTCTTTACGCTTTTTGGCAGCCCGGCCAAGCTGGACTGCTGGCTCACCCGGATTGCGGACGAGTTGGCTGATGCTGGGAATCCCTTGGTGCGGCCCGTATCCCTGGACGCCACCGTCATACCGGCGGCCTTTCAGGTCTGGATGCACCGGCCCCGGGAAGTGGTGGATTTGCTGCTGGAGCGGCTGCACGACTTCTCGGTCTGGGGCTACACCGTGAATATTGCCGGGCAGGGAGGAATCTTTAAGGCCAGGGTTTTCGACCGGGACAGCGGCCACCTGGTGGAGGAGGCGGAGGGTCCCGAGTCAGAGAACCTGGTCCACTCCCTGAAGGAGAAGTACGGCCCCAACGTCGAGGTGGTAAGGGAGTAAGAAATGCCGTATCCCGATGAGCTGACCAACGCGGTGGATGGCCTCACGGAGATCGAGGCGGCCCACCTGAACAACCTGGAACAAAAGGTGGGGATAAACGACTCTGCCGATCCGGCCAGCCTGGACTATCAGTTGCGCCATGAAGAAAGCCTGGACCCCGGTCACAAACATACTGCCGGGGCCTTCAGCGGCGGGAGCGACGGGGAGGTGTTCTTCAAAGACCCCGCCGACCATGCCTGGAAACCGGCGGCCCCGGACGCGGCCGGCTTGGTGACCAAGACCGGCGACCAGACCATCGCCGGGGTCAAGACCTTTGCCGCCATCCCCCAGGGACCTAACGCTGATCCGACCCAGGGGAATGAACTGTCCCGCAAGGCTTACGTGGACGCCCAACGGGACACCCGAGTGGCCAAGGCCGGGGATGCCATGACCGGGCCGCTGACCCTGCCGGGCGATCCCACACAGGACCTCCACGCCGTACCCAAGCAGTACGTGGACAGTTGGGGGATGCCGGTGGGGGTGATTTTGCCCTTCGGTGGGAGCAGCCCGCCGGCGGGCTATCTGCTCTGCGACGGGGTCGAGGTCTCGCGCACCACCTATGCCCGGCTCTTTGCAGTCATCGGCATGACATACGGGGCCGGGGATGGGTCCACCACCTTCAACCTGCCGAACCTCAAGGGCAGGCTACCTGTGGGACTTGATGCCGCCCAGCCGGAGTTCGACGCTCTCGGAGAAACCGGCGGTGAGAAGACCCACACCCTGACGGTGGAGGAAATCCCGAGCCATACCCACGAACAGGCCGATGGCGCCACGGCAACCTTGGGGTCCGGCTCCACCAGCGGCTCTGCCGGAAGTGCTACCCCCAAATACACCACCGGGGCCACAGGCGGGGGCCAGTCCCACAACAACCTGCCACCCTACCTGGTGGTCAACTACATCATCAAGTATTAGCGGGGGCAAGGAATGGGCGACCGGCTGAAGGTTCCGTTCCAGGCCAGGGTCAGAGGCGGCGGGGTGCTGACCTTCATCGGCACCCTGGCTGAACAGGCCGTCTACTGGTTCTTGGAAGCCATTGATCCCCGGCCTGGGATGGGACCCTGGCCGCCGGTGGGCTTGCTCCGGTGGCAGCGGCGGAAAACCGACAAGAGCCGCCGGGCCACCAATATCTATTTGGCCCCGGATCACCCGCCCCGCATCCGCTACGGCATGCACTACAAGTTCGGTGAGGTCAAATATGGCCAGGAGTCGGGCCTATATGACCGGGTGACGGTGAAGGCGGTGCTGGACTGATGTACGAGAAGGTCTTCGAGAGTTCGAAGCTGGCGCAACCGGCCCAGGGTGGCGACTCCTGGTATTACCTCTGCTATGTCAGCACCTGGGACGCGTTCCTGGCCCAGTCCATCTGGGAGTGGTCCCGGGTCTTCCGGGACGGCACCAGGGTGAAGTTCGGCGCCACCTCCGGGGGCTACGCCGTGCTGGGGCGTGTGAAGGGCTTCCCGGCCTACTGGAACCAGTGGACCGGCAAGGTGCACCCGGCCTTCGAGATCAACGGCCTCCCTAATCCCAACGAGTTGTTGAACCCCAACTGGGACATCGGCTACGGCCTGGGACCGTCCACACAGGTAGGGAAATTCATTGACGATGTCAACCAGGTGTACCTGCACCAGCCCAACGCCAATCGGATTGACCTTTACGACCTGGAAAACGGGGAGAAGGCGGGGGAGATCAATCACAACGCCGGGGAGTATTTTGCCTCCCTGGCCTGGGTGCAGCCGGGCCAGGTGGCGGGCCTGTGCCGCACCAGCGGCAAGGTCAGGATCATGGACTACCTCAGCAGCCCCCGGGTCCTGGAGTCAGGGCGGATCGAGCCTTTCAAGGTAGCGGCCTATGATTCCGCTTTCCACCTCTTTTTCGCCATCGGCACGGACCACAAGACCCGGGTGTATTGCCGGGAGGCCTGGCCTGCGGCGCTGTCAGCCCCGGTCTTCGATCCGGCCACGGTTTACGGCCTCCAGGCCAACCGGGTGAAGGCCCGGCTCACCGGCCAGGACGGCGAGCCCTGCCCGGACTGGTGGGTGCACTGGGAGTTACTCGGGGTGGGAGGGAATATCCCTCTGGGATACCTGGACAAACTGGTGTCGAAAACTGACAAGGAGGGCTGGGCCAGAAACCTCTATTTCGGCCCGGACGATGCTTCGGCGGGCCAGTCCCGGATCAGGGCCCGGGTGGTGCTCTACTGATGAGCCTCTGGCATGTCCGGACCGTCGCCCCCTGCATGGAGTACATCGAACTGGGGCGGGCCTGCTATACCACGACGCCGCCCCTCTGGGGGCCTGACGGCCTGATTTACAACGGCCACCTGATCACCTGCCCCCGGCATTACAAGCAGACGACCAACGACGTGGCGAACTTTTTCTATGAACCGGGAAATGACCGGCTGGTGGCGCACATCATCCTGAGCACCACCTACTGGCCGAGCTGGGACGTGCAGCGCTATGAGTTCGCCGCTGAAGACGGCAGTTGGCTCAACCGGGAGGAGGTTCTGGCCAAGCAGGCCTTCATCGGCATCTGGGGAGCAGCCTGGACCCGGGACGGCACCATGGGGAGCTTCAACAAAATCTACGCCTGCCGTAACTCCGAGACCGCCATCCGGGAAATCTCCTGGCGGACCGCGGAGCCGGTGTCCGGCGGCTGGTGGAGCGATCCCTACACCTGGAACCCCAAGTCCATCTACAGCTTTGCAGTGGTGAACCGGGTGGACAACCATTTCGCCGGCATCGGTTCCTGGACCCTGGACTGCTGGCGGAACCTGGGCGTAACCCCGGAGCGCTTCGGGCAACTACGGCTCCCCAACACTTTGGGGTATCTGGCCTATGAGTCCCGGAACTATTGCTGGGTGGTCACCAAGGACGGGGTGATCCTTAAGGCCGACTACCAAGTGCCCCGCTGGGAGATGATCTCCACGGTGCAGAATCCCACGTCGGACGCCCGGAACTACTACATCACTTACGACACCAGGCGCAAGCGGGTGGTGGTCTTTCGGTGGCGGGAGGACGCGGCGGACGGCGCCTGCCGGAACCAGCTGGAGTTCTACTACCCCATGGTGGAGGCTGGCCAGCTCACCCAGCCGGTGCCGGTGACCTCGCTTCGGGCTGGGAACCGCATCATCCTGGCCGCACACCTCATCGGCGACGCCGGAGAGGGCGTGACGCCATACACCGTGGAGGGTGAACTCCTGGAGCCGGTGGAGGGGAGACTGATGACGCCTTTTTCCGGCACCGAACTCAACGGCCGGGTCTGCTTCCAGTACCAGGCCCCGGATTTGGACTGCACCGAGACCCTGAGGCTGAAAGTGACGGTGGAGGAGTCCTGATATGGCCGAGTTGACCTCGGAGACCACCTTCACGGTGATCGGTGCGCCAGAATATTTCGAGGAGTCGGAGGACCTCTACCTCTACCCGGAGAACGCCGGGTCCGGCGCCTTGCGGGAGCTGCGCTACCCCGGGGACGTCGTGCTGCCGCCGCTCATTTACGAGAGCAACCCCGACCGCTGGGAGAACTTCGACTCCGCGCCCATGACCAACCGGCCCCAGGTGAAGGCGGAGTTGACCATCGCCTCCGCCCAGATCGTGCAGTGGAAGGGGTATCTCCCGGACCGCTCCGTCCGGGAAATCTGGAAGGGTTCGGACACCCGCTCCCGCATGACCGCCTATATGCTGCGGCGGCTGTATGAGTATTTCGCCTACCCGCCGGAGGAGGGCTACATCACCTGGTGCCCCAAAGACCGCACGGAGCAGGCTTATAACATCCAGATCGAGAGCGTCCAAGTGGGGGGGCAGGACCTCGTCACCTTCGACCTGGTGGCCCTGCGGGGCGGGGAGCTCATTCCCTTCGAGGTGGTTTTCCAGTTTCGCATTATCGGGGAGGCGAACTGATGCGCTATATCCCGGCAGCACTGCAAGAGGTGCTGGAGAGCCGGCGGCGGCGCCCGGCCTACAAGATTTACGCCTGGGACCCCACCGAGACCACCATCTCCCAGGTGGTCTCGGCTCCGGGGAACCATCACTCCAGCCTCCCGGAGCCCCTGGACCTGACCCCCTATGCCTCGGAGATCACCTGGTCCGACAAGCAGCTCGGCTTCACCATCGTGGACCCTAAGAACCTGTTTCACCCGGACACCGGGGAGTACCGCAACTATCTCAGGGATGCCGCTATTATTCGCCTGGTAGAGGGGGACGAGGTTCTCCCCGAGGCCGACTGGCTGGTCACCTTCACCGGCCAGATTCACGGCCAGGTGGGGTGGAAGAAAACCAGACGCACCGGGGAGATCGCCTCCAAGGTGACCGCCTTCGGGCGGGCCGAAACCCAGGCCTTCAAGCGCCGCAAGATTACCAGCAAAGAATACACCGTGGGAACTGATTTAGGGATTGCGCTGTTCGACATCTGCGAAACCTTTATGGGCCTCACCAAGGCCGAGATTCGCATCCCCTTCACCCTGGGCCGCCAGTTCAAGCACAAGGTGAACCAGTTGGCCCAGGTGTCGCCCTGGGACGGCATCTCCTCGCTCCTGGAGGTGGTCTGTTACGTGCCCTTCTTCGACGGGGAAGGGAAGCTCTCCTACGTCAACAAGAGCCTGCAGCGGCCTCCGGCCAAGGTCTTAGCGGACTACGTCAGCTTCGTGGAATACGAGGTGCCGGAGCGCAGCCAGGACGCGGTGAACAAGGTGAAGGTAACCTTCCTGGACGCTCAACTGGAGCGGGTGGACAGCCCCTACCAGCAACTGGGCACGGCCCAGGTGACCACCGGCTTTTTCTCCATGCATGAGACCTTGGAGTGCTGGTGGTCCGAGGACCATAAGCAGCGAGCCTCGGGCACGAGCATGAAGGTCATCAAATCGGTGAACTCCGGCATCCTGCCCGTGGGTTCCGAGGAATACGCCGAAGTGGACGAGTTCCACGGTGTCATCGAGGTGGAAATCTCCGTCTGGGTACCCATTCTGGCCACGGTGATGATCGCCGAGTACCTGGCCGCGGCCTTCATCTTCGACTACACCTTCGGGGCCACCTCCGTGGGTGGCGGGGTGGGGGCCTGAACGGTGGAACAGATCCCCGGTACGGGGTGGACGATACCTTGGGGCAGGATCATGCAGGCGCAGGCCTTGATCGGGATTCTTTTGATTATGATGTCCATCGGCAGCGCCCAGTATGAGGTCTGGGGCACCCCTTATGACTACGCCTACCTGGAGAAGCAGTCGGTGGCCATCGAAGAGGGGCTGGAATACTGGCTGGAGAACGAAAAAGAGATCAAGAACGACTTCGTCGGCACCCACGACCAGGCCGACACCATCGCGGTGACCGAGCTCATCTGGGAAAAGAGCCTGAGTCGGCCCCGTAGGATCGCCATCGAGGATGACCCTGCCCTGGAGGTGGGGGATATCGTGGCCCTGCCCGACGGGCGGCAGATCCTGGTCACCGGGCTCAACAAAAAGATAAGGCGGGGCGAGGTCCCCACCCTGGTGATCGACGGCGGCAAGGTGATGACTGCATGAGCATCCGGAAGATCATCGACTGGGCCATCCAGGAAACCGAGTGGCAGAAGATCGGCAACATCGCCAGTCCCTTTTACTATTACTACGATTACGCTGGACACTGGGTTTGGGCCTGCGACGTGGACCTGGGGAACGAAGAGGTCCTGCGCTGCGTGCCGGTGGCGGCCAACAACCGGGAGATCATCTATGCCGAGCAGGGCCGGGCCGTGACCCTCTCCCGGCTGGGAAACGGCAAGTGGGTGATCACCGGGCTGGCCAAGTCACTCAAGTCCACGGTGCACTTCATTTACCTGTCCTTTACGGACGACATGTACCAGATCAACCGCAAGGAACTCCGGGGCTACGTGATCCGGCCTTTGACCTACGGCGAAATCGGCGAATTGATCGCCCCTTACGGCTACGGCACGCTCCCCTATGGGGTACAGGGGAAGTTCCGGGCCGATGGGACCTTCCTTGAAATCGTGGAGTGGTACTGATGAGTGTGACCCTGTTCAAAGCCTTCATCCAGGGGATGACGGACTACATCGCCAAGCACAATTCCAACTACTCCGTCATCGAGTCGAATCTGAACTACATCCTGGGCATCCTGACCGGGCAGTCCGGGGGGGACCTGGCCGTCCCCCAGGGCCTCAAGGAGGTCTTCGACCGCAAGGGCCTCATCGGGGTTGGCTCCTACGACTTTGACGAGGGGACGCTCACCGGCCCTAATTACAACCTGGGCGTCGATCCCGGGGCCTACTGGTCCGGCACCGCCTTTCTCTACAAAGCCACTGGCACCACCCTGTCCCTGGCGGGCCGTTCCACCGGCACCTACTATGTCTATCTTGACGGCGGTGGCGCTCCGGCCCTCGGCGACACGGTGAAGGACAACACTCTCCGGAGTTTTCATTGGGACGCTGGCAACCACCAGGTGTCGAATAAGCAGCTTTACACCGGCGTTTCGGTCCTCTTCGACGGGGACGACTACCATGACATGCTGGATTCCGCCGCCCGGTCCAAGAGCTTCACCAGGGTGGCCGACCGCCTGGAGGAGATCGAGCAGGGCCAGGATGTGTTCTCGGGCTACTATGCCCAGGACCTCCCCCACTCGGGCCTTAACTTCAAATACCAGGCCGGCCTGGTTCGCAATGACAGCGCCGTCTCTTTCACCCCCGCCGGCCAGGTGGCCCTTGTCAATAACGCCACCAATTACGTCGAGGTTGACCCGACCGACGGCCTGGTGAGCGCCGACACCACCGGCTTCACCAGCGGCCGGGTTCCCCTGTATGTCGTGGCCACGGCCTCCGGCGCCATTGATACGGTGTCGGACAAGCGCACCCCGGCCATCGCCGGGACCGGGGGCGGCGGAGGGGGCGGTCACACCCAGAACACCGACGTGGGTACGAGTGGTGATACCTTCACCATCGACCGGGATGCGGCCGGCTCGCCCACAGGCAGAGCCGGAATCGAGGTGGAAAACGGCGACGATCCCAACGCCGAGCTCAAGTTCAACCGGGACACCGGGCGTTGGGAATACACGGAAGACGGCGGCGCCTCCTGGAGCGTGTTGGGGGAGGTGAACCTGTCCCTCGCGGCCCAGCAGTTCACCAAGTTTGTCCCCCTGGAGAACCCGCCGGAGGTGCGCACGGACACTGCCCGGGGCTCCTCCATCGATTACGAACCCATTGACCTGAGCGGCTACCTGGGCAGTCCCCAGTTTGGCGTCAATGCCGTGGTGCTCCGGGTCTTTTTCAACGATTCCGCCCCTGGCGTCAACACCAAGGTACTCTTCAAGAAAGGCGGCGGCGTCTACAGTCCGGCGACGGCCTTCACCGTCTGGTCCGACGAAGCAGACGGCGAGCAGAAGCCCGCTGACCTGGTGGTGCCCCTGGGGGAGGAGAACACCGTAGAGTTCTTCCTCTTCGCCTCCGGACCCGACACCGCCAATCTGCGGGTGTTTCTCCTGGGGTATTTCGAAGAGGTCTACGGTGTCGGCACCCAGGAGAAGACACTTACCCAGAACAATATTTCCTGCCCGGCCAACAGCCAGGTCAACCTGACTTTCGAGAAATTCGTGAACCGGGGCCTGGTGCATTACTTCAGGATCGAGGAAACCTCGGGACTCCCGGCTAACGTCTACGACGTGCACCTGTATGCCGACCCTGGTTTTTCCACCCTGCTCTACAAGGTGGAAGGCGTCATCCCCGGCAGCGACCCCTTCGAGGACTGGTTGCCCTTCTGGGTTTTTGACTCGGGGACAGAACGAAAGCTGCGGGTGCGTGTCGTGAATCACGATTTATCGCAGGCCGGGACGTTTGCCATCACCGTCAAGGCCGAGCAGTTTGCCTGAGGAGCAAGGCCATGAGCATGTTGATTCTTTTCGGGGCGGAGTGGAACAGTTCCAAGGAGCCGGACGGCACCGACGGTTCCGTGGTGATCTCCAGCACCTACAAGCGGGGCGGGGATTACTCCTGGCGGAACTACAACAGTGAGGGGTTCTGGTTCTCCATCCCGGACAAGGATGAGTTGTACATCCAGTATGCTTTCTACGTGAGCAACTACTATTCCGCCAATTACAAGCACTTCCGGGCGTTGGGTAATGCCGGGCTGGATATCATCGTCTGCACGGATTTCGACTCGGAGCGGAAACTGAATGTCTGGCTGGGGAACCGGGCCACCAAGATCATCACCAGCAGCACCATCTTCCAGGTGGGGGCCTGGTACGTGGTGGAGCTGCATATCAAGGTGGCCGACTCCGGCGGCGTGGTGGAACTGCGGGTGGACGGGGTGCCGGAAGGGATTTACAGCGGCGACACTAAGCCGGGGACGGCTGCTACCATCGACAAGGTGCAGTGGAATCTCGAAGCCGGGGTTGGGATGCAGTGCTACATCGATGACGTCATCGTCAATGACCCCTCCGGCTTGGTCAACAACTCCTGGCCCAACGGCCTCAAGGTCAAGCTCCTGAAGCCCACCGCGGACGGGCCCACCAATGACTGGGACGTCACTCCTTCAGGCGCCCACTACGCGGCCATCGACGAGGTGCCCCCCAGCGGCACTGACTACATCAAAACCAGCACGGCTGACGAAAAAGAGCACTTTGACATGGAGAATCTGCCGGCCGAGGCCCTGACGGTGAAGGCCATCCAGGTGCAGGCGTTCTGTCTCAAGGGGGCCTTCATTGACCCGGATCGGCTGAAGCTGGGGGTGCGGATCGACAATACGGATTATCTCTCGGATCCCATCGACCTGCCGGTGTCTTCGCTGATCCGCAAGCACACCCTGAACCAGAATCCGGCGGGGGGCAACTGGACGGTGGATGTGGTTAACAATGCCAAGCTGGCCCTGCAGGCGGTGAACTGACATGGCCAACGACTTTTCTGCCGACCCCAGGGTCAAGGCCCTCTACCGCTTCGAAAACAACCTGGATGACGGCAAGGGCGGGAACCACCTGACCGGCAGCGGCTCAGTAAGCTACAACGCTGCTGACAAGAGAGAAGGGGGGTATGCCGCGGACCTGGAACAGGCGGAGAGTGACTATGCCTACCGGGCCGACGTCGACCTGGATACCGGCTTTCCCTTAAAGTCGGGGGACGCCACCAAGAAGATTTCCGTCTGTTTCTGGCTCAAGCCGGAAAGCTACATCAACTACGCGGGCCTGTTCACGAAGTGGAACTGGACCGGCAACAAGCGCAGCCTGGAGATCCAGCGGCAATACTCCACCCTGAAGATCAACTGCGGCCATACAGACGGCATTCAGTACCAAAACTTCAATACCGGGATCTCGTTGAACAACGGCGAGTGGTACCACGTGGCCGTCTGCATCGACGGCAAAACAGCAAAGTCGGTCTATGTGCGGGTGTTCCGGGCCAGCAATTCGGCAGTCTCTGAATTCAAGGGCACGCTGACCAACGAGTTGTGGGTGGGCGATGCCAAGGTAGTCGTCGGGGCGATAGATGGCCCTGGCAGTGACAACTACTTCGACGGTCTCCTGGACGAGATGGTGGTCTTCAACGAGTTACTGACGGCCAAGGAGATCGACGCCATCCGCAGCGGCGCCTACTCCTACCCCATGACCGAGGTCCGGGTGGAGACGGTGGGGGCCCAGGTTGCCTATACGGACCAGGATGGCTTTGTCAGGGTGGACGCCGCCGGTTTCATGGCCGCGTACGGACTCTTTGCCGAAATCGGGGAGGTGCAGGTCAACGCCGGCGGCCTCATGGTCGCTTACGGTGTGGCGCCTCCGCCCCGGCGGGTCTTCCCGGTTCCCCATCCAAGGGTGAAATGGCAAAGTCATTTCGGCAAGAGGAAGTTCCCGGTGGTGGGCTGAATCAAATTCACGGGAGGTGAGAGGTAACCATGAGCCAGGATGTTTTGACGGTGGCCCAGCTTTTCTCCATTGTGCTGGCGGCCTGCGGCACGCCCGGACTTACCTTCTGGGTCATGAAAAAGATGAGCCGGGAGGCCCTGTCCCAGATCAAAGAGAACTGCAAGGCCTGCCGGGCCCACCTGGACGAGAAGATCGCCGGCTTGGACGGCACGCTCCACGAGGCCGTCAGCAGGCAACTGACACTGCGGGAAAAGCTGCCCATCGACTATGTGCGGCGCGATGAATTCCACCGCCACCTGAATGGCGAGAAGGAGGGGAAATAACCATGAATCTGAAGCGTGGCATGAGCAACCCGGAGGTGCTCCGGGTGCAGCAGCGACTCCTGGATCTCGGCATATTCACCGGGACGCCCCGGGGAAACTTCGGGGACAAGACCGAGGCGGCGGTCCGGGCCTTTCAGCAGGCCAACGGGCTGGTGGTGGACGGGATTGTCGGCCCCAAAACCCGGGAGGCTTTGTTCGGGGCTCAGGAGCCGCAATCGGAACCGCCGGCCAGGACGGGGGAACTGCCTCCCTGGCTGATGGAAGCCTTCAGGGACTTAGGGAAGGGGGTGGCCGAGATTGCCGGCCCTGAGGACAACCCGGACATCGTGGAGGCCCACAGCTATACCACCTTGGGAGCCAAGGACGACGAGACGCCCTGGTGTTCCTCGGAGATGTGCAAGTGGATGGAGCGGGCCGGCATCCCCAGCACCAAGAGTGCTGCCGCCGCCTCCTGGGGGACCTGGGGGCGGGAACTGAAAAATGGGCAGCTTGGCTGCGTGGTGGTGATGAGCCGCACCGGGGGCAACCATGTGGCCCTCTACCTGGACGAGGACGACGTGGGGGTTTATTGTCTTGGGGGGAACCAGGGGGACCGGGTGAGCGTGCGCCGCTACTCCTGGGATCGCGTCAGCCATTTCCGGTGGCCGGAGTGAGCCATGCAGGAACTCAAGCAGATGTTTGAAAAGATCATCCGGGAGGAGGTGGCGACCGCCCTCAAACAGCCGCCTCCCCATCGACTGGCCGAGTTCTTCACCGACCCGGGCTCCCGGGAATATTCCATGAGCCGGCTGTGCTTCGGTTTGCTCATCCTGGGCATCCTGGCCCTGGACGTCATGTCCGTCCTGCTGGGCTTATGGGGGCGCCTGCCGGATGCCTGGGTAGGGCACCTGACCACCATGAACACGGTGGCTCTGGCGAGCGTGGCCGGTGTTTATGGAGCCAACTCCGTGGTGGGGGCCTGGCGTAGCGTGGGCGATAAGGTCAAGCACCTTCTGATACTAATTATACGTCAAACATAGAGTATTAATCCAGTTGAAGCAGGTCATTGATCGAACCAGATCAGGTTGTTGGAACAGTGGGCGGATGGCCTCGCACAGGACATCGATGACCTCCTCCAGGCTG
>Ga0194111_10003420_pt1 | contig 18871 bp, 15 predicted proteins | sample TA2KigC300mmetaG_FD_146194 | JGI IMG/M metagenome (GOLD analysis project Ga0194111, IMG submission 146194) | Freshwater microbial communities from Lake Tanganyika, Tanzania - TA2015033 Kigoma Deep Cast 300m | ecosystem: Environmental > Aquatic > Freshwater > Lake | place: Tanzania: Lake... | reverse complement strand
ACTCGTGACAAAGGATTAGAGGATATTCCCAAATCTTGTCAGAACCCAAACGGCACCAGTTGCTGTTCAAGATCGCCGATCGGCAGTTGGATGGGCTAGATTTTAGTCAGAACTGATTGGTGTGCAATGGATCGCCTCTTCAACCGCCACGGCGATGGGCGCGCCGTATGCGTGGCTGCCGATCATGGCTACATGTGCGATGGCGACGCCTTAGAAACTCATCTCGCCCCTCTGCGCATCGAGCCGGGGGAGGAACTGGGTCTCCTGGACACGATCAGCGCGGGAGGGGTGATTGGCCTGGCTAGGGAGATGTTTGGGCGCGGCATTTTGAACGCCGCCGACCTGGATGGGATCAAACCGCGCTTCGGGGATGCCGGGGCAGCCCTGGCCCTGGTGGAAAAGATGGCGCGCGGGAGGGCTGCGGTGAGTGGCTTTTTCAGGGGGTGGCTGCGATTTCCAGGCGTTTTCCTGAAGCGATTGATTTTGCTGTCTCAGCCGTTCGTGGTTGTATCGGGCAGAGGGCAGGTGGTAGAATTGGTGACCATGCTGAATGAATATTATCCGTAACTGCTCAGCCATCGAACGGATTAGCCCGAAAAAAGGGTGTGCGAAGGGGGCGTAGCCCCCTTCGCACACCCTTTTTTCGGGAACTTCCCCGTATGGCTGAGTAGTTACTATTATCCTATCATGGGGTGGGACGAGTATGGCGCGCCAACACCCAAGCGATTGCGGATGCTAGAACTTTTCACGGATACAGCAGCATGATGATCCCAAACCATCCTGAAGCTATCGAAGCCACCCAGGAACTGATCCACGAACTGCGCGGCGCAGTTCGTCATGTGGCCTTCGACCAGATGACGCGCCTGTTATACAGCACCGATGCCAGCATCTATCAGATGATGCCCGTGGGGGTTGTCTTCCCCAGGGATGCCGACGAAGTCTGCGCCGCCCTGGAGATTACAGGAAAGCATGGCGTGCCTGTGTTGCCGCGCGGCGGAGGCAGCAGCCTGTGCGGGAATGCGATTGGTCATGCGCTGATCCTCGATCTCTCTCGCTACATGGATCGGATTCTCGAAATAGATGCCGAGAATCGTATCGTCAGGACCCAGCCGGGGATAACCCTGGGAGCGCTCAATCAGGCGCTGGCCAGGCACAAACTGATCTATGAGCCAGACCCCGCCAGCGGCGACCGCGCCACCATGGGAGGCATCATGGGGAACAACGCTACCGGAGCGCATTCCATTACATATGGAATGGCTCATGACCACGTTCTTACAACGGATGTGGTGCTCTCGGATGGCAGCCGGGTCAACTTTGGCGCGTGTGATGGAGATTGGCAGGATCAGGCTGGTCGCCCTGGGCTGGAAGGCGCTATTTATCACTCAGTAGCGACGGTGCTCGATGAATATGCTGCGGAGATTGCCTCTCGTTATCCAAAAACCTTCCGCCACGTCGCTGGTTATAACCTGCATGTCCTGGCCCGCCAGGAGCGACCTAATCTGGCCCAGTTGATGGTCGGCTCGGAAGGGACGCTGGGCGTCATTACGGAGGCATCCTTCAGCCTGGTGCCTGTGCCAAAGGTCAAGCGGTTAGCTATAGCGCACTTCTCCGCTGTTCGCGCCGCCATGGAAGCAGTGCCGACGATCCTGGAAAGTAACCCCATCGCTGTCGAAGTCCTGGATAAGATGTTGCTCGATTTGACTCGCGACAAAGTCGAGTATCGGCGATTGATGACCTTCGTGGAGGGCGATCCCGAAATTGTGCTGCTGGTGGAATTCGCCGGCGAGGATGAATCCGAATTGGATCACGGCATCCGGTTGCTGCAATCGAAATTAAAGCAGATCAATCACCACGGACCGGTGGTGATCGTTGCTGACCCCAGGCAGCAGGCCAATGTCTGGTATGTGCGCAAGGTCGGTCTGGGCATCTTGATGAGCGTGCGCGGCGACGCCAAGCCGATCCCGTTCATCGAGGATGCTGCCGTACCGGTCGAGCATCTGGCTGATTACATTACTGAAATTTCTGATTACTGCTATCAGGCTGGGGTGGAACAGGTGGCGATCTATGCCCATGCCAGCGCCGGATGCATCCATGTGCGCCCGTTGGTGAACCTGAAAACCGGGGTGGGTGTGCGTCAAATCCGACAGATTGCCGAAAAGTCGGTGGAGTTGATCCTCAAATACAACGGCACAACTTCAGGCGAGCACGGGGAGGGCCTGGCGCGCAGCGAGTTTTCCGAACGGCTTTTCGGGAGCAGATTGACACGCGCCTTCGAGGAAGTCAAAGCTGCTTTCGACCCGCAGAATCGCTTGAATCCTGGGAAGGTCGTCTATCCGTCGCGCATGGATGATGAATCTCTGCTGCGCTACGGCAGCCAGTATGAAGCGCCTTTTCGACCCAGGAATACCGTATTTCGTTTTCGCGCCGAAGGGGATTTCGCCAGGGCAGTCGAGATGTGCAACGGCGCGGGCGTTTGTCGGAAACTTGGGCAGGGGGTGATGTGTCCATCCTTCCAGGCTACTCGCGACGAAGCGAACAGCACCCGCGGGTGCGCAAACGCTTTGCGCGCCGCCATGATAGGTCTGCTTGGAAGCGAGGGAATGACCTCTCGAGAACTCTACCAGGTGTTCGATTTGTGCCTGTCGTGCCAGGCATGCAAGAGTGAATGTCCTTCTTCTGTGGATATGGCCAGGCTCAAGGCAGAGTTCCTACATATATATAATCGAGAGCACGGCATTCCTCTGCGCTCGCGCCTGTTCGCCAGGATCGGAAGATTGAATGAAATCGCGCAGCCTTTTGCCCCGCTGGCGAACTTTTTGATCCATGGGCCGGGGAAATGGGTTTTGACCTCTCTTGGCATCCACCCCAAACGGACTCTGCCCAGGTTGTCGTCACAGACATTCAGCGCCTGGTACCGAAAATCGAAACGAAATGGCGGCTTTTCCACCGAACGGATGCGAAACGAAGCGAAGCAGGTGGTCTTTTTCCACGATACCTTTATGGAATATTATGACCCCCAGGTTGGACAGGCCGCCATCGAAGTGCTCGAGGCTGCCGGTTACGACCCTATTATCCTTTTCGATAAACAAGATTCGGGTCGTCCTGCTGTCTCTAAAGGATTGCTGGAGGATGCTGCCAGACTGGCGCGTGGCAATCTCGAACTGTTAGCGCCTTATGCCAGACGAGGCATTCCAATCGTCGGTTGCGAACCCAGCGAGATGGCAATGCTGTTGGACGAGTATCCAGACCTGGCGCCCGGAGAGGTTGCAGATTCGGTTGCCCGGCTTGCTATGATGTTAGAGGAGTTGATCCTGCGCGCTGCCGATGCCGGGGACCTGAAGATGAACTTCGACCAGACACCGCGCCATATCCTGTTCCACGGCCACTGCCAGCAAAAGGCGACCTTCGGAACAGATAGCACGAAGAAGATGTTACAACTCATCCCTCACTGCACCATCGAAGAGATCGACGCAGGTTGTTGTGGGATGGCTGGCTCATTCGGCTATGAAAAGGAACATTACGATCTGTCTATACAGTTAGCAGAAATGGCGCTCGCCCCTCGAGTTCGCGCTGCCGATTCGTCCACGATCATTTGCGCTACCGGGACATCCTGCCGGGATCAGATTTTCCACACGACCGGAAGGAAGGCCTTGCACCCCATCGAGATATTCTCGGATGCTTTGATTGGGTAGTTCGACGACTACAATAAGCTATCAAGCAAATCAATCAATTCTTGATCCCCTCCCGCAGGCGGCGTCCAATCTACCTGTACAACCTCGACGCCTTGATCTTCCAGGCTTTCTGCAAACATCTTCAAGCCCAGGTTGATGACGATGAGGGGCTTGTGCAATAATTCGTCAATCTTGTTTGGCATGGTTGCCTCCTGACTCGGATTATCTGACAACTTTTGCGTGCACACGATCATTCCAAGAGTTTACAACAAAACGAGGCAGCCCTGGCGTTGCTGGGAAACACGATCGCACCTGCTTCTTGCAATAGTCTGGTTTGCAGATCCAAATCCTGCGGATCGCCATCCGTGCCGCAGATGGATGCGACCACGGTCAGCGCGCCGCCGCGCTGGCTGGCAGTCTGCCGGGCTTCCAGAATAGCATCCAATAACTCACCCACCGGATCCGCAGAAGCGTTGTAGCCGAGGATGAAATCCAGGAAGAGGATGGCCACTTGTGGCTCGAGGCTTTCGGTCAGGATGCGCTGTTTGCGTAAAGCGCCGTCTATCATGGGGTGGGGCTTGCCTAACGTGTAATATTCATCTCCCATATCAACCAGCGTGTGAGCGCGGCTTCGGTCGGGATGCTCGAGGGCAAAGCGAGGTTCCAGGGGGGCGTTCGAATAGACCTCCAGCCCTGCATCCTGCATAATTTGCTGCGATTGGTAGCAGAATGTGCCGCCTGCAAAGATTCCCCGTAAATATTGCTGCTTTGGAGACCATCGCGCCCGTTCGTTTTTGATCCACTTCAACTCTTCAGGCCTGAGGTTTGGTTTTGAGACTGCCGGGCCATCGTCTTCAAAGTAAATCGTCCATTGGACGGCTTCATCTATGGTTCGAGCAAATTTAACCTTTTTATGGGTGTCAGGCAGATGATCAATGCCTAAGAAGCAGCAAATGGCTGGTTTTTTGCATTGATCCAATCGCTCCAATAGTTTCTCGAGCATTTTCTTTCCGGGGGGTTTAGAGATAAAGACAATGATCTTTGTGCCAGGATCATCTTCGAGCGCATCGAGCGCTGCCAGGGTGGTTAAGCCGCCAATCGCATCCGAAACATCATTCGTCCCTGTGCCAATGGCATGGGAGATGCCCAAACCTGCATTATGGATCTGGCAGGTGAACTCCTGCAAGCCTGTGCCCGAGGCGCCGATTGCGCCAATTGTTCCCTGCCGAACCGCGTTCGCAAATCCAATTCCAACGCCACCGATCAAGCTCGTCCCGCAATCCGGCCCCATCACCAGTAGATTTTTTTGGGAGGCGCGGCGTTTCAACTCGAGTTCGTCATCCAGGGTAACATTGCTGCTGAAGATGAAGACATGCAGGTTTGCCTCGAGGGCTTTGCGCGCTTCGCTGGCAGCATATTCGCCAGGGATGGAGATCACTTCCAGGTTAGCTCCAGGTTTTTGCGCCAGGCCATCCTCGAAGGTGCGCCAGACCGAGACAGGCGCACTGGTGGTCATGAACTTCAAAGCCTGGTCTAGATCACCCAGAACCGCATCTACAACCTGTCGAGAATCAGCCACCACTTCCACGATCAAGTCGTTCGGTTGGGCCTCATCGATCTGAGGAGCATGAACGCCAAGATCGGCCAGGAGTTCTTTGTTCTTCTCGCTCCCCATGAGCACAGCCGTGTTTTGAACGCCCGCCGCATCCGACAGCCGCTTATTAACCCCCATAAGAAAGACGGAGTCATAATATTGATTTTTGCGGATTACGAAACCAGTTGCCATATCAGTTAACGTTGTACTTCCTGCCAAACGCGATCAGCGCCTGTTTGAAACACTCCATCGGCGGGCGGACGAGGCTGGCCCCGATGATGGGATAACCTGGATCCTTGTGAGCGATGGCCGTGTCGATGATGGGGGCGATATTGGTCTGGACGACTTTGCGGATATCTATGCCCACGGAAGCGCCCATAAAGCCCAAGGCGGGCATCAGGTAAGTGGGGTGAGTGGCAACGGTGATCTTTTTCATCTCACGAGAGTAAGCCAATGCCTGTTCGGGCGTACCGCCGACCAGGCTCAGGATGCCCGGCGCGCCGCCGATGACGAATGCGCCCCAACCGACCGTTTCAGTGATGGCCGAGTCGCCCATGTCGAAACCGGCGTCTTCAGAGGAATACCCTGGCAAATATAGGCCGTCCACAGAGGGCGCCGGGGCGGTGAACCACTCATCCCCCAGGCCGCTGACGCGAATGCCAAACTCAGCGCCATTGCGAGCCATCGCCGTCACCACGGTGCTGTATTCGACCCCATGCGCCGGGTCGCTGATTGCTTTGCCCGCGGCCATCGCCAGGCCCAGGAAGATCAGGTTATGGTTGGTGATGTAGCCTAACGTGGGCAGCACGGCATCTTTGGGCATATCTGCCTGGGCTATAGCGAACGCCATCTTGTTGGCAAACAGGCTGGAGGCCGCGCTGTGGCGGTTGTGCAGTTCGTCGCCCATCTGCAACGCCTGGATCATGATCGGCTTCAAGTCCAGGCCGCCGATCTTGGCCAGGGCTGTGCGCAAGGTTGGCGCCCAGATATCACGCCACCTGCGCAACCCTTCCAGGGGCTCCTGACTGTACTCCCCAAATTGCTGGCGTCCTTCGACCTGGCGACAAAAAGCGCGGTTGCCGAAGGCCTTGTTTTCGACCACCCAAACCGGCGCGGATTTCGAAATCGTCCTGGCCATAGGCCCGACGGCCTGGTGATGGTGGTTAGGCCCCAGGAGGATATCTCCTTCTTCGAGCAAAGCTTGGGCGCCTTCGACGGTGTTTGCCCATCCTTCGTATAGCGCAATCCCCAGGATGGCGCCGCGTTGTGCGCCGCACATGCGGGCCCACTCGATTGGCGGACCGGAGTGGAGGATCATGCGATCCTGCAACCCCGGGATGACCTCGCCGGCCGGGGCGATATCCACCAGCACCGGCTCGCCTTGAATCATCCGCTGGGCGGTCTCTTCATTGGCTTTTTCGATCTTTTGTTTGATATCCATAACTCGGCTTCCTTCTACAACCAGATTCCTTGGGACGCAGATGGACGCGGATTCGCACGGATTTTTTGCAATACCGCAAAACTCACTATGGACTGTTGGCATGGGGAAGCGCTTTCCACCTTTGAACCAGTTTGCGGAGTTGAGTTTCAGATTGTCTGATCGAGCGCGTATGCAGCTTGAAACGCGCTCGGTGAGTTTGTACACGCTGTTGCTCCTGCAAGAATTCATAGCGTTCTACCTGCGACAAGGCGGCACCGGTTTCGGGCAACGAACTGGGGCCGGGGATCAACTTCCAAGCCCCTTCCCGCTGCAACAGGCGTTTGACCGCTCCCACCTGCCCGGTCGTGGAAAGCAAGCGTCGGCGCAAGTCACGGAACTCACTTTCGCGGGCGTTGTTGGTGCGGGGTAGACCAGGGATATCGTAGGTATAGAACAAACCAGGAGCATAGCTTTGCGAGACCTTGCGGATTTTGTTGCTGAAGGTCTGCAAACGGGGGGAAGCCATTCCTTCAGCGGCGATGCGGGCGAGAGAGCTTTCCCATTCTTTCCGCACCTGTTCACCGGTGCGGGCAGGTTTGCCTTCTGGGTCAAGCGCTTTGGCCAGATCAGTCAACCATTTTGCGCCCTGGGACAGTTCGGCATATTCAGAATGAACAGCCTGGATGGCGCGTTGCAGGCCGATCAGCAATTGCGACAGGCGCGGCTCGGGGCAATGCTGGAGCAATTCCTGCACACAGGCGATCATTTCCTGCAAGCGGGCATACATTTCGATCCCTGCCAGACGAAAGGGCGGGCGTCCTTTCAGGGTCAGCAAGTAACGCACCCGTGATAGGATGGCCTGCACTACCTTTTCCTGCTCTTGTTTCACGTCTTCGCCCGTGTTGGGTAGAGGGACGGCGGTTGAAACAGGTGCGGGTGTCGGGGTGGGAGAAGGAATCAGCCCTGTCACCGTCAAGACGAGCGGCTTTTCGGCCTGCTTCTGGCGGATCAAGTCTCCCACTTCGGCGCGCACCCCCTGACGCAAGCTGATTTTCATCTGCTCGTCGGCTTCTGCCACCGCTTCAGCGGCATTGTCAAGGTAATGGAGTTGGCAAAAGCCATGATATGCCTTTGGAAAAACCGTCGCCACCGCCGGTAACAGCCCACGCTGCTTGTCGCTCAGCACCGCTTTGACCCTCAACTGCAAATCGGCGATCGGTTGTAAGAACTCCACGAAAGCCGCCTCATCCTGGCAACTCATCCAGCCACTGCGTAAGGTCCGACCGCTGAGTAGTTCTCGCACCACCCACAATTGTGGTTCACCCCCCTCTGGCATCAAACCATCCATAGTCAAGATCAAGCCAAAACGCCGCGCCAACTCTTGCAACTCCACCAGATGTTGCCGCTCATGGCAGGCCAATAAGGGCAAATAACGTTGGTGGTATTGGTAACGCACATGTGCCTCACTAATTTGGATGCGCCCCGATAAGTTCTGTTGGATCGCTTCGAAGCGCAGGTTGCTCTTTTGCCGCTCCCAGCCAATTTGGGCGATGACATCATACCCGTAGGTGCTGTACTTCGGCGCAATTTGCTGCCAGGCCGCCGACGGCCAGCGCATTGCCTGACCATCACAAGTTGAATGGTCGCAACTCTTCGGCCGGTATGCAATCGTCATGACTTGGTTCATGGTTTGAACCGTTTTGAGACCGTTGAGATATGGCATTTCTACCAATGGTTGTTCACAGTGCGGACAAGACTCCAGTTCACATTTGTAGATTATCGGCCTTGTCTGGTATAATTCCTTGCGGGTTCTCATGCTCTGCTCCTTGTTCGGTGATCAAACAAGTGTATGACATGAGACCCCATTTGTTCAAGTCATAAGTGACTTTTGCGGTATTGCGAAGATTCTATAAAAAATCCCAACGTAGGAAAGGCTGTCAAAGAAAAAAGCCCCTATAGCAAGAGGCTTTTTCTGTGCACCCGGATCCTGGAGGGTGCTTTCTGCGCACCCGGAGGGACTCGAACCCCCAACCTACTGATTCGAAGTCAGGCGCTCTATCCATTGAGCTACGGGTGCAGACGCGAGTATTATACCTGAGATGGATGATTCGTCAATCAACATGAATAGTAACTGCTCAGCCATCGAACGGAGTAGCCCGAAAAAAGGGTGTGCGATGGGGTTACGCCCCCTTCGCACACCCTTTTTTCGGGAACTTCCCCGTATGGATGAGTGGTCACCATGAATATTTATTTTGCGCTAGCGATTACAGGGGGGCGGGGGGATGAGCAGGTGTACCAACGGATCGTTGATTTCCTCCAGGCCAATGGTCATGAAGTGCCTACCGCCATGCTGGCCCAGTCCGATGGTACTTCGAAGGACCGGGTGGTTGATCCCCTCGAAGTATATCAACGCGACACAGCCTGGATCATGGCCTGCGATGCGCTGATTGCCGAGATCAGCGCGCCCTCTCACGGGGTGGGCTATGAGATCGGTTACGCCTTGAGTCTGGGGAAGCCTGTCCTGTGCCTGCACAGGAGAGGTCTCAAGATCTCGAAAATGATTTCGGGCAATCCCCATCCCCATTTACAGGTGAGGGAGTACGAGGAGTGGGATGAACTCGAAGCCATCCTGCGGATGTATCTGGATTCTCGCTAAATCTGCTGTCAGATGGATGTTAGTCAGGCAGACCGGCTGACGAAAGGCAAGCAGGTTGGCGAAAGAGCTGTATTACTTCTTAAGTTCGAAATCGTCTACCCAAACTGTAGCACTACCTGTCATCTCTTCAAATCCAAGATTGATATTTTCCAGCCGATCCAGTTGTACTTCTTGATCGACGAACTCGCTCAACTCCGTGCAAATCTGTGTCCATTGACCAGCCTCTACAACGACAATTCGCACTCCCTTTTCTACGCCAAGTAAATCTCTGAACTTTAACCTAAATGCTTGGTTGGGCTGCTCAGTATATGCCCAAAAGCATATCTCGCGGAACCCTGATGCATCGAAACCCTCTGGAGTGCCAATTCCCCAAAATCCAAACAAGCTTTCGACACTGTGGTATTCTATTCTGACTGCAACTGGCGTGCTATAGACAACATCGTATACGCCTTGACATAGAAATATGTCAGTTGATTGGTCCAGCGGGCCGTAGAATGAAACTTGGTTTGGCTCAGCACTGAGTTGCTGGAATACATGACCGGTAATCGATGGATGCAAGCAGGCGATAGGATCTGGCACAGAGGTTGGTGAAGATGTCTCTGTTGGAAGTGGTGTTTCAGTAGCTGTTGGAGAAGGGAGAGGTGTAGCTGTAGGGGGAGAGGCTACAATGAAAGTAATACTTCGAACAGTACTTTGTCCATCGCTGAATATTTCAACGGTCACCGTGTCAGTTCCCGGTGTATTTGGCGCAGTGTAGATTACGGAAGGTGCAGTTTCGGAGGAAATTTCTCCTCTGCTGGCTGTCCATCGAAAACGAAGATCTGCCCCAGAGGCGCTTATTGTTAGGCTTGCTGTCTCGTTTGCGTGTATCGCAGTGCTTGGGCTTACGTTTATGTCGCTTACTATGAGAGGGGAAGCTTGTGGTTTGCATGCTACCAATAGCATAACAAACAAAATACTCATCGAACATCGACTTATTGTTTTTAGGGATACGAACATTTTTAACCTCGCGTTTCTTATTAGGCACTTACTGCTTCAACATCGACAAAATTTTGTCGATTTTTGTGCCGCCTTGAGGAGCACATTTCGTACTGGCTGCCCCGCAGGGGCCACATCTTCTGGGCGCAATCCCAGACGATGCGTAGTACCTTAGCAGTGAGATTCTTGTTTTTTGTGCAAGTATTTGTAGATTTACTTAGATTCTGGATTTCTTATCTTTTTGGTTCTGGCTTGTCCAGGTTAGGGTTGTGTTTGGATGATATTTATCGAAAACCCACTAAATGTCATGCTCTCACTGCACACTGTTTTGGCTAATACAGTTAATGAAGCTCGATCTATTCCCGTTTGTGGGCTGTATCTTGTTGCACATCCATCACCATTTGCAAGTGTGCCACTGGTGGCCATCCATTCACAAACAGTATCTATCTTATCTGCTACCATTGCCTCGACAAAAATAATCTCGTTTTGGACTATGTCTATAGAATCTCCTGCTCTAGTTCGGATGATCGTCTCATCCGTATTAGTGATTGAAAAATCAAGGATATTGGGTGGAGGATTTTTGATAGAAAATGGTGATAAGCTAGTATGGCCTACATACACACTTACTGCGATAAGCAGAAGGGCTATCCCCCAGGAAAGAGTGTCCGATTTCGACCACAGAAGCAGATTCTTGATCAGGTCGATGATATCATCAAATGCGACAACCGCGAATCTTATATTGATTCTTCCAACGAGTGGGCCGAAAGTTTGCAAGAATAGGTGGAAAATCACTATACAGATCGTTCCAAGGCTAGCCGCGCTTGCCTGGGGTATCACGCAAGGCACATATGGTGTTGGAAATTGTGGTAGCCAAAGGAAATATAGCACAACCCATAACACTACATTGAAGAATAGTCGTATCCAGATATTAAGGTTTCGCATAGGAAGTTCCCAACTGCACCTTGGTAAATCATCTTACTGAATCTTCTGATTGTGATAACATGATCCAAGCCAGTGATCGTTCTGCCCAGGAAACTTACTTGATGGTTGAAAATAATTTCACTTTATTAATATGAGTCTTCTGAAAAAAGGTGCTGCGCTGCCGTCCGGTGGGGCATCAACGCCCAAAAAAACCGTTTTTTTGGTGCGTGTTCCCTTAAATCAGCGAATTTTTTGCCCGAAGTGGGTTATTACCCCGGCTTGTTTTGGAAAAAACGGTTTTTTTCAGTGGACTCTTAATATACATCAGTTTAGTATCCGAATCAAGAGGGGAATGTCCATATCCCCTTATTCGACGAGTTTGCTTCCAATGGGAGATTCGGTTATGCACTTACTGCTTCAACATCGACAAAATTTGTCGATTTTTGTGCCGCCTTGAGGAGCACATTTCGTACTGGCTGCCCCGCAGGGGCCACATCTTCTGGGCGCAATCCCAGACGATGCGTAGTACCTTAGCAGTGAGATTCTTGTTTTTTGTGCAAGAATTTGTAGATTTACTTAGATACTGGATTTCTTATCTTTTTGGTTCTGGCTTGTCCAGGTTAGGATAATAAGATGTGAACCCACCATGATCCAGAAATTCCAACCCGCCTACCTGAAACTTCTCGAGAGCAGCGAACTCGAAGAGCGCGTTGCCCAGGCCTACGAGCGCCTTGCCGATTGCGACGTTTGCGCTCATGCCTGCCACATCAACCGGCGCGCCGGGGAGCTGGGCAACTGTCGGACCGGGGAACGTGCCCGCATCAGCAGCTACGCGCCGCACATGGGCGAAGAACAGCCTCTAACCGGTTTCCGCGGTTCAGGCACCATCTTCATGACGCGCTGCAACCTGCGCTGCCAGTATTGTCAGAACCACGACATCAGTCAGACGGATTCGGGCTATGATGTCGAACCTGAAAACCTGGCCGCGATCATGCTCGAGCTGCAAGCGCGCGGCTGTCACAACATCAACATCGTTTCTCCCAGCCATGTGGTACCACAGATCATGGCCGGCTTGCTGATCGCAGCCCGGGCTGGATTGCGCGTTCCCCTGGTTTACAACACCGGCGGCTACGATTCCCTCGCTACGCTGGCGCTGCTCGATGGGGTGGTGGATATCTACATGCCCGACATGAAATACGCCGATCCCGAACTGGCTGAGCGTTACTCCAAAATCAAAAATTACCCCGCGGCAAACCAGGCCGCCGTCAAAGAGATGCACCGCCAGGTCGGCGATTTGCAGCTCGATGAGCGCGGCATCGCTACACGCGGGCTGCTCGTCCGCCACCTGATCCTGCCCGGCAATCTGGCCGGCACCGATCAGATCGTCGCATTCCTAGCCAAGCAGATTTCTAAAGGCACTTATCTCAACCTGATGGATCAATACCGACCGGCTTACCGGGCGCGTCACTTCCCCGAGCTAACCCGCCGCATCACCCAGGCCGAATTCGACGCCGCCGTCGAGCTGGCCCTTGCTGCTGGCCTCCATCGCCTCGACAAGAGGAGGGCAATCCTATTTTCGTTTTGAGCGAAATACGTCGGACAGGTTGCCAACCTGTCCTACTTTTCGTTTCGAGTAAACCCAAAGCGTTGCGGCTGGGCTTCTTCGCCCTGGTTGCTATCGTGGCTGCGCTGATCGCTGTGGATTTCAGCCTGGCGTGGGTCTACATCTCGGCCTTGACGCAGCCAGGCTGTTCCGCGCCAATTTCTTTGGATGATATTGATCTGCCCGAGGAGCATTGGCTGCCCACGGAGGATGGACACTCGCTCCGAGCCTGGTACTACCCCTCGAAGAACGGCGCAGCGATCCTGGCCCTGGGCGGGATCGGCGGTTCCCTGGGCGAGGCCCTGCCCCCGGCGCGAGCGCTGATCGAAGCCGGCTATGGCGTCCTGCAGATAGACAGCCGCGCCTGCGCTAAGCCCCCCGCCCGCGTCACCCTGGGCGCCGACGAAATGCAAGATGTTGTCGCTGGGCTGGATTTTTTGCTCTCGCGTTCCGAAGTCGCCCCAGATCGGATTGGCGGCTTGGGCTTTTCCATGGGGGGTGTGACTCTCATCCAGGCTGCCGCGCGCCTCCCCCAAATCCAAGCCCTGATTGCCGAAGGGGGGTATGACCAGCTCGGACATCACATCGTCCAGCCGGGCGCGAAAACATCCCTGGGGCGCAAGATCTTCCTCTACACTGTTGCGGGAGTCTTCTGGCTGCAAACTGGAGTCAATCCCTGGGAAGTCAGTCCCATCGCCGATCTGCCTGCGATCAGCCCGCGCCCAGTGTTCTTGATCTATGGCGAGCATGAAATCGCGCGGGCGAACGGTCGCGCCCAGTTTGACGCCGCCGGAGAACCCAAGCGCCTGTGGGTTGTGCCGGGGGGCGATCATGGAGACAATTATCATATTGCGATTGAAGAATACGAACGGCGAGTATTAGAATTTTTCGATCAGGCTTTGGGTCGCTAGAGAAGCTAAACTTCTTGCAGAAGTTTAGCTTCTGAACTGAGTTATAATTAGTCCATGGAGAAACGCCCGCTGACCGCCCAAGAAAAACTCGATCGCTTGAAATGGAAGGTTTATGGTTTGGCCTGCATGTTTCTGGTTGGCATCGAGTTCTACAATCTCTTTCGCGGGGTGCCATTGCTCGATAGCCTCCTCGATTTTATGATAGGCATAGGGGGAGTAGGCATCTTGATCGAGTTTGCTTTTTGGAATGCCAGGCGCCTGCAAAGTCAATTGGATGAAGAATTGGAATGCAGCCGACGAAATTTCCTGCAAATGGTTTCGTTGCATACCGCCACAACTGCTCTATTGATGACGCATGACCAGCGCGAGCTGATCGAACGCATCCTCGACGCCACGCTGAACGCCATTCAACCCGCCGATACCGGATCGTTCTATTTGATCCATCCCGAAACCAATCAACTCAAGTTAGAGGCTCTACGCGGGGCCAACATCTTCGAGCGAGAAAACTCCGAGGATCCCGAGGCCTTCACCTTGATGTACGAACGCGGTTACGCTGATCGAGCGATCCAGACCAAAAAGGCTATTTTGATCCCTGACGTTCAGTACGAATTCGAAAGTCGGGGGACGCGACGAGGCGAGCCGCATTATGGCGCACGGTCTGTGATCGTGGCGCCATTACTGCTCGAAGATCGAGCGATCGGGGTGCTGGCGTTGAATTCGTTTTCGTCGCATGCCTTCAGCGAGATGGATCTGACTTCGCTGAAAACCTTTGCAATGACAGCGGCTGCTGCAATCCTCAACGCCCGTTTGCACGAAGAAGCCCATTATCTGGCGATCACGGATGTCTTGACGGGGCTGAGTAACCGCCGGCATTTCTTCGAACTTGCCCGGAGTGAACTGGGGCGCGCCGCGCGCTATGGGCATTCATTATCGCTGTTGATGCTCGACTTGGATCACTTCAAACAAGTCAATGACCGCTATGGACATACCGTTGGGGATCAGGTATTGCATGCCATGGCTCAACGTTGCAAGGAAATCATTCGTGAGCAGGATATCATTGGGCGTTATGGCGGTGAAGAGTTCGCCATCATCCTCCCCGAAACCGACTCGCAGGCTGCTTACCAGACCGCCAATCGTATTCGGACCTCCATAGACGAGACCTCTTTTACGACATCCAATGGGGATCACATTCACCTGACAGTGAGCATCGGCGTCGCCGCGCTCGATGGGGATAAAGATGATTTGACGGTCTTCATCAACGCAGCCGACGCCGCTCTGTACAAGGCCAAAGAATCCGGGAAGAATTGTATTGTGATGGCGTAACGCGGCCTTGCACCCCCCTCAGTCTCCCCGCTACGGGGGGAGGCTCCCTTGACAGTCACCCAACCTTTGGTAAACTATCTCCTGTGATGAACAAAAGTCGCTTCTCCCCAGCCCCCTCCCCTGGCAACCGCAAGCCGCGATAGGCTTTCAGTCTCTTGGGACTGGTGGTAAGCTCACATTCACCATATCAATCTGCCCTCTGGACTGAAAAGCCGGAGGGTTTTTCTTTTGGAGGTAGTCCATGAGAATGTCAACGCTCTTCAGCCAGACCTTGCGAGAAGCGCCCGCCGATGCTGAAATGCCCAGCCACAAATTATTGGTTAGGGCCGGATTCATCCGCCAACTCGCCGCGGGAATCTACACCATCATGCCCCTGGGCAAACGCTCCATCACCAAGATCGAGAATATCATGCGCGAAGAGATCAACGCCATCGGCGGACAGGAGATGACCATGCCGGTTGTGCATCCCGCCGAAGTCTGGAAGGAGACCAAACGTTGGTACCAGATCGGCTCGGAGATGGGCCGCTTCAAAGACAAACACGACCGCGATATGGTGCTGGCGATGACTCACGAGGAAGTCGTCGCCGACCTGATCCGCAAGGAGATCCATTCTTATCGTCAACTTCCGGCGTTGATCTATCATATTCAGACCAAATGGCGCGACGATCCGCGCCCCCGCGCCGGGTTGATCCGCGTGCGCGAGTTCACCATGAAAGACAGCTACAGCCTGGATGCGGACTGGGAAGGTTTGGACAAACAATACCGAGCCCACTACCAGGCTTATTTTGATATCTTCCACCGCTGCGGCATTCCAGTCATCGCGGTCAAGTCCGATGTGGGCATGATGGGCGGCAAGATGGCCCATGAATACATGTATCTGACTCCCTTTGGGGAGGATACCCTGCTGATTTGTAATGGCTGCGGATACGCCGCCAACCGCCAGGTAGCCCCCTTCGAGAAGAAAGCCCTGCCAGAGGAAGCAATGCTGCCGCTGGAGAAGGTCGCTACGCCGGATTGTAAGACCATCGCAGGGCTGGCTGAATTCCTCACCATCCCCGAGGCCAGGACGGCCAAAGCGGTCTTTATGGTGGCCGACATACCCGAGGGTGAGTCCAGCGCCCAGAAATTCGTCTTCGCCATCTTGCGAGGAGATATGGAGCTCAACGAGACCAAGCTGACCAACGCCCTCAAAGCCAGCGAGCTGCGCCCAGCTACCGAAGAAGAGATCATCGCCATCGGCGCGACGCCGGGCTATGCCTCCCCGATTGGGTTGCCCAAAACCAACGCTTATTTACCCGTTGTTATCGTCGTGGACGATTTGATCCCCGAATCATACAACCTGGTGGCAGGCGCAAACGACGCCGGTTATCATCTGCTCAACACCAACCTGGGGCGCGACTACCAGGCCGACATCATCGCGGACCTGACTGCGGCGCGCGCTGGAGATGTCTGTACTGTGTGCGGCGGATCATTCGAGGAAGTGCGCGGCGTGGAGGTCGGCAATATCTTCAAGCTGGGAACGCGCTACAGCGATTCGATGGGCTGCACGTACCAGGATAAAGATGGCAAGGAAAAACCCATCATCATGGGTTCTTATGGCATCGGCAGCGGTCGGTTATTAGCTGCTGTTGCTGAGGAATATAACGATGAGTATGGCCTGATCTGGCCGATCACGATTGCGCCCTACCAGGTACACCTGGTGATGCTGCCCGCTAAGAAAGGCGCCGGGGAACGGGGGAGGGAGGGAGATGTAGAGAAAGCAGCCAATCAGCTTTACCTGGATTTGCAGGCTGCGGGAGTCGAAGTGCTCTACGACGACCGTGAGGAAAGCCCCGGCGTCAAGTTCAACGACGCCGACCTGATCGGTCTCCCCATCCGTCTGACCGTCAGCGAGCGCGGCTTGCGTGACGGGCTGATCGAATACAAACGCCGCGATCGAAAGGAAAAGCGCATGATCCCTCGAGGGGAGATCATCGAAGCCGTCAAAGCGGAGATTGCCGCCCTCGAAGCTGAGATCCAGGCCAAAGTAGTCGAAGCGCCCTTCGATGAGTGAGGAAGTTGCCCGAAAAAAGAGATGGGCGGCATGCTGCGCATGCCGCCCATCTCTTTTTTCGGATTTCTCCTATTTTTTAGCCCATCTTGAAAAAGCTGGTCAACTTCATCGCCAGGTTCAGGTCGCCGGCCAGTTTGAGCTTGCCCTGCATAAAGCCCTTCATGCCATCTTCTCTACCGAGCAAGACATCGCCGAAGTAGCGACCGTCGGCGGTCAGGGTCATGGTGGGGGCGTCGGCGCTGCCCTCTGCGACGGTGCATTTGCCGCCTTCGATGTTGATGATGTAATCGCCGCCCTCGTCGCCGGTGAGGTGGTATTGGATCACGGCCTCGACGCCGGCGGCCTTCTCTGGGCGGAAGGCCTTTTCGTGATTGAAGATCAGTTCTTTTACGGTGTAGTCTGTCATTTGTGAACTCCTTTGTAGTTTGTCATCGTGAGCGCCAGCGAAGCAATCTCCTCCTCATCGAAAGCGGGAGACTGCTTCGTCGCAAACAGCGCTCCTCGCAGCGACTTTAATTCAAGTTCTCGAATATCCCTGCCGCCCCCATCCCGCCGCCGATGCACATGCTGACCATGCCGAATTCCAGGTCACGGCGTTTCATTTCGTAGAGCAACTGCACGGTGAGTTTGGCGCCCGTCGCGCCCAGGGGATGACCCAGGGCGATGGCGCCGCCGTTGACGTTGGTGATCCCTTCGTCCAGTTTCAACTCGCGCATGATGGCCAGGCTTTGAGCGGCAAATGCCTCGTTCAGTTCGATCAACTGGATGTCCTTTTGGGACATACCCGCCAGCTTGAGCACCTTGGGGATGGCTTCCACCGGGCCGATGCCCATGATTTCGGGCGGGACGCCGGCCACGCCAAAAGCGACGAAGCGCGCCAGGGGTTTCAGCCCCAGTTCGTCAGCCCTGGCCCTGGACATGATGATCACACCCGCCGCTCCATCCGACATTTGCGATGATGTGCCGGCTGTCACCGTGCCGCCTTCCTTGAAGGCCGGCTTGAGCTTTGCCAGCGCTTCCAGGTTGGTGTCGGCGCGCGGGCCTTCGTCTCGCGAGAAGGTAAACTTGCGCGTCTTGGGCTTGCCATTCGATCCCGGCTCGACGATCTCCACTTCTATGGGCACCAACTCAGGGTCGAAGCGCCCGGACGTGACGGCCTGGTTTGCCAGGGTGTGGCTGCGCAGGGCGAATTTATCCTGATCCTCGCGGCTGACGCTGTACTTCACGGCCACATTCTCGGCGGTCAGGCCCATGCTGGTGAAGGCCTCGGGGTAGCGCGCCGCCAGATGGGGAGTGGGGGCAAATTTGTAGCCGGTCATCGGCACCATCGTCATCGACTCGACGCCGCCAGCGATGGCCACTTCGATCCAGCCCGCCAGGATAGCCTGGGCGGCGTGAGCAATGCTCTGCATACCCGAGGAGCAGAAGCGGTTGATGGTCTCGGTGGGCACCGAAACAGGCAGCCCCGCCCGGAAGCCGATCAGCCTAGACACATTCATGCCCTGCTCGCCTTCCGGGAAAGCGCAGCCGATGATCAGATCGTCTATCTCTTCAGGTTTGAGCGGTTCGGCTTGTTTTAGCAGTTCCTTGATAACCGCCGCGGCCATATCCTCCGGTCGAACCGTCGCCAGGCTGCCCTTCTTGGCCCGCCCAACCGGCGTTCGCGCGGCTGCGACGATGACGGGGTCGTGTTTGGGGTCTCTTTTGGTCATGGTTGTTCTCCTTATGTTGTACACGGAAG
>Ga0194111_10003412_pt1 | contig 18890 bp, 12 predicted proteins | sample TA2KigC300mmetaG_FD_146194 | JGI IMG/M metagenome (GOLD analysis project Ga0194111, IMG submission 146194) | Freshwater microbial communities from Lake Tanganyika, Tanzania - TA2015033 Kigoma Deep Cast 300m | ecosystem: Environmental > Aquatic > Freshwater > Lake | place: Tanzania: Lake... | reverse complement strand
GCCGGCCAGGTTGACGCTGAGGATCTTCACCCGCTTCTGGTGGGCGAAATCCCACAGCTTCGCCGAGGGCTGCCAGGGGTAGGCCGCGCCCACCAGGACCAGGTTGTCGGCGTACTTCACCGCCCAAGCGACCCCCCGCTGGGACAGGGGAAACTTCCGCAGGTACGCATCCGCATCAGGCGTCAGGCGGCACGGATAGCCGGGCCGGTGTCGGTTGATGGCGCGGTAGCGGTCCACCCCCATGAGTTCCTTGGTGTACAGGAAGGCCAGGGAGGTGAGGTCCTCCTTATGCACGTGGCCCTCCAGGAAGTAGTCGGTATTGCTGGTGGTGGCGAACACGGAGTAGACCATGTCCGGCGGCGGATGTTCGTGGAAGGGGAAGTCCTGGTTCCCCATCTCCCGGTTCCGCTGGCTGATATTGGAATCGTGCACGCAATAGGAGTAGGAACGGTCAATCGCCTCGGGCGGGGCCAGGAGCAGCACCACCGGGGTGTATTCGTCCATGCCCAGGCGCAGGGCCTCGATGAAGGTGCGGTGCTTGACGTAGAGGGCCTGCTCCCCCCGGGCCATGGCGGCCAGGGTGGCCTTCCAGTGGATGCCCGCCTCGATGGCGCCCCAGCTCCGCCGGGGCACGAAGTGGCGCACTTTGAGCTGGGCCAGGTGGCGCACATAGGCGCTGGCCCGGGCATGCTGCCGGTAGTCGTCCTTGACGGCCCAGCGGGTGCGGGTGTAATCCTGCACCTCCTCCAGGGCCCGCTTCTCTTCCGCGGTCATGGCCTGGTGGATGAGGTCGCAGGTGGCCTGCCGTTCTTCCTTTTCCGGGTCGAGCTCGGGCCAGGCCCCGGGCTCCAGGGCCGGGGAGAAGGGCCGGCCGGTGTAAAAAGAGGGGATGCCCTCGTATCCAGGCAATTCCAGGCCCGGCCCCCTGATAAGAATGACCCCGGAACTCTTCAGGAGCAGGCCGAGCTGCTGCCCGGTGAGCTGGGTGGGGTAGTCCAGGAAGGCCTTGGCCAGGGTCTGGTGCAGGGCGCGGCCCCCGCAGGCCCGGGCCGCGTGGAAGAACTGGCTGCCGGGCTCGGGCACCAGGCGCTGGTGGATCACCGCCAGGTTCCTGAGATACCTGAGAAAGGAGATGAGGCTGCGCACCGAGACCCGCAGGGCCGGGGGCGCCTCTTCCTCCGTCGGGGGCGGCTTCCGCAACACCTTGTGCAGCTTCTTCAGGTACCCTTCCAGGAACACCACGTTGGGGCCGGCCGGCCTGTCCCCGGCCTGGACGGGCGCGCTGGTGAGGGTGCGCCGGAGCAGTTCCTCAAAGGACCGCAGCTTGTCGAAGCCCGTGGCCCGGTCCGATTTCAGGCGCTGCCAGAACTCCAGGTTCAGGGCCGGGTAATCGTCCAGGAGACCCTGCGCCCAGGCGAAGTAGGGGTCCTCCACCCGGAGCACGCCGGGGGCCTGGCGCCACCGGAAGATATACCGGATGCGCTCCTGGTCGGGCTGGGCCAGGGCCTGGCGCAGGGCCCACCAGAGCTGGTGCTCGATGACCAGCAGCCCCCGGCCTTTCCCCTTCCGGGCCTTTCTCAGATGTTTGGCCACCTCCTGGGCCCGGTAGCGGGTGAAGAACCGCCGGTTCTCGCCGGCCTCCTGCCAGTCCCGGTCCAGCCTGGCCCACAGCGGGTCGAAGAATTCGCTCAGCCCCGTCTGAAAGACGCGGTAGTCATCCCCCACCGGAAGCTCCGGGGCGAAGACGGAGTCCGGGGGATAGTTGAGCAGGTCCGAGTCGTCCAGACAATGCAGGTCCAGGCCCTGCCGTCCGGCCAGGAAGACGGCCACCGTGGCGGCGTCGTGGGGCCCGAAGGGAATGGCCCGCAGCTCGCCGTCCTGGCGCCGGAAGACGGCCAGGCTCACCATGGGCAGGACCGTGAGCGGGTGCTCCAGCCAGCCCGGCCCGTTCATGAAGTGGGGCAGGTCCACCAGCACCTGCTGATAGCGGCGCCGGGACAGGACCCGGGCCGCCAGATGGGCGAAGATGAGCCTGCCCCGCACATACGGCAACACGTCCAGACCCGGCAGGCCGGGGGCCTTCAGGGGCGCCACCCGGCGGCGGGGTCCGGCCAGGGGAGAGAACAGGTCCATTCAGCTCAACTCCCTTCTCCCCTTGGGGGGCTTCACGTCCTTATGGGCCTGCTCCAGATAGACCTTGATCCGGCCGGCGTCGGGGGACTTGCGCCCTGCCATCCGGGACAGGGAGTAGGCGTAATTGAGCATGGTGACGGCCACCCGGGGGGAGAGGCCGTTTTGGTATTCCTCGAAGAAAACCTGGAACCAGAGGTCGCCGGCCGTGGGCAGGTTGGCCCGCAGGATGCGCTCCATCACCTGGCGGGAGGGGTAGTCCACCAGGATGGCCGGCCGGGTGCGCTCGTCGATGAACCCGGGCAGCCCCAGCCCCTCCTCCTCGTCCTGGTTGAGCGCGGCGCAGAAGAGGAAGTCCGGGTGAGCCTGTAGATGAATCCCGGCCTGCACCGAGGTCAGGGTGCGGCGGTCGTCCAGCACCGAGGCCAGGGGGTCCAGGGCCGAGGTGGGGGCCTTGCCGATTTCATCGAAAAAGCAGATCCCCCCCCGCAGAATGGCGGCGAACAGGGGGCTGGCCACGTACTCGATGGTCTGGCTGCTGGTCATGGTGACGGTGCAGGCGATGTCTTCAGGCCCCAGCTCCTGGTGGCCGTTGATGATGTACAGGTCCATGCCCTGATGCTGCGCCAGCCAATAGACCACGGCGTTCTTGCCGCAGCCCGGCGGTCCGTAAAGGCGGAAGTTGAGCGAGGGAATGCCGTCCTGCCTCATCCAGGCGGCCAGGCAGCGGTTCTGGAGATCGTCTCGTTCCACCAGCTTCTCCCGGGGGATGCGGGTGGGGTAGGGGACCAGCACGGTCTTGCCTGCCAACTCGACGCGTTCGTAGTGGGAAAACCGGGAATGCTGCTTCGCCCGCGTCATGACTATCGCCTCCTTTCCTGGGGGCCTGAGGCCCCGGGGCCGACCGAGCCTCTGATTAAAATGTCTAAATTTTTTAGTTTATTTTTTAATAAACTCTTTGACAAGGTTCAGACCGATATTTTGGGGCCCGCGCCCTGATAAATTATCTCCACTACCTGCGTGACCCCCAACCCAAGGTTTTGTTCCATTTACCCCCTTCACTTTCCTCCCCTTTGCCGGCGGTCTCTGATAAAGTGGCGGTATCAGCCCTGCGGCTCAGGCGGAGGTGTGGTGATGTCTCGTATGGTCCTGGGGGGCCTGGTCGTGGTCCTTCTGTCGGTGGCGGTGATCATGTTTTCCTGCTTCCTGCCCGGGCTGCGGGAAACGGCCCCGGACCTGCCTACGGTGGCTTATGTGGATATTGAACGCTACCAGGGGAAATGGTATGAGATCGCCCGGCTGCCCACCTGGTTCCAGCGCACCTGCGCAGCCTCCACCGCCACCTACCAGATTCTGGGACCGGGGAAAATTTCCGTGGAGAACGAATGCCGGGAGGCCGACGGGGGCCAGCGCTCCATCCGGGGCACCGCCACGGTGGTGGACCCCAAGACCAACGCCAAGCTGGAGGTGGCCTTCGACACCTGGGTCTTCAAAATCTTTGGCTCTCTGATAAAAGGGAAGTACTGGATTCTGGACCTGGACGCCGATTATCAGACGGCCCTGGTGGGCACCCCGGACCGGCACTACCTGTGGATTCTGGCCCGCACCCCGACGCTGCCCGAGGAGCGCTACCAGGCCCTGGTGCGGCGGGCCCGGGAGTTGGACTTCAAGACCGAAAACCTCATCCGCAACCTACCGCCGGCGGTGGTGGAGTAGCGTATCCGTTCTCCAGGGGAGGGCGGGGGAGCATGGCTCCTGTGGCCCAGGCGTCTCTGCTTTTTCTGGTTCCCAAGCTCCCGCTTGGGAACCGGCTTGCCAAGCCAAGCTCTGCTTGGCCGGAGGACTACTGAGGCATAAGCTGGGGCCAAGGCGGAGGGGCATAAGGTCCCCAAGCAGAGCTTGGGGGGAATTTTACGTTCCCAAGCAGGAGCTTGGGAATGAAGGGATCTCAAGCCCCCCGGCCCCCTCCCCCACGAAAATCTTTCAAGACGGTTCAGAGATGCGAGGCAGGACAATGGCGACGCCGAAGCTGGAGAAAGGCTACATCCAGGTTTACACCGGGGACGGCAAGGGCAAGACCACCTGCGCCCTGGGTCTGGCCTTCCGGGCGGTGGGCCAGGGATTCAAGGTTTTTGTGGTGCATTTCATGAAAGGCCGGGACACGGGGGAGAGCAAGGCGGCCCTGCGGCTGGCGCCGGACCTGACCCTGCAGTTCTTCGGCAAGGCGGGTTTCGTGAACCTCAAATCCCCCAGCCCCGACGACCTGGCCCAGGTGCAGGACGCCTGGGCCCTGGCCCGGGATGTCATTGAGGCCGGCGTCCACGACCTGGTGGTCCTGGACGAATTCAACCTGGCTTTGGCCTACCGCCTCATTTCCCTGGAAGAGGCCCTGGCCGTGCTCCGGGCCCGGCCGCCCCATGTGGAAGTGGTCCTCACCGGGCGCCAGGCGCCGCCCGAGGTCATCGAGATGGCCGACCTGGTGACGGAAATGCGCCCCGTGAAACACTACTACCAGGCGGGGGTCCGCTCCCGGGCCGGCATCGAGTGGTGAGACGGCGGGCTTTCAGACCCCTCCCGCGCCCGTCCCAGCCGGCCCCGGCTGTGCTCCTAAAGAGCAGGCGAGGGCGCCTGCTCCACCTTCAAGCAAGAGAGTTTCAAGGGAAAATCTTTCCGCAGGATGAGTCTTACGCCCTATTGCCGGGGGGAGGTGGCTGTAATTTGCCCTACCGGACTGGCGACAAAATGAGGCAGAAGCAGGAATAATGTTTGGATATTTGGCGAGGGTAAAGACCGGCAGCCAGCCCAAGATGGTGCATGTAATAAAATTGGCTGATCTCAATTAGATATTTCTATATTGGGACGGCATATTGAATATATGGTGGCAAAAATAAGCTTTTACCAATATAAAGCTTCCTAATACAAATTGCGAAGGAGATTAATAAATTAATTCAGAACATTATTAATATTTGCTGTTAAATCCAAACACCCAATGCCTGCAAGATGATACCAATTATTATTAAGTAAAACCCAGTATAATAACTCACAAATAATTTATTAGTAAGAAATGTCATAAATGGTCTTTCAATGTTATTTATTATTTTTCTGGTTATAAAAGATGGTGGGCCAAAAGGGTATTTTTGAAGATCATCGTATTCTTTACTTATTCGATCAAAAAGACCACTTATCTCTAACTGGATAAAACCGGCAAGAGAGAGCACCAGCCCGGCTGTAGAAAACAATTTTCCTGAATACGATTGCCATAAGAATAAACTTACTAATCCTATAAAAACCAAAATGGACGTTATAATTATTAATATTATAAGCAAATATTTTTCTGCAATCTTCATAACGATACCTCTTGTAATATTTTCTGGTTACCATGCTAAGTAAACAATTTCATAAATAAAATCACGCATTTTATGCTCCACACACCCCAGGCTTCTTCCCGTGTTGGGAGGAGAGGGAGAAATTTCTCGCTCGACCGCGATTTGTTGGTTGACGGTCTCAAAAACATCCTCGAGAAGCCACGTCTCACACTCCGTTCTTTCGGTAAGATCATTTATCGTTTTATGAAAAAGACAAGTCATTTAAGCAATCCTAACCTCATGGCATTCTATACGAATCTCGTTCCCAAGTTGTACTTGGGAACGGATCGCTAGTCCAAGCTGAGCTTGGACCCCTTACCGGCATTCCCCAGCCCGACTCGGCAACGAGATCAAAGCTTAAATCAATAACCTTCCCGCGCTGGAGCGGGATTCATTCTCGCTGGACACCCGGATGGCCCGGAGGCCCGCCCCACCAATCAATTACTCTATGTTTGACATCAAATTGGCATCAGCGGTGGCGCAGGGTGCGCACCGCGCAACATAACTATGCCTGACAGAGCAGCTAGGGGGATGGGCCATTGGTCCTTGGACTACTTTGAAACGTTATCGAAGGGCGCATCACACGCACCATCAGGCCTGCCCTCCCGGCCTTGCTCCGCTCCCGGCGTCTGGCAGCAGGGGCAGAAGAAGGTGCTGCGGCCGCCCTGGTTGAGGCGCTCGATGGCGGCGCCGCATTTCCGGCAGGCTTCCCCGTGCCTGCCGTAGACCAGCAGGTCCAGTTGGAAGAGGCCGGTCCGGCCGTGGCTGTCCAGGTAGTCGTTGATGGTGGTGCCGCCCCGGGCGATGGCCGCTCTGAGGATGCGCCGGGTGTGGCGCAGGAGCCGCCGCCAGTCGGCGGGGCTGAGACTCCCCACCGGCGCGGCGGGATGAAGGCGGGCGGCGAACATGATCTCGCTGGCGTAGATGTTGCCGATGCCCGCCATGATGCGACCGTCCAGGAGAAAGTTTTTCAGGGGGCGAAAGCGGCCCCGGGCCATCTTTGCGAGCCGGCGGGCGGTGACTTGGGGGGAAAGGGGCTCCCGGCCCACTTGCTCCAGGGGCGTGAGGTCCATGCCTGGCGGGAAGATCAGGGCTTGGCCGAAGCGGCGCACGTCCTGGAAGAGGAGCGCCAGACCGCCTTCCAGGCGAAAGGTGAGGTGCACGTGGGGGAGGGGAGGGGGAGGGCCCGGGGTGAGGAGCAGGCGGCCGGTCATGCCCAGGTGGAAGAGCAGGGTGGCGCCGCCCTCCAGGTCCAGGAGCAGGTATTTGCCCCGCCGGCGCAGGTCCAGGACGCGGCGGCCGGGGAGCCAGCGGGAGAAATCCGGCGCGGGGGATTGACGGCGGAGGCGGTGCGGACCCTCCGCCACGCCGTTGAAGCGGCGGCCCCGGAGGCGGGGGGCCAGACCCCGGCGGATGACCTCCACTTCAGGGAGTTCGGGCATGAGGGAAAATCTATCCTTGAAAAGTCTGTTGCGATGGAAGGGGGGTGAGCCAGGCGCTCCCGGCCCTCCGCCCACAAAACTGCTATGAAATGCTCATGGCCCCAACGGGGCCGCCCCCGAGTACGAAAAACCTTTTGTAGGGGCGTGCTTCAAACCCGCCCCTACAGAATCGGGATTTTCACGGTAAAAGTTCCTTTATTCCCCCTCCCCTCGTGGGAGGGGGCTAGCGGGAGGGGGAATTTTTCATGCTTTGCGGGTGAGCCCCAGGCTCATGAGCAACTGTCTTGAAAAGTCTTGGTGGCGCCGGCATCTTGCCGGTGCAGCGCACAGGCTGGAAGCCTGTGCTACTGAATTTGAGTTTCTGGTTTTTTCAACAAGATTTTATCTGTATCTTATTGATTTGGCAAAGTAATTGTATCATTTTTCGGTTTGGTTCCGGCCTCCAGGCCGGGATGTGCCACCAAAGACAAAGGCGGCGGGCAGGGACGCCCGCCCCACCGGCCTTGTCATGGGTTACGGGTGGGCCAGAGGCCCAGGCGCGACTGTTTGAAATGTTCATGGCTCTGGCGGCCCAGGCCTCCAGCCCGGGGCAGGGACCGCCGGGGCGGGTGTCCTGCCTGAAAGCCCCGAGAACTTTATCCTAGGTTCTGGAAACCCGGCGGCTCCAGGCCTCCCTGAACTTTTCCGGAGCCATCACCAAGAGGAGCAGCACTCCCGCCAAAAAGCCTCCCACGTGCGCCCAGAAGGCCACGCCGGCAGCCTTGCCGCCGGCCAGGGAAGCCGTTCCCGAATAAAATTGCAGGAAGAACCAGAATCCCAGGAATACGTAAGCCGGGACCTCAATGACGAGAAAAAAGAGGATGGGAATGAGGGTGAGCACCCGGGCTCCGGGGAAAAGGAAGAAGTAAGCCCCCATCACCCCGGCGATGGCCCCGCTGGCCCCCACAATGGGGATGCGGGAGAAGGGCGCGGTGGCGAATTGGCTCAGGCCGGCCAACACCCCGGCGGCCAGGTAGAACAGCAGGAAGCGGCCGTGCCCCAGGCTGTCCTCCACGTTGTCGCCGAAAATGAACAGGGTCCACATGTTGCCGATGAGATGGAGCCAGCCGCCGTGCAGGAACATGGAAGTGAACAGGGGCAGCACCGCCTCCAGAAGGTCCCCGCTCCCCAGGGCGCTGGTAAGGCGCGCCGGGATGAAGCCGAAAGCCTTCAGGAAGGCGGGCAACTGCTGCTCCAGGGAAATCTCCACGAAAAAAACCAGCACGTTCAGGACGATGAGGGTGTAACCCACCACCGGGGGGCGGGAGGAGGGGTTCAGATCTCGAAGCGGTATCATGCCGCCCTCACCTTCAGGGTTGGAGGGGAAATTTGGAAAGAGGGGGTGGGATCCGCTCTCCCCGGATGACTCTTGCAATGCACCATTGCCCCTGTTTCGTTTTCATCATACGCCCAATCGCGCCGGGGGGCAAGTAATCTGGGACGTGCGCTGATGAGGATGGAGGGTCGCCCCCGGTACTTCGGCAGAAGATGGGTCAAGGGGTTGGGGGAAGGGGTTTGGTGGAGGGGAGTGGGGTCTCTGACGCCTGGCCTCCTCTCCCACTCCATAATTTCAGGACGATGTCCCCCGGCTTCAGGGCCGGTTGGCCACCAGACGCTTGCCGGGGAGGTTCAGAGCCACGGGGGCATGGCCGTAAAGGGGGTCGGGGCTGGCGGCGTCGTCCACCAGCACATAAATGCGTTGGGGCCCCCGCCACAGTTCGGCCAGGCGTTCCGGGGTGATGAGATAGTCTTCGGCAGGGGTGACGGGATAGGGGAACTGGGGCAGGCCTTGGCGCGTCACCATGAGGATCCGTCGGCCGGCGTAATAGGCCAGGGAGGCGCCGTACTCAAATTCTTCGATGCTCTCCATGACCAGCACGTCCCGGGCGCTGGCCTGGCGCCGGACGAAGTCCCCCGCCTGTTGGTCGCTCAACAGGGGGGAGATGGCCAGATAGGCGCGATGCGTGGCAAAAATGAGAAAGAAAGCCAGGAGGGCGTAGGCGCCCACCGCCAGCCGGGGGGAGCGCAGGCCCGCCGCGGCCCCGGCCAGGCCCAGCAGCGGCGCCGCCACCGCCACCCAGCGGGCGATGGGCGCCACCTGGTCATAGAGCCCCACGAACTCCCGCCGGTTGGCCACGCAGAGTTCCTCCAGGGAGGGCAGCAGGAAGAGGGTGGCCAGCCCCGCGGCCCCCACCAGCAGGAGGGCGTACACCACGCTCCGGTCGCCGGGAGCGGCGAGAAAGCGCTCCAGGCGCCAGCCCAGAATCAGTGCCAGGGCCGGCAGGACCGGCAGGGAATAATATTCGATGCGGCTGGAGGAGAGGCTGTAAAAGACCATGATGGCCGCGGCCCAGAGAATGAGAAGGCGGGCCTGGGGTGAGGCCGCCGGGCCGGAGCACCGCTCCCGCCAGAACCGGTACAGGGCCGACGGCAGCAGCACGGCCCAGGGCATGAGCCAGATGCATAGGAAGAGCCAGAAGCCCGGCAGTGAAAAGGGAATGATATCCGGCGGATAGCGCTTCCCGAAAAATCTCAGGATCTGCTCGTTGACGATCTGGTGCAGGAGAAAGCCCGGGTGGGCATACTCCATGGCGGCGAACCAGGGGACGATGGCCAGAAGCGCCAGGGATATCCCCCAGGGGGAGAAAAACAGGCGCAGCAGCGCGGCGCGCCGGCGGCTCAGGGCATAGAGGCCGCCGATGAGCACCGGGAAGACCACGCCGATGAAGCCCTTGCTCAGGAAGCCGGCGGCCAGGGCCAGGTGGAAGCCGGCCACCCAGCGCCGGGCCGGCTGCGCCTCCCAGCGCATCATAAAATAGAGGGCGCAGAGCAGGGCCAGGGTGACGGGGTGGTCCGTCAGGAGCTGCAGGTGCAGCACGAAAAAGCCGATGCTGCTCAGCAGCACCAGACCCCCCAGGAAGGCGGCCCGGGGCCCCAGCAGCAGGCGGCCGATGCGCCAGGTGAGCCACACCTCGCCCACGGTGAGGAGCACCGTGGGAAGGCGGGCCGCCTCCACGGACAGCCCCAGGGCCTGGTAGGCCAGCAGGTTGAGCCAGTAAAGCAGGGGCGGTTTGTCCAGGTAGCGGGCCCCGTTCAGGGTGGGCGTCAGCCAGTGGCCGGACTGGAACATCTCCTGGGGAATGAGGGCGTACATCCCCTCCCCCCGGATGAGGGGCAGGCCCCAGGCGGCCAGGAGAAAGAGGCCCAAAGCCGTTGCGATCAGGAGGCCGCCGCCGGCACAGGCAGGAAATCTCGATGTTGGCAGGGGGTGGCCTGGGGCTTGATACTGTGCCTCCGGGCCCGGCGGCGACCCCTTCACGTCAGGTTCCACCGCACCATGGTGAGCAGGTCCCGCCCCGAGAGCCCCTGCACCACGCTGGGCTCGAACCCCGAATGCATCATGCATTGGGCGCAGCGGGGGTCCCGGCCCGAGACGAAGCGCTCCCAGTCGGTCTCCTCCATGAGTCGGGCGAAGGTGGGGTAGTGCCCGTCCAGAATCTGGTAGCAGGGGGAGCGCCAGCCCCGGGGATTGCGGGTGGGGTTGGCCCAGGGGGTGCAGCGGTAATGCCGCTCGCCCCGCAGGAAACTCAGGTAGAGGGGCGTGCTGAAATAGCGGAAGCGCTCGCCCCCGGCGGTGAGCCGGGTGAATTTCTCCTTGATCTCCTCCCGGCTCAGGAACATTTCCGGGTCCACTCCCGCAAAGCTGTAAGCCGGGGACACCAGGATGCCGTCCACCCCGATTCTGGTGAGGAGGGCGAACAGCTCCTTGATTTCGGCGATGTCCGTCTCTTGGTAGATGGTGGTGTTGGTGCAGACCCGGAACCCCAGGCGTTTGGCGGCCCGGATGGCGCTCAGGGTCACCTCGAAGAGCCCGGCCCGCCCCAGGATGTGGTCGTGGGTGGGGGCCAGGCCGTCCACGTGCACGCTCAGGGTGAGGCGGGGGGAGCGCACCAGTCGGGGCAGGGATTTTTCCAGCAGGACGGCGTTGGTGCAGAGATAAATGTGCTTGCGCCGGGCCAACAGCTCCCGCACCAGGTCGAAGACCGGGGGATACAGGAGGGGCTCGCCGCCGGTGACGGTGACCACCGGGGCGCCGCACTCCGCCACTGCGCCCAGGCATTCCTCCAGGCTCAGGGACTGGCCCAGCGTGTCCCGGTACTCCTGGATGCGGCCGCAGCCGGCGCAGGCCAGGTTGCACTGGTGGGTGGGCTCCAGCATGAGCACCAGGGGAAAGCGGGCCTCCCCCTTCAGACGCCGGCTCATGAGGTAGCGCCCCAGGTCCAGGCTGAGGCTTAACGGGAAACGCATGCACCCTCTCCCTGCGTCCGGCGCGGATTACACATATCCGTGCTCCCGGAACCAGGCCACCGCGTCGATCAGCGCCTGGGTCACCGGCGTCTGGGGCAGGCCCAGCTCCCGGACGGCCTTGGCGCTGTCGAAGTACATGAACTTTTTGGCCATCTGCACTGCGGCCCGGGGCATGCGGGGCGGCTTGCCGCTGACGTAGGTGGCCCAGAATTCATTGAGGTAGGCCATGGCCAGGACGGGATAATAGGGGAGGCGCACCCGGGGGGCGGGGATGCCGCTGAAGTCCGCCAGCATCCTGAAAATCTGGGAGAGGCTCAGGTTCTGGCAGCCCAGGATGTATTTCTCCCCCACCCGGCCCTTTTCTTCGGCCAGCAGGTGCCCCACGGCCACGTCCCGGACGTGTATTAAATTGAGGCCCGTTTCCAGGTAGGCGGGCACCCTTCCCTTGAGAAAATCCAGAATCATCTGGCCGGTGGGAGTGGGGCGGGCGTCCCAGGGGCCCACCGGGGCGCTGGGGTGCACCAGGACCACCGGCAGCCCCCGGCGGGCGAAATCCAGGACCACCTGTTCGGCCAGAAATTTGGAGCGCTTATAGTGGCCCACCATGTCCCCCAGGCTCACCTGAGTGTCCTCGGTGCCGGGGGTGCCGTCGCCGGGGTTCCCCAGGGCGCCCACGGTGCTGGTGTAGACCGCCCGGCTCACCCCGGCCTGGGCCGCGGCGTCCATCAGGTTCCGGGTTCCCTCCACATTGACGGCGTACATGGCGGCCGGGTCCGGCACCCAGAGGCGGTAGTCCGCGGCCACGTGGAAGACGCGGTCGCAGCCTTGCAGGGCCGCGCGGCAGACCTGGGGGTCCCGCAGGTCGCCGGCCATGATCTCCACCGGGAGGCCGGCCAGGGAAGGGTGCTCAGGCTGGCGGGTGAGGACCCGCACCTCGCGCCCCCGGGCCAACAATTCCACCACCACGGCCCGGCCCACAAAGCCGGTGCCGCCGGTGACCAGGGTTTTGGACATGGTTCCCGTTATGAAGGTTTTTGCGTAGGGGCCTCTTCCGCACCATGGCCGGGGGCCTTATGCAGCATTCCTCCGGCCAAGCAGAGCTTGGCGTGCAAGCCGGTTCCCAAGCAGGAGCTTGGGAACCAGAAAATACGCACCATGGCCGGGGCCGGCGGCGGTCCGAGCCCGCCTTACGGCACTTTGCATGTGTTACGGGTGGGCCGACGGCCCCTGCGTGACTGCTTCCTGCTTTCTGCCTACTGCTTCCTGCTCACTGCTCACTTCTCTCTCTCAGATACATCCCCAGGGCCATGAGGGGGAAGTAGTCCCGGTATAAATGATAACGGATTTTGAAGCGGGTGGGAAAGCCGGTGCCCGTGAAGTAGAGTTCGTCCCAGCGGCCCTCGGCGTTCTGGTGCGCCAGCAGATATTCGACGCCCCGCTGCACTTCCGGGCTCCGGGCCTCCCCCGCGGCCACCAGGCCCATGAGGGCCCAGGCGGTCTGGGAGGCGGTGCTGGGCCCCTGCCCCTTCAGTTCGGGGGAGCAATAGGTGTCGCAGGTCTCCCCCCAGCCGCCGTCCTCATTCTGCTGGGCCTTGAGCCAGGCCACGGCCCGCCGCACCATGGGCTGGTCCATGGGCTCGCCGATGGCGCGCAGCCCCATAAGCACGGACCAGGTGCCGTAAATGAAATTTACCCCCCAACGCCCCCACCAGGAGCCGTCGGCATGCTGCCGCCGGCGCAGGAAGCGCAAAGCCTGGAAGGCCTGGGGGTGGTCCGGCCCGTAGCCGAAGACGCCCATCATCTCCAGAACCCGACCGGTGACGTCTTCGGTGGGGGGGTCCAGCAGGGCATTCAGGTCGCCGAAGGGGATGCAGTTGAGCCACTCTTTGGTGTTGTCCACGTCGAAGGCGCCGTAACCGCCGTTCTTGGACTGCATGCCCAGGCACCAGTTGATGCCCAGGGAGGCGGCCTGGGCGATGGTTTCGGGATTCCGGGCCGCCTCCTTGAGGGCCATGAGCACCACCGCCGAATCGTCGATGTCCGGATACCAGTCGTTGTGGAATTCGAAGGCCCAGCCGCCGGGCTGTAGATGGGGCCGTTTCACGCTCCAGTCGCCGGGGGCGTGGATCTGCCGGTCCACCAGCCATCTCACCGCGCGGCCGATTTCCGACAGGTGGGTGGGCACGCCGGCCGCCATCAGGGCCCGCAAGGCCAGGGCGGTGTCCCACACCGGCGAGATGCAAGACTGCAGCCAGAGGCGGCGCCCGTCGGTGAGGGTGAAGGCCTCCAGGGCCTCCAGGCCCCGGCGCATCACCGGGTGGTCCGACCCATAGCCGCGCACGTGCAGGGCCAACAGGGAGTTGAGCATAGCCGGCTGGATGCCGCCCCAGTCACCGCTGGGCTCCTGATGCTCCACGATCCATGCTTCCGCCCGCCGCAGAGCCGCCCGCCGCAGCACGGGGAGGGGCCGGCGGTAGTAGAGCTTCATGACCCGATCCAGCAAGACGAAAAGGTTCTCCAGGGGCGTGCCCTGCGGCAACCACTGCACCCGGTGCCGTTCGAAGGGCTCCCGGGGATCCAGGAAGAGTTCGGCCACCCCCTGTTCCGGGGGCGTGGGGCAGACCGGACGCTGGGCCATGGTGATCATCAGCGGCACCACGGTGGCCCGGGTCCAACTGGAGAATTCATAGATGCTGCAGCCCGTCCAGGGGGGGATGAAAATGAATTCCACAGGCATCAGGGGGATGCCCTCCCAACTCACCTGGCCGAAGAGCGCCATGAAGATGCGGGTGAAGACCCGGGTCCGCAAAGCCCCGCCCCGGTCCCGGATGAACTCCCGGGCTTTCACCAGGCGTGGGTGGCGGGCCGGAAACCCTGCCAGTTTCAGGGCCAGGTAGGCCTCCACCGAGGTGCTGAGCTCTCCCCCGTCGTCATACCACAGGGACCAGCCGCCGTTGTCCAGTTGCCGGTCCAGAAGGTCGGCGGTCATCTGGGGGAACCGGTCCTCAGGCAACCCCAACAGACGGTGCAGCATGAGATATTCGGCGGTGATGGTGACGTTGGACTCCAGCTCCGCCCACCAATAGCCCTGGGGGTGCTGGAGGCGCAGCATGGCTTCGGCGGCTCGTTCCGTCGCTTGCCGGGTCCGCTCCAGGAAGGACCGGGGGACGACGTCCCCCCCAGGCCCGGCGAACTTCATCCTGGTGGCTGCAGCCTTGCTCAAAACCTCCCCCTCTTGCGAAAACCGTCCCATTATACCACGAGGCGCTCCATTACCAAGTATTTTTCAGTCAGGTAGGAGGCGAACTTCCCCGGGGCGAGGGTTGGAAGGGGCCGGGAGGCATAGGCGCCCTCCCTCAGAGCGAACTTTCCGACCGGCATCACTTTCAGGGATTTCCCTGATGGACAGGCGCTGCCGGCGATGGCATAATTATAGGGGAATCATGGGAATTTCTGTAAGTTATCCGTAAAACACCGATGCCGCTCAAAGCTCTGGGGCCAGGGTTGCGCCGCCGCCCCGGTTTGCAGGGCTTCCGGGCAACCTGACGCGGATGCCTCATCATCCCACTATCCTTGGGCCCCTCCGTGTGCTCCAGCTCATCGGCAGCCTGCCGGTGGGAGGGGCCGAGGATCTGGTGGCCGCCATCGCCACGGGCCTGGACCCGGCCCGCTTTGAGGTGACCGTGGCCACCATCGGGCCGCCGGGGCCGGTGGCGGAGGAGCTGCGGCAGGCCGGGGTGGCGGTGGTGAGCCTGGGTCTGGACTTCAAGCGGGACAACTTCCGGAGCCTGGTGCGGGGGGTGCGGCGTCTCCTCCGGGAGGTGCGGCCCCAGGTGCTGCACACCCACCTCTACCACCCCAATCTCTACGGTCGTCTGGCGGCCCTGGGGCTGGGGATTCCGGCGGTGGTGGCCTCGGTGCACAATACCTACAGCCGGGTCAAGCTGCACCGGCGCCTGTGGAATTTTGCCCTGGCGCCCTGCACCCACCGCCTGCTGGTGAGCAGTCCCCAGGTCCGGGAAGACGTGCGCACGTATGACTGGGTGAACCCCGGCCGCCTGGAGGTCATTCCCTACGGCATCCGGCTGGAGGAACTGGAGATTCCCGACTCCCGGGAGCAGGCCCGACAGCGCCTGGGGGTGGAGGGGTTCTGCGCGGCGGTGGTGGGCCGCCTGGAAGAGCAGAAGGGGCACCGCTTCCTGCTCGCCGCCCTGCCCGCCGTGCGGCAGGAGGCCCCGGACCTCACCGCGCTACTGGTGGGCTCCGGGCGGGAGGAGCAGGCCCTGCGCCGCCAGGCCCGGGAGCTGGGTCTGGAGGAGACGGCGCGCTTCCTGGGCACCCGCCGGGATCTGCCCCTCATCTTCCGGGCCGCGGACCTGTTCGTGCAGCCGTCCCTCTGGGAGGGGCTCCCCCTGGCCCTCCTCAAGGCCATGGGAAGCGGCCTGCCGCCGGTGGCCACCCGGGTGAGCGGGGTGGCGGACGTCATTGAGGACGGCGTCAACGGCTTTCTCACCCCCCCCGGCGACAGCCCGGCCCTGGCCCGGGCAATGATCGAATTGTACCGGCAACCCCTCCTGCGGCAGCAGATGGGCGCCGCCGCCCGGGCCACGGTGGCGCAGCGCTATTCCCTGGAGGCCATGCTCCGGAGGCTGGCGGCACTTTATGAGAATCTGGCGACATCCCGCCGGGGAAATTGATAATCCATGCACCAGGAACGCCGCGCCTATACCATCCTGCACACCGAGGCCTCCCTGGGCTGGGGGGGCCAGGAGCACCGCATCCTGGCCGAAGCCCGGGCCATGCGGGCGCGGGGCCACCGCCTGCTCATCGCTGCGGACCGCCGCAGCGCCCTCCTCTGGCGGGCCCGGGCGGCGGGCTTCCCGGCCTTCGCCCTGAGGTTCGGCGGCCGGCGCAATATTTCGGCTTGGCGGGAGCTGCGGCGTTTGCTCCGGGCGGAGGGCGTGGACATCCTCAACACCCACAGCTCCCTGGACTCCTGGGTGGGGAACCTGGCCTGGGCCAGCCTGGGCAACCGGCCGGTCCTGGTGCGCACCCGGCACCTGTCCACGCCGGTAAAGGGGAACCGGCCCACCCGCTGGCTCTACCAGGCCCCGGCCGCGGTGCTCACCACCAGCCGGGAGATCGCCCGCCACCTGGAGGAACGGGCGGGGGTGCCGGCCTCCCGGCTCTTCCCCATCCCCACCGGGGTTGATTTGGCGGCGTTCTCCCCCCGTGCCGGCGACCCGGCGCTCCGGGCCGGGCTCCAGCTGCCGGAGGGCGCCTTTATGCTGGGCACGGTGTCGGTCCTGCGCTCCTGGAAGGGCCACCTCTATGTCCTGGAGGCGCTGCGGGAACTGCTGGACGCCGGCCGCAACGTCGCCCTGGTCATCGTGGGAGACGGCCCCTACCGGCCGGTCATCGAGGCCCGCCGGGACGAGCTGGGGCTGGGAGAGCGGGTGCGCCTGGTGGGCCACCAGGAGCAGGTGCCCGACTGGCTGGCCCTGATGGACGCCTTTGTCATGGCCTCCTACGCCCATGAAGGGGTGCCCCAGGCCCTGCTCCAGGCCCTGGCCCTGGCCCGGCCCGTGGCCGCCACCCGTCTGGGCGGCATCCCCGAGGTGGTCACGGACGGGGAGACGGGCCTGTTGGTCCCGCCCAAAGACGCGCCGGATCTGGCCCGGGCCCTGGGGCGGCTCCTGGACCATCCCGAAGAGGGCCGGGCTATGGGGGAGCGGGGCCGGGAATTGGTGGCGGCCCGGTTTTCCCTGGAGGCCATGGCGGCGCAGGTGGAAGCGGTATATGACCAGATCATGGGAGGGAGCTAAGGTCTGTGATCATTTTCCCCCTCCCCCACAGTTATTCATGAGCCTTGGGCTCACTCGCAAAGCATGAAAAGTTCTCCCCCTCACCCCAGCCCTCTCCCCCGCCGGGGGAGAGGGGGATAAGGAACTTTTCATAGCAGGTAATTCCCAGGAGGTGCGCCATTTCTGAGTTTGCCTATTTCCGGGACGCCCGCGTCCTCATCACCGGCGGGGCGGGGATGATCGGCAGCGCCATCGCCCGGCTGCTGGCGGCCCACGGGGCCGAGGTCACGGTGCTGGACGCCATGCTGCCCCAATACGGCGGCAACCGCTTCAACCTGGAAGACATCTGGGACCGCATCGTCTTCGTCAAGGGCGACGTCCGGGATTCGGACCTCATGAAGCGCGTGGTGGATGGGGCCGACTTCGTCTTCAGCCTGGCCGCCCAGGTAAGTTACGTGGACAGCAACCTCGACCCCCTGCTGGACCTGGACATCAACTGCCGGGGGCACCTCCACCTGCTCATGGCCTTAAGCCAGGTCAACCGGCTGGCCAAGGTGGTCTTCACCAGTTCCCGGTTCGTTTACGGCACCATCAATTACAACCCCGTGGACGAAAACCACCCCTTCAACTGCCTGAGCATCTACGGCATCCACAAACTGGCGGGGGAAAAGTATTACCGCTTTTATCACGACGCCCACGGCCTGCACACCGTCAACCTGCGCCTGGCCAACCCTTACGGCCCCCGCCAGCAGATGCGCCACAGCAAATACGGCATCGTCAACTGGTTCATCCGCCTGGCCCTGGAAGGCAACCCCCTCACCGTCTTCGGCGACGGCGCCCAGCAGCGGGACTACGTCTATGTGGAGGACGTGGCCGAAGCCGCGCTCTGCGCCGCCCTCTCTCCGGACACGGCCGGGGATACCTACAATGTGGGCTCCGGTTACGGCACGCCTTTTATTGAGATGGTGCGGGTGGTGGCCGAACTCCTGCCGGGGACGGAGGTCCAGCACCTGCCCTGGCCGGCGGACCGCTACTTCGTGGAAACGGGGGACTACGTCAGCGACATCGCCAAGATCCGGGCCGCCACCACCTGGTCGCCCCGGACCAGCCTGCGGGAGGGCATCGCCCGGACCATCGACTTTTACCGGCAGCACCGGGATTATTACTGGTGAAGGGGAGGAACGACTGTCCGTGACCGCGCCCCTGCCCCCGAGACGCCGCCGCTTCGGCCACCGCCTGGCCGCCTTCCTGGGCGACCTGTGGTACCGCCTGGACCGCCGCCATCGCGAGGTGGTGCGCCGCAACCTGGAATTCGCCTATGGTCCGGAGTTGACGCCCCGGGAGCGGGAGCGCATCGCCCGGGCGGTCTTCGCCAACTTCCTGCGCTTTGCCTGGGAACTGGCGGAGCTGCTGTTGCTGCCCCTCAGCCTCATCAAGCGGCGGGTGGTCTTCCTCGGCGTGGAAAATATGGAGGCCGCCCTGGCCCGGGGCAAGGGCGTCATTTCCATCGCCGCCCACGCCGGCAATTGGGAGTACACGGTGCTGGGTTATGGCCTGCAGTTCGGGGCGGTGGCGGTGGTGGCCCGGGAGCTGGCCCACCCCCTGGCCCACCGCCTGGCCCGGCGCCTGCGGGAGCGGGGCGGCAACTGGATGGTCAACAAGCAGCGGGCCCTGAGGGACATCCTGGCGCATCTGCAGCGCAACCGCATCGTGGGCATCGTCATCGACCAGAACACCTCCAGCAAGGAAGGCCTGCTGGTGGACTTTTTCGGGCGCCCGGCCCGCACCACCCCGGTGGCCGC
>Ga0194111_10003410_pt1 | contig 18892 bp, 15 predicted proteins | sample TA2KigC300mmetaG_FD_146194 | JGI IMG/M metagenome (GOLD analysis project Ga0194111, IMG submission 146194) | Freshwater microbial communities from Lake Tanganyika, Tanzania - TA2015033 Kigoma Deep Cast 300m | ecosystem: Environmental > Aquatic > Freshwater > Lake | place: Tanzania: Lake... | reverse complement strand
TAATGGACTGGCACAGCCGATATGTGCTCTCCTGGCGCCTGTCAAACACCCTGGACACCAGCTTTTGTGTTGAGGCTCTGGAAGAAGCGCTCAGGAAGGGACGACCAGACATCTTCAATACTGACCAGGGCGCCCAGTTCACCAGTGAGGCTTTCACCGGGCTCCTGGAGCAACATGGGGTCAAGATTAGCATGGATGGTAAAGGGTGCTACAATGACAATCTGTTTATAGAACGGCTATGGCGGACAGTGAAATACGAAGAGGTATACCTGAGAGCTTATCAGGATGGGAAAGAAGCCAGGGTTGGGCTGGGCAATTACTTCCGTTTCTATAACACCGAACGTCCCCATCAGACCTTAGGTTATCGGACACCGGCAGAGGTATTCACATCGAGCTTTGTGGTAGTAGCTCAAGCAGATATGCTAGAATCCTTATTACCAGATACCCAAAGGACAGCAGGACTCTCTCTTAATCTACCCCTTACCCTGTCCTAATGATTGGGTACACCTCAGGGCCTCGACCTTGCTCACGGGCTTACCAAAACCTCGTTTTATCACATAGCGTGCTTGCTTACCAAGAACCATGCAAACATCTTTTGATTTATTACATGGTTTGCCCACCAACTCGCCATGATGGCGGCAATAGCATGTGCAAGCCGCAATATCGTCAGATTTAGCAATATACTCGGATAACTTGTCGTACGGGAATATTTCTACTCCTGAGGGAATTTCTTGCTCCACTGTAATAACTCGAGCGAAAGGAAATACTGAGCGTTTGGGGGCATTTGACTCTACAAACGGCCAGAGCACATCGAAGTAATTGTAAAACAGGCGAGCTAGCTTTTTAGTTCGTTCATTGACCTCTCCTTTGGTAAATTGCATCTCAAAGATGCCTGGTATCAGAGGCATAAGTGAGTAGAGAGTTGTTCCATCCTTCTCATGACTAAATAATAGCCCCTTATTTGCCATACATTCGAGTATTTCTATCGTATTTTTCTGGTTCCTGTTTAAGATCTCGCTGGCCTTGTCAAGTGGGATAGGTTCGACAGGTAGTTTTGTAGCAACCTCTGCCTCTTCCTGCGAAAATAACTCATCTAATAGCGCATAGAATTCCTTACATTTTATGGCTGGAGCCGGACCACCCCTTAGGCTCAATGCATTACACAATTCTTCATGCATTTTACTGTTCATTGCCATCTCCCAATATTGTCTCCAAAATACAGGCATGTATTAATGCTTATGTCCGTGAATCGACTGCGGGGAAAGCTCTGTTAATGTAGTACCCTTGCGTTTACATAAAGGCGTCAAATAATTGTGATACTGCATATTTTGCTTGGCTCTAACTATTATTGCGTGGTCAGTCGATCGAAAGCGATATTTACCGCTCCCAAATCTAGACAATAGCTATCTTGCAGGGGACACGAACTCGCGCTTTCCTTCCATCCTCGTAAGTGGATTCGATATCAAGTATATGCTCCGTTACATCGCTATAAATGGCTTCGATGAAATCGTGGTATCGCTCCGCGACATAACCTCGCCTCAGTTTGAATGTCCTGGTGAGCTCGGCATCATCGATATCCATTTCCTTGGGCAAAAGGGCGAATTTCTTAACCTTGGTCTTATCGGGCAATGTTTTATTTACCCTCTCTTGGATATCATTTTGAATTAAGTCATAGACCTCTTGTTTTTGTGACAGGTCGGCAGAGCTGGTATATGGAAGCTGGCGTCTTTCAGCCCATTGTGATACAAAGTCGTTGTCTATACTTATTAGTGCGCCAACATAGTCTGCATCGGCGCCGGTGATTATGGCTTGTTTAATATATGGACTGAATTTAAGTTTGTTTTCGATGAATAGGGGAGAGAATTCTGTGCCATCTTTCAATTTCATTAAGTGAGCGAGCCTGTCGATGATTACCAATCGGCCATCCGGGGTTATAAAGCCAGCATCTCCAGTATGTACCCAGCCTTGCAAGTCTTTGAATTCAGCCGTGGCTTTGGGATTTTTATAATATCCCTGAGCTGATGGACCTCTGGCTAATATTTCTCCCTCGCCCGATATTCTAACCTCGCGACCCGGGCAAGGGGGGCCAGCGGTATCAGAGTCAGCGGAACCAGCAAGGGTACATGAAATGGGGATGCACTCGTTTTGTCCATAGAGATTACGAACTTCTACACCTATGCCATTCATCAACCTCAAAACGTCAGGGCTGGTTGCTACCATGGATACATATGGATTCGTTGCGTGTAACAGCCCGTGTTTGTCACGGATTGGCCTGAAGATAAGAAAATACCCGATTTTATATACTATGCTCCAGAACCAGTTGAGCTTGTCTCCTTTTGCCATGGTATCAGCCTTTTTAAGACCGACTGGCTTGAACAACTGCCAGGTAAGCCTCTTAAGAAAAGTGGCGTCACCAATGCGTACCTGCATCGCCGAAGCCTGCTGCTCAATGCCCATAACAATACCCATGGTCCAGCCTATCTCCCGGAGGTCAAGAGGTACCGTTGCCATGCTTTCTGGGATATTTATGGGAAAGCCAGCCAAAAATGCTGGTAGAGAAAGCGCACCCACTTCCACCATGGCGAAGGCGAAGTACTCGTCATCGGGAGTAACCTGATGTGTATTCGTCATCATTGCGACGGTTTCCAAATTGCTTCTCTGGGTATTGATAGCGCCTTTTGGCCATCCAGTTGTACCGGAGGTGTAGCCTAGCCATACCAGGTCATCTGGGCTAACCTTATCGACCAATTCATCAAAGAGTCCTGGTTGTTCTTGGTCGAGTTTACGGCCCATTTCCTGAACTTCTTTTAACTCAATTAGAAACGGATTTTTGGTGTACTCTTCCGACCACATTCCTTTCGGGTCCCAGTAGATTGCCTTTACCACCTTGGAAAATGCATGTTCAGTAGCACCTTTTTCTTTGGCTTCACGCTCCGCCTCCTCTTTAAGTTCCAGGATCCGGTCTACCTGTTCCTGTCCTTCCAAGAGAATAAACGTACAGTCAGAATGTCCAATTATGTAGCTGACTTCTTCGCGACGTGTGATAGTCCAGGTGGGAGCTATGGCCATACCGATGCATGCACAGCCGTATGCCACAGCATATGATTCTGGTGCTATATTGCCGTAGATAAAAACCGTATCTCCATGTTTTGCCCCTAGACTTATAAGCCCTAGTGCAGAATTCCGTACGGCACTATAGAACTTTTTCCAGCTAACAGGGTTCCAGATACCCAGTTTCTTGTACCGCAGTGCTAACCTATTATCACGTATGTTACGCTCCGCTGCGATTCTTAAAATTTTGCCTACTGTGTCTCCTTCAGCGTATTGATATATTACACGTTTTGTATCTACTGCCATTGAACTTATTCTCCTTTATAACTTGCACAAGTTCCTGTGGTAAACGTGCTGCCAACAGATTTCAATTGCATTATGCCTTCTATTTGTGCGATTAACGGTATTACTGTCTCCCAGTTCCCCTTATGGCAGCGCTCTGAGTAGCTGCTATATTTGTACTCTCCGTTAGCGCTACATCTACTTCCCAAAGTTGTGTAGCCTGAGATTGTAGATTTCTAGAGTTACTTTGTCAATAGCGCAGCGCAGATTGCCTAATGTAGCCTTGAATCGCATTTGCGGTGTTATCTATTGTTGTTCAGATGTTGCCTTGTTGCAGACGCTCTGCGTCGTCAGGCTAGGAAGTGCAATTCTATTTTGCTAATCAGCCAGCCAGTACTTGTTGGTTCTATGTTCTGGTGGCAGGGATTTGAACTTGTACCAATCGCTGATTGGTTTTTGTGTCCCGTCTTTGTTCCACTCGTAGAATCTGCAACCATTCAGACCACAACGATCGGTGGCAGAATAGCTATAGCCCATCCCCATTTCCAGGGGATCGTAGTCCTTGATACTTTCCAAAGCAGTTTTTACGGCTTCTCTATGGAGCTTTTCATAGCCTACGGTATCAACGGCTATTTGTAGTCCCTTAGCTACCACCATCATATTAGTAAAACCGCGAACGTAGTTGCTGGGGCGCGATGAACGTAAGGGGAACAAAATAACATATTTACCACTTAATGTTCGAGTACCACGTTGTCGCAGATGCGCGTCAATACATCTACTAAATAATATTGTGATATATACGCTTGCGGCTATTTCGAGTATAGGGTTAATGATCTCACCGTTAGGTCAGAAAATTTTCAACGTAATAGACAGCTGGCACGCACGTGTTTTACCGGGTATATTGTTTATAATAATAGTCGTGACCTTGGCATTACCTGGTATTCTGGCAGGAATAGGGATTGCCGAGCTTATTCGCTCCCGCACGCACATAAAAGACAATGACTACCGTAAATCATATCCAGCGTATAAACTCGCTGTTGAACAGGGTTATAAAGAAGGTAAAAAACCAAGTTAAATACTGAATAATGTATACGGAACAAAAAGCTAAGAGCTTTAGTAAGTAACGCGGTAAAATTTGTACCAAAATTAGCTACGATTTGCAAACTTTTGCAAACAGTTGGTGGAGCTGAGGGGATTCGAACCCCTTACCTCCTGAATGCAAATCAGGCGCTCTCCCAAATGAGCTACAGCCCCACGGTCTGAAGTGGGCTCAATTATACAGGCTATCCGCCTTCGCCAACAAGCACAGCCATCCAATTGAATGTGCAGCGCGACTCTTCGGGATTGATGCTTCGCCCTTCAGCGCAAGGGCCCACATGAATGAAAGAATAGGGGTACCCGCAAATGGCATTGGTGTTGCCCTCGATTAGGGAGAATGGGTGGGGACACCTCACTGGCTGTTTCCCTAACACAGCCAAAGTGCTATCCTTTATCAATCACAGAACCGAGGAGGTGCCAGGATGAGCATGATGACCGGAAAACAATATCGGGAAAGCCTGAGCAAGCTCAAGCCAGAGATATACTACATGGGAGAGCGTATAGAAAGCGTGATAACCCACCCTGCCTTTACACCCCATGTCAACGCAGCCGCCTTGACCTATGACATGGCTCTGGCCCCCGAATTCGAAGAACTGCTGTCCACAAAATCCCATCTTACCGGCGAAAAGATAAATCGTTTTACCCACATACACCAAAATCACGATGACCTGGTGAAAAAGGTCAAGATGCTGCGCGCCCTGGGACAGCAGACAGGTAGCTGCTTCCAGAGATGTGTTGGTTTTGACGCCCTGAACGCCACCTACTCAGTTACTTATGATATGGACAAGAAGCTGGGCACAAAATATCATGAACAATTCAGCAGCCTCCTCAAGGAAATCCAGTCCACCGACATCATGATTTCCGGAGCCATGACTGACCCCAAAGGCGACCGTCGCCTCTCGCCCAGCCAGCAGAAAGACCCCGACCTTTACGTGCATATAGTGGAGAAAAGAGATGATGGCATCGTGGTCAGCGGCGCCAAGGCGCACATTACCGGCGCGGTGAACTCGCACGGCCACCTGGTCATGCCTACCTCTGCCATGAAGAAAGAGGACGCTGACTATGCCGTCTGTTTCTACGTTCCCGTCGATGCCACCGGTGCATTACACATTTTCGGCCGCCAGACCAATGACACGCGCAAGTGCGATTGCTTCCTGGACCAGGGCAACGCCGAGTATGGCATTGTCGGCGGAGAGGCATTGATTGTCTTTGATAGGGCCTTCATCCCCTGGAAGCACGTCTTCATGTGCGGTGAATTCGATTTTGCCTACGAGCTGGTGGAGAGGTTCGCCACCTTCCACCGCCAGAACTACGGCGGCTGCAAGGCTGGGCTTTCCGATGCCCTCATCGGCGCTACCTACGCCTTGGCACAGGTACAGGGAACAGACAGGGCTTCCCACGTCAGGGACAAAATAGTGGAGATGGTGCACCTGACTGAGACACTGTATTGCTGCTCCATAGCCTGCTCCTGTCAGGGATATGCCATGCCCGCCGGCTGTTACATGGCTGACCCATTGCTGGCAAATGTCACCAAGCTAAACGTTACCCGCCACATCTACGAGATCGCCCGCCTGGCGCAAGACATCACCGGCGGCATACTGGCAACAGCGCCCGCCGAGAGCGACTGGAAAGACCCCAAAATCGGCAAATACGTGGACAAATACATGAAGGGCATCGCTGAAATACCTGCCGAGACCCGGATTCGCTTGATAAGGCTGCTGGAAGCCATGACCTGCGGCACGGCGCTGGCAGAATCCATGCATGGAGCCGGCTCACCACAGGCTCAGAGAATCATGATAGAGCGCAGGGCTAACCTGGAGCGCAAGAAACGCCTGGCTGAGAAGCTGGCCAAAATTGGAGACCAGCCTAAATTAGTCTACTAGAAAGATGTCGCCAAAGCGTAAGCCACGTAAAGTAGCCATAAAGTATTGTGGCTGCTGTAATTCTTATGTAAACTTATCGGAGATAGCCTGCCATCTGGTTGGCATGGAAAAGAGGCACGGCGATTTCGTGTTGGTGCCCTTCTCCGAAGACAAAATTGACGTGGTAATCATCCTCTGTGGCTGCCCCCGTGCCTGCGGCAACAAGGAAGAGTTCAAATCCAGAGCCAAGCATCACCTCCTAGTCGCCGGCGAGAGCGTAAATGGCAGAGCTACCCCCCAGGAGCACCTTATCGAAACAGCTCAAGAGGAACTTGAGAATACCCTCAACATTCAAAACTCGCCTAGCTCAAGACATTAATCTATCGGCGCTTATTTCCCTGCCAGGTTAGACAGCATTGTGGATACCTCTTGCGCATACACCTGTGCATTGCAATAGTGAGTGGCTGCTTCGCCGAACAGCCGCAGTTTTGCCTTGTCATCTTTTTCCAGTCCACCAAATCCCGCCCTGTCATGACCCAGTCCCCACTCTAACGCAGCTCGATCCAGCTTCGCCTCGATGGATTCGCAGACTGGATATGTAAGGTACGAGGCCTTAGCATTCTTAGCCTTCACATAAGCATGCCTGGCAGCCAGAAACATCTTGTATGCAGTACTACCAGCATTCGTTACAACTGCCTGTGGCGTACTGATGAGTTGTAACTGTGCATACTCACCGGTAGAGAAGGGCGGCATACCAATGCCACCAGGCCAACCTATCGAGAAGTACATGGTTCCCGTTCTAGGATAAAAGATAATCGTGGAGTCGATCCTATCGTTACCTATAACATTCGGTGAACTGGGATCATTAAAATGCCATTCTTTTTTATCGGGGTCATACCAATCATATGTATTAGTGATTTTCTTAAAGAAATCGACATCTATCTCACTCTTGGCAGCGGCTTTCTCGAAGTACTGCCAGGCAGTGGCATAGCGGTATGGGCTATGTGGCGAATTCCTATAGTTTTCAAAATTATAGGGAATCATTTCTTTGGTAACAAAATGATTCGCGTTTATCACAAAGTCTTTTTCGCCAAGGTCTCCTGGATGCCTTACGGCATAATGTTGCGAATTTGATTCAAACACGGATATATAGCCGCGGTCGTCACCCAGTATGAAATTGCCAGTAGACCCGCCTCTTTCTACCTTACCCAACCACTGCTCAGCTTCGGCAGCAGTCTTGATGTACTGGCATAGTTGATAGCCGACACCCATAGCCGGCAGGGCCCAGACAGGCTCCACCTGCGGTAGCGCAGTGACTATCCAAGCCAGACTTTCGATATTCATCCCCGAGGTATGTACCACAAATCCGGACCCCGGGGTGGCTATGAAGATATTGCCATCGGTGGGATAGGCTATAAGAATCACCTTGTCAATATTTACATTGCCTACCATGAGCGTGGTAGCAACTATAGACATGCCATCTGTAGTAGCACTGCGGGTTGCTGCGTACGAGGTGCATTGGATTGCCTCATCCGGATACTTTTCACCGGGATAGGCCCACACAAAAACATCGAAACTGTTCATCAACACGAGATCCAGATAACTGATTTCAACACCTTCGGACTTACAGCCGTCTGCAATTCCTTTCAACCAATCCGACATCCCCGGGACATGCTTCTTGATGTAGAAGTCACATACTTCTGAGCCTTTGGTCAGACGTTCTTCCCCATAGACAGGAAGAAGCGCCGTCTTGAACACAGCGACGTTGTGGGCTACCCCATCGGCCGTCTGCTGCCCGAATTGAAACCCCATTTCGTAGTTTGACCCCGCCACAAAGATCACTGGAATTGTGCCCGTTCTAGCAAATACCTCTTTCTGGTTTATATTTGTTTTTTGATTTTCGACAGGCTTTGTAGGTGCTGTAATCGCAGGACTCTGCGCGGGAGCACATGAGATTATCGGGGTCAGAATAATGAGTATTGCCAGAATACCATAGACTATTTTTTTCATAGCACTATTCCCCTCCTAAATATGTCTATTATACTACCCCCCCCAAAAAAAAACACGCGCCGGTTTCTTGCTGATTCCTCTCACTGAACACGGTTTCGGCGTAGGTGTCACTCTCTGCGGCTGCCCCCGCGCCTGTGGCGATAAGAAGGAGTTCAAAGCCAGAGCCAGACATCACCTGCTAATCGCCGGCGAGAGCGTAAATGGCAGCGCCACCCCCCAGAAGCACCTTACCGAAACAGTTCAAAAGGGACTTGAGAATATCCTCAACCAGTATACCTATGAATTCCCGCGTCCTTGATAGGAGAAGCCAAGTGAGGATAACGCCATCATCAGTAATGACATGTAGCGAGGCTATCCGAAAACTCCAAAAATGACATGATTTGTGTAGGGGCGGGTTTTCAAACCCGCCCGTCCTTCAACGGAAGGACCCGCCGCCTTGCGGGCGCACCTAAAGGTACGCCCCTACGTGTTGTCTTTTTAGGCAGCCTCTTTCAGAGCACCTAAACCTTTACCGTCTCCCGCTTCTCCATCTTCATGGCGTCGGTGGGGCAGACGTACATGCACACGCCGCAGCCGATACAGCGGTTAGCATCCCGCACCGCAGTGGTGCCATCCAGCTTCAAAGCCTCCATCCAGCACCTGTCGATGCAGGCGCCGCAGCCGGTACACTCGTCAGAATTTATCATAACCACCCAATCCGCATAAACGGCCTGGCTGGGCAACGGTGAACGCTTCACACCTCTCAATATCATGCAATGGCAGAGACAGCAATTGCACAGCAGGTTGATGTACTCATCATCTGTATTAGCGAAGCTATGTACCAGCCCAGCTTCGTCCGCCTGCTTCAGAAACTCCCTGGCCTCTTCTTTGGACACCAAGCGAGCCAAACCACGGCTGGCAGCATCGCGTGCCGACTCTCCCACTATCATGCACATATTCTGCTTCGGCTTGTCGCAAGGTTTGTCCAGCAAGTCTCCATGATGCCGGCAGACGCACGTGCCCACAGCCCAGCACTCCGCCGTGTCAACCAGCTTCACCACCTCGTCATAAGGCATGATGGTGGGCAAATGGCGCATAGGCTTGTTTACCGGGATAGTTCTGGTGGTGGCAACGCTGGTGGCAGTATGTGGAGGAGACATCATAGCGATTTCCTTAGCCGCCTTCATATAGCTCCTTAACAGCACCGTCAAACGCTTAGAGCGTTCGCTCACTTCCCCCTTCATGAACTGCAGCTCTATCAACCCCGGTACCAGAGGCAGGAACTGGTAGGTCTTCTTCCCATCTTCTCCACAGGCTTTTATCAGGCCCCTGCCAGTCATTTCCTCCAACTGCTTCTCGACTTTCCCAGCATCTTCGCCTATCTTCTTGGCCAGGTCTTGAGCTGAAATAGACTCCATGGGCATGCTGCAGGCAAGCTGCGCTTGCTCCGGCGTGAACAGTGCTTCGGCGAAAGCATAGAACTCATCACACGGTATCGACAGCAACATCGTGCTCCGCGCATTAAGCGCCTGCGCTAGTTCATCATAGATTTTGTGTGACATGTGCTCCTCCTTATTATTTGGCAATATCATAATCCGTGGTGTTTGAAATCCGGCTTACGCTTCTCAATAAAAGCCCGCGCTCCCTCGGAATGTTTATCCTGCCTCATCCACATCAGCCTCAGCATCTCCCTTTCAATAGCCAGGGCATCCTCCGTGGGCCTACCCCAACCACGCACCACCGACTCTTTGTCCGACCGTATAGCCCCCTGTGGTAAAGCTGCTATGCTATATGCCAGCTCCAATGCCCGCTTCATCAGCTTCTTCCTGGGTACCACCTCGCTGACCAGCCCGATTCGCAACGCCTCCTTAGCATCGAAGCGCCGTCCGGTGATAATCAGCTCCAGACCCCTGGCATAACCAACAATCATGGGAAATCGAACGCTGCCGCCATCTCCCAGCGCAATATTCCATCGCCTCTCCAGCCAGCCGAACTCTGCATGGTCAGCAGCAATGCGTATATCCACAGTGCATGCCGTCTCCAGCCCGGCGGCAAAGCAATAGCCGTTGATTGCGGCAATGGTGGGCTTAAAGATGTCCACACGATGTGTATAGCCGCAGGGGCCCGAGTCGCCGGTCTTCATCCACTGCTCATAAAACGTAGGGTCAGTCATGGCGGCGGCTTCCTTCAGGTCCCATCCTGCGCTGAAAGCCTTGTCGCCGGCTCCAGTCAGGATGGCCACAAAAGCATCCTCATCTTCCTTGAAGGTTGTCCAGGCATGGTGCAGCTCCAACGCTATTGCCCTGTTTAGCGCATTGTGAACCTGCGGTCGATTCAGCGTGATGACCACCACATGGTCTTCCTTCTCATACAGGATGTTTTGATACTCCATAGAATACCTCCCAAACCCCAGCATCAAACCACGTTTTACCCAAATGAGTCAAGTTGAAAGAGTACGCCAACTCCGTCCCTAAGAAGAAGCGGTGCCTGCAACACAGCAAAAGTGCTAAACTTATGCCCAGATTCACACGTTCTTAATAATAGCGAACCAGCAAATAGGGGGAATCAGATATGAAAATGAAATTGTGGATTACAGCGATTGCTGCGATAGTTATTTTCGCCTCCTGCGCTCCGACACAGGCAGGCGAGGTAGTACAATCAGAAAAGCAAAGGATAACCTCGCCAAATGTGAACCAAGCCGACCAGGCAGCACTGGTCGATGGCAACAACGCCTTCGCCCTTGACACCTATCAGGTGATAAGAAAAGCCGAAGGCAACCTGTTCTTTTCGCCTTACAGCATCTCCCTTGCCCTGGCTATGACCTATGCCGGCGCCCGTGGCACCACCGCACAACAGATGGCAAACACGCTCCATTTCACTCTCCCCCAGGAACAGCTACACCCGGCATTCAACAGCCTGGATACCGAGCTAAGCCAGCGCGGCCAAGGGGCCAAAGGCAAGGATGAAAAGGGATTCAGACTGAATATTGTCAATGCCATCTGGGGCCAGAAAGGCTACAAGTTCCTACCGGAGTTCCTGGACACCCTGGCTCAAAACTACGGCGCAGGGCTTAGAACGCTTGATTTCAAACAAGCTTCAGAGGCTTCGCGCATCACCATAAACGACTGGGTGAGCCAGCAGACAGAAGGACGCATAAAAGACCTGATTCCAAAGGGCGCTATCGACCCGCTCACCCGGCTGGTTCTTACCAACGCCATCTACTTCAACGCCGCCTGGCAATTCCCCTTCAAAAAAGAGTCCACAAAGGACGGCGCTTTCCATTTGCTCGATGGACGCGAGGTCACAGTGCCAATGATGCGACAGACAGAATGGCTGGGCTATGCCGAAGGCGCTAACTACCAGGCAGTCGAGCTGCCCTACGACGGGCGTCAGCTTTCCATGGTCATTCTACTTCCCAGGACTGGCCAGTTTGCAGAATTCGAAAAATCGCTGGACGCAAATCAGCTAAAGGCCATCACCAGGGACATAAGCTCAGAACGTATTGCCCTGACCATGCCACGATACGAGTTCACCTCCGAGTTCAGTTTGGCAAAGACGTTGACAGATATGGGCATGCCCGATGCTTTCACAGGGCGAGCAGATTTCTCGGGTATGACGGGGAGACCTGACCTGCTGATATCGGACGTGTTCCACAAGGCCTTTGTCGCTGTCGATGAAGAAGGCACCGAGGCCGCCGCTGCCACTGCTGTGATAATGGCACTGAAAGCCGCCCCCGGTGCGCCCATTGAGGTCACCGTAGACCGGCCATTCATATTTCTTATTCGCGATATTAAGACCGGTACCCTGCTCTTCATCGGCCGTGTCCTGAACCCCAGCACTTAGGTCAAGGGGTGGCTATTGACCACTATTCTGAGGGTTGGTAAAATCGATTCCAAGATGCAGATGACCTAGAACTTGCAATCTGTGACCTGAAACTGGAGGTTGGCCTAAAACACGGCAGTCACCCGAAGCGGGTAGTGCCTAAAAAGTGATTGGCGACTAGCCGCTGGTGACAGGCAAATAAGGAGGGAGTGAACATGTGGTATTTTTATCTGGCTTACTTTATCGCGGGTTTTTTCATGGTTAATGGGGTGCCTCATTTCGTCAATGGAATATCGGGCAGGAGGTTTCAGTCGCCCTTTGCCAAGCCGCCAGCAGTGGGTGAATCGTCAGCGGTGGTAAACGTGGTCTGGGGGCTGGTGAACTTCGTTATAGCCTACGCGCTGGTCTGGGCGGTAGGCGATTTCAAATGCGGCTTCACCATGGATATGCTGATGGTTGGGCTGGGTGCAGTCGTCGGTGCTGTGGGGCTGGCCTGGTGGTTCAGCCGTGTCCGCAAAGGATGATTCCATGACCGAAACGGTTCAAGATAGCACACTCAGGATTACCCGATTGGAGCTAGGGCCCTTTGGGACTAACTCCTACGTTCTGGTGTGCAAGGTTACCAACGAAAGCCTGATAGTCGATGCACCCGGCGACGCAGATAAGGTGCAGGCTGAGCTAACAGGCACGACTCCCAGGCTACTAGTGATAACCCACGACCACTTTGACCACATCGTAGGACTGGACGAACTGAGGACAAAGCTCAAGGTGCCAGTGGCTATTCACCCCCTGGATGCCGGTAGTTTATCCTTTTCACCAGACATCGACCTTGCGGACGGCGACGCACTGGATGTGGGAAGACTGAAGCTCAAGGTGCTACACACGCCAGGGCATACAGCGGGAAGCGTATGCCTGCTGGTGGGCAAATACTTGATAGCGGGGGATACCATATTCCCGGGAGGACCGGGGAAGACAGGGGCACCCGCTGACCTGAAGAAGATAATCAATTCCATAGTGAGCAAGATATTTGTGCTTCCGGACGAAACGGAAGTTCACCCGGGGCATGGCGGGTCAACAGTGCTGGGGAAAGAGAAGAAGGAGTTCGCCGTCTTCAATTCAAAAACCCACGACCCAAGTCTATGCGGGGATGTTCTTTGGCTATCATCCTGATTTACCACCAGACATCAACTTTATAGAAAGCCTCTGCCATCTTGAAGCCCTTGCCCTCAGCCAGGGATTCGTATCTTTGTTTCATCAGCTCTTCCCAGCCTGTGGGGTGCTGGCCTACCTGACTCTTGTGGCAGTGCAGCGCTTGCATCTTGATGTCATAAGTATCGCTGATGTCGCTAAAATAGTTGGGGTTCTCCGCTCCCCAGAGCAATACTTCTTTGACCTTGTGCGGTTGGAGGCCTGCTTCCAGGAGGTCAGGATAAGCAAGATGGTCACGGGCATAGGGGAAGACAGCGTCAAGTACCACCTGGCCGGTGATGCGGTGGTCGCGGTGCCAGATATAGCGGCGGTAGGGGTCGCTGGTGGCCATGACCTCTGGTTTATATGTCCTTATCAGGCGGACAATTTGCTTTCGGAACTCGGGGGTATCTTCCAGAGCCTGGTCTTCAAGGTGCAGAAAGACAACCTCTTTTACTCCCAGCACTCTGGCAGCGGCTTGTTGCTCCTGCTGTCGAATCTCGGCAAGCTTCTCCGGTTTCATGTTGGGGTCGGGAGTTCCCTTGTTGCCGTTGGTACATACCGCGTAGACCACCTCTTTGCCTTCCCGAACCCATTTGGCGACAGTGCCAGCGATGCCGTATTCGGCGTCATCAGGATGGGGCGTAATCACCAAGGCATAGCAGTTGTTCGTCATTTTCCAAGCCTCCGCTGCTGAGTTAATCGAACAAAATTGTATGATACTATCAGCATTGTTACAATTTCAATTGAGGAACCACCTCACTCAACCTCACCCTCGTGATGGAGAGGAATGAGGTGAGGGGGCGAAGAAGCAACCTGGGATGTTTGCCAACTTGACAGTTAGAAACTGCAACCAAAGCGACCAACGAGATGCGGAGGCCTACGAGCGGCTGAAGGATGGTGCAGTTTTTGCGCAGCTGGTTTGCAGGCCAGGTTATTGCGTGGACAAGGACCTTTTTCTGGCTGAGATGGAAGATGCAGGGGTAGTTGGCCTGGTGAATATCCTGCCAGAACTGGGCATTGGGCGAGCTGTGCTAGAGTGTGCAGTTGACCGAAAATATAGCCTTGCACCAATACTCAGAGAACTTGTTCATCCAGCCTTGGAGCGTGTCAGAGAATTGGGCGCAAGAAGAGCACATGTGAGCCTCAATGCCACAAATGCCAAGGAGGCTGAGGTGCTATCGAACCTAGGGTTTAAGAGGGTACGTCAGTATCACGAGTTGAAGCTGGAACTGGCACAGGCAAATTTAGAAGGTAGTGACGAGCCAGGTGGGAGTCTCAGTAGACTTGGAGACGGAGAGGAAGCCAGGCTTGCTGAGATAGAGAATTGCTGCTTCGAGAATACCTGGGGATTTAACCCCAATACCGTTGAATATGTTGCCTGGGAGCTGAAAGCCAAGGGCAATTGTCCTGAGGATATTATCCTGTCTGAAGAGAGTGGTGAGGTGGTAGGCTATTGCTGGCCGGTAGTAGACCGCGGCCGTGAACCTGCCACAAGCAAAAGTAAAGGACGTATCTACATGCTTGGCGTACGTCCCACGCACAGGGGGAGAGGCCTGGGCAGAAGGTTGCTGCTGGCGGGGATGAGGCAACTAAAAGAAAAGGGACTGGAGACTGTGGAGATAACTGTGGATAGCCAGAATGTTGCTGCTGTGGGGCTATATCGCTCTCTTGGATTCGAGGTTGTGGAAGACACCTTGTGGTATGAGAAAATCATAGATTAGCGGTAACCGCGTGTTTCTGGAGCAGGTTGTGGTACTTTTGCAGCATCCTATCGGCGATATGAGGCCAGGCAAACGGGGCCACCGCCTCTCTTCTTACTTTGATATGCTGCCTCCCTTCACCATCTCGTGATAGTGACTCTGAAGTCCTGGCGGCAAGTTGTTGAGGAGAATTGCCTGGTAGTATATAGCCGATTTCAGCATGGCAAACAACGTCTCTCATACCACCTACATCCGTGGTTACTATGGGTGTGCCACAGGCAAGGGACTCCAGTGCCACCATGCCGAAACTCTCGTAATAAGAGGGGATAATACAGACATCAGCGGCGCTGTAAAACAGCGGCAGCTTCTCCTGGGTAACCGAACCGCCAAACGTCACCCTGTCTTGGATGTTCAGCTCAACTGACAGTTGCTGCAGTATCACCATTTCGTCTCTACTGTTCTCGTCACCACCAACTATCATCAGCCTGAATGGCTTTCGGGATGCAATCAGGGGCAATGCTTTCAGCATCTGGCGTAGCCCCTTGAGTGGTTCGACCCTGCCCACAAAGAGCACCATGCTCTCATGGTCAAGGCCAAGCTGCTGCCGGGCATATTTCTTATCTATAGGTCTGAATAGTTCCACGTTGACACCACAGGGAATGATATCAATCTTGTCTGGGTTGGCGTCGTAGTGCTTGATTAGCTCCTTCTTCTCCGTTTCAGTGGCGGCAATAATACAATCGCAGTCCTGTATTACCTGGCGTTCGCTCTCAATCCTCAGCTCTGGCTCATCTTCGCCGATGCCTATGTTGTTCTTGGTTATGGCCAGCGTGTGGAACATGCACAGGTGCGGCACATGCCACCAGAGCTTCAACTGGTTCCCGATGAGGCCTGACAGCCAGTAGTGGCTGTGAAGCAAGTCATAGTCAACGTCGCTGGATTTTCTGAAATTTTCCACGCCGCAGATAAAGCCTTGCAGGTAGGCATAGATAGCCAACTTGGGGATGTCATCGTCGCTGCCAATACCTATGTGGATAAGGCGGACGTTGTTGCCTAGCTCAATCACCTGCTGATGCACCGGCTCATGAGCACGGGTATAGATATCCACGTGGTGTCCCCTCTTGCCCAGCTCGCGTGAAAGCTCCTTGATGTAGACATTCATACCGCCGGTGTCACGGCTGCCCAGCTTTCCCAGAGGGCAGCTATGAACGCTGAGCATTGCTATTCTCAATTGTTCAGGCATTATTTCCCACCGTATGTGAGGTAGCACTGGTAGATTGGCAGCTCATGGCCGCCGAGGTGGTACTTGTATTGCTCGTCACCCTTCAGAAAATCGTATCTCCTCTTGCCTCTCTCGATGCTGTCTTTTATGCTCAGCGCCTTGGAGAGCACTCCCACGCTGAGCCAGGCGTATTGCGGGTCGTAACCGCTATTATACAGGTAAACGTTGTTTTTGTATTCAAAAGCTATGGTTGCGGCGGCAGGCTTAGAATCAACCTCAAGTAAGCCCAATCTGAATGTTTTACGTTTAGCCATGGTTTTGGCAATGGCCCTGAAGAAGGACTCTCTGGCAGGCATCATGAACTCAGCTTTGTCCTCTCGACTTTCGCGAAAAAGCTTGAGAAAGATGTCGATATCCTGAGGGCTAGCTTCAGCGGCAGTTCGGTAAGTTATCTCGCCTTCTTCTTCGAGGCGTCGCAGTTTGCGCTTGAGTTCGTGCCGCTGTTTACTGACCAGCAACTGTAAGTATTCCTCCCAGGTGCCCGGCAGGTCTAGTTCCACGGTGACGTCTATCTGGCTGCAAGCCACTTGCCATCCTAGTTGGCGGGCTACAGTGGGCATGGTGGCAATGGCTGTGGAATCTGGACGCAATGGAGCAAGGGACAATTTTCGGACGCCCTCTTTTCTGAGGTTGTCGAGGAGAATTTGGAAGAAAGCCTCGGCATTTTCGGATGAGACAACGAAGTCCAAATAGTCACAGACATCGATGCCGCCGACAAAGGAAGCAACATTCTTTTTAACCATGAGAGGGGCTATTCCTATGACATTTCCCTGGTTTTTTATTGTGGCCAGATGGAGTTTGGCAGCGGGGTTGAAGTGCTGCCACCAGGTACTTGACCAATCAAGGGATGAGAAGATGGGAACAGTCGGCGATTCCTCCTGAAGCTTTGTCCACTCGGAAGAAAGAGAGTCGAAGGTTTCCAACGTGTATTGTAATTTCATGCAACTGACTTGATTGTTTTTGCTCAGACTATTCTGCAGCTCTGCTTTTGAGGTATGCGGCGCGATTGGTGAGTGCGGAGAGGGCATTTATGGCATTTTCAGGCATAGCAAATGTGGGAATAACACGCTTGACCAGCATCGGCATACCCTGGCGTTGTTCGCTCGAGTGGCCAGGGACGATGGCTACTGGCTTTTTATGCTTGTGATAGACGCTTTCCAGGTTTGAAATGAATTGCTCTTCGTGGAGGAATGCGTAGCACATCATAAGGCAGGAATCCACTGCTTCCAGCACGATGTCCAGGGCTGTGGTGTAGATGGTTGTCATCTCATTTAGCGGAGCCCAAACCAAGTCTATGGGGTTCTTCAGGCTGGGCGAAGGCGGTATTCTGCCGATGAGGAAGTTGTCCAGTTTCTGCTGTGTTGCTATGGGGAGTGGGGGCACGGTCAAGCCGACCTTGTCACAGATATCGGCACTGGCTACGGCTCCGCCGCCTGCTTCCAGGAGCAATCCTAATTTGTTACCTGTGGGCAGATAGGGGCAGGTGAAGGCCACCGCCAAGTTGAATAACTCGTCGAGGCTACGGGCCAGCGTTATACCATTTTGCCGGCTGGCGGCTTCGAAGGTGGCATAGCTGCCGGCCAGAGAGCCGGTGTGCGAGGCTGCAGCCTCGGCGCCGGCTTCTGAGCTACCACCTTTCCAGATGACAATTGGCTTCTTAAGCGAGATATCTGCTGCCAGTTTCATCAACCGTTCGCCCTGTTTTGAACCTTCAATATAGGCGGCGATGACCTTGATATTGTTGTCCTCGCCGAAATATTCGATAAAATCCTCGATGGTGAGGTCGCTCTGATTGCCGATGCTGACCGATGCACTTAAGCGGTACCCGCGCTCCCTGCTCAGCAGGACTGAGTTCTCAGCGGCCCATCCGCTCTGTCCAATAAAGGCTACATTGCCATGCTCCATAGGCATGACGGCGTAGGGAACAATGGTGTTGATACCGGCCTGAGGTGAGAATATCCCCATGCAATTTGGCCCGACGACCCTGACACCACCACTCCGGGCAGCTTTCAGCATCTCATCCTGGAGCGCTTTTCCGTTAATGCCTAGTTCCGCAAATCCCGCGCTGTGCACAATGGCAAACTTACACTTTCTCTGGCCGCATTCAGATATGGCACGGGGAACGTTATTATTGGAGATAGCGATGATGGCGAGGTCTATCTCGTCTTGAATATCCAGCACGCTGGGATAGCTCTTGAGCGACATGATCTCCGGCTCTTTTGGGTTAATGGGGTAGATATTGCCTTTATAGCCATCCCGCAGCAAGCCGGAAATGAACATGCCGCCGCTCTTAGTGGGGTCTCGCGAGGCGCCCACTATGGCAATAGAACGAGGCTGGAAGAGATGTTTGAGGTCGGGTGCTGTCTCGTAGGAAGTCATCTGCCCTAACAAGGGCTCATTATACAACTATGAAGCTGTGGTAGGGAAGAAGGAGTCTCTTCCAATACAAGATGAGCCTGGAGGAGGTATCGATTTCTAATACAGGATGAGCCTGAACAGACAGGCGTCTCGTTTATGATTGGGACATGCAACTTATCATGAACGACAAAGAGTTAACTACAGTAGAGCAGGTCAAACAATTTTTAGAAGGAAGCGAGGCGCTTACATTCAAAGGA
>Ga0194111_10003404_pt1 | contig 18907 bp, 20 predicted proteins | sample TA2KigC300mmetaG_FD_146194 | JGI IMG/M metagenome (GOLD analysis project Ga0194111, IMG submission 146194) | Freshwater microbial communities from Lake Tanganyika, Tanzania - TA2015033 Kigoma Deep Cast 300m | ecosystem: Environmental > Aquatic > Freshwater > Lake | place: Tanzania: Lake... | reverse complement strand
GATGACAGCAATCCTTAGAAGCTTAGATCTTCTGGTAACTTCAAGATATCATGCTGCGATTTTATCTTTGGAATCAGCCGTTCCACAGATAGCTCTTGGTCATGATACTCGTCTTAAGGGCCTTTATCAGGATATGGAATTATACGACGATTATTTTGTCCATCATTCCTCCACGAAGATGTGGGACGAGGTCAAGGACAAGGTAGACGATCTTATCGAAAATCCTATAAAGATGAAAGGTATCCTAAAAAGAGCATTTAAAGAACATTTGATAAGAGCTCAAAGAAACCGTAAACTACTTCGAAATTTCATAAAAAAAAAGGGATGGAAAGTTAGAGAATGAGTGGAAATATATTGCTCACAGGAGCCACAGGTTTTCTGGGGACTCAAATAGCTCTACGCCTATTAGAACAAACCCCTTATAAAATCATCGCACTCGTTCGAGGAGATGACGATAAAGCTGCATTAAGACATATATCTCGTGCATGGTGGGAGTGGCCTGAACTCACAGGGACTATTGGAGATAGAGTTCAGGTGGTAAGGGGAGATGTCACTGAACAACTCCTTGGTTTAGAAAAGAAGGTTTATGATCAACTTTTATGCAATGTAACTCATATTATCCACACAGTTGCAGACCTGCGGCTTAACGCTTCCATAGAAGATTTAAGGAGAACAAATGTTCAGGGAACGGTTAATGTCCTGAAGTTGGCTGATTTGGCCCACAAAGACCATGAAATTTCAAGATTTTCATATATATCTACAGCATATGTAGCTGGTAGAAAGATGGGTCCTGTTTCTGAAGACTCCCTCAGCCATGAGGATGGGTTTTTGAACAATTATGAAAGGAGTAAGTTTGAAGGGGAAATACAAGTGAAAAACTCCTCTCTACCTGTATCTATATTTAGACCAGGCATGGTGGTGGGGGACTCCAAAACAGGCGCTATAAAAACTTTTAACACAGTTTATGTCCCAATCCGCTTATATTTAACTGAAAAAATGAGAATTATCCCAGTTAAACCTTCAATTAGAATTAATTTAGTGCCTGTGGACTATGTAGCTGATGCAGTGGTCCGTTTAACTTTTGATTCCAATGCTAAAGGTTTAACTTTCCACTTAACTGCTCCGTATGATTATCTACCTACTGTAGAGGAACTTGTAAAGTATGTACGGCACTGGGCCAGTGAAAAACTGGATGTTAACCTGCCATATCCCCGTTTCATTCCATTTTCACCCTCTATTTTTTCGAAAATTTCCTATTTGCAGCGATTAATGGGTCAAAAGCGAAGAAGATTAATAAATACACTTATTACTCTTGCTCCTTATTTGGGTGAAAAACGCCACTTTAACCGCGAAAATACAGACAGGCTACTGGGCCCGTATGAACTAAAATGGCAGGATTTTTTACCTTCACTTCTTAAATATGCAGTTTATATGGGATTTTTTCACCGATCTGAACGAACTGTGCATGAACAAATTCTTTTTCGGCTTAAAAGTCGCAGCCGACCAGTTGAATATTATGATATAGCTGGCGGCGAATTTATTAAGAGGTCTTCAGTAGAACTTCGTCAAGAAATGATTTATGCAGCTAGATCATTGCATAAATTAAATGTTAAGCCAGGGGAACGTATTGCTCTTTTAGGGTTCAATAGTACCCGTTACCTATCAGTGGATGTTGCAATTGGTTTATTGGGGGCAACAAGTGTTCCTATTTACTACACCAGCCCTGTAAATGAAATAAATGAAATTCTCAAAGATAGTGGTGCAAAAGTTCTTTTCGTTGGTATTTCAAAGCTATTGAATATTTCAAACAAAATTAAGACCAAAATTACTGTAGTTTCTTTTTGTAGAGAGTCAATGGATCTTCCTTCAGATGTCATGTCTTGGGAGGAGTTCCTTGCTCAGGGCAAAGAAACTGATAAACAGGAACTAAAAAATCACAAATTAAAAAATCAAAAAATAGAGACACAAGAAACCCAAGAAAATGCACCAGTAACTTTCAATGACATTGCAACGATCCGTTATACATCAGGAACCACTGGAAAACCAAGAGGGGTTATGTTTGCACATGGAAATCTTCGTTGGATGGCTGAATCACTGGCATCACTACCACCATGGAAAGATCGAAACAGTGAAGTAACATATCTCTCATTTCTACCTATGAACCATGTTGTTGAAGGAATTCTAGGAACTTATTCTCCCTATTACGCTCCCGCACCTTTAAAATTATATTTTCTGGAAGATTTCCAATACCTTCAACAGACTCTGCCGAGGGTTAGACCAAAAATCTTTTTTTCAGTTCCCCGTTTTTATGAAAAGGTATGGGCGGGTTTGATTGAAACCAGAATGGGCAAGATCTATATAAATTCTAATAAGGGGTTTAAAAAAAATATCTTAAAAAAAATCCTTCGAAGAGAGCTACTTAAAAAAACAGGTTTAAATCGCTGTGCACAACTCATTGTAGGTTCTGCATCAGTAAGTAATGATTTGCTTCAAGCATATCGAGATTTAGGAATAGAGGTTCATAATGCTTATGGTCTTACAGAAGCCCCTCTTGTTACTATCAACAGACTGGGTGAGAACAGAATAGGCACTGTGGGCAAACCACTCCCTTCTACCCATATATGTATAGCTCAGGATGGTGAAATTATGGTGAAAGGTCCACAGGTGACATCAGGCTATTTTAACACAGATACGGATTCGCTATTTAGAAATGGATGGCTTTTTACTGGTGATTATGGTCATCTTACTTTTGAGGAGGACCTGGTTATCGATGGACGTAAGAAGGAAATCATAATCAATTCATATGGAAAGAGTATAAATCCATTGAAAATTGAGGCTATGCTTAGAAATATTCCTGGAATTTCGGAAGCAATGCTAATTGGCGAGGGAAAGCCATATTGCAGTGCTATTTTATGGGTAAAAGATGAAGTTGATTCAAGTGGAATACATGAAAACATCGAAAATTTAAATTCTAGACTTTCACGACCTGAACAGATCAAGCGTTGGGCGATAATAAACGAAGAAATTTCCATAGAAGGTGGTGAATTAACTGCAAATCTTAAAATTAAACGAAAACCAATTATTCAACGTTATAAAAATGTTATAGATTCTTTATATGAAAATGGAAATATAAATGGGAGTCAACAAGAAGTTTTAATTCATGGGGATGGGTTGGTGGATAATAATGAGTCTTAAATTGAGAATAGCTTCTTTTTGGATTCCAGAATCTCTACTTATAAAGGAACTTGATAGGGTTGCAAAATTGACCATCAGTGAACTTGATAAAGTTTTGAAAGAATATGCTGGTGATTCACATTTTTTAGGTACTGAAGATTATATGTTAAATGGAGATATCACTGAAAGAAGAGCAGCCATGGCAGCTGCCCATAATGTCCGTGTAAATGCTCTTGTGAATGCTATTGGTTATAATAAAGCCATTAAAATTGGTAGAGAAGCCATGTTCAGGGCAGGAGAGCGATTAGGGCAAGATGCCCGTGGACGTTTCGGAGTGGGGGAAAGTCGTCAGGATCTCATTTTGGCGGCAAGGATTCTTTACAAAGTACTTGGCATTGATTTTGAGGTTAAAGAGCAAAATGGAAATATAATTTTGCTGATACAAAGATGTGCTCTTGCCAACTATTATCTACTAGAGACATGTAAAGTTTTAAGTGCCGCAGATGAGGGGGTGGTTCGTGGGCTAAATGAAAATTTTACAATGGCTTTTAGGGAAAGAATAACAGAAGGGGCACCGGAATGTATTGCCATAATTGAGTTAAAAGATTTAAAATGAGTTGATATTATGAGAGCTATTGTGGTGGGTAGTGGAGCTGGAGGTGCAACAGCTGCCCGTGAATTAACATTGAGAGGTTACGAAGTTTTAATATTAGAGGCAGGAAAACAATTTCAACCTTTCATTCGACATCTGTCTTGGACAGAGCCACTACGTCGTTTTGGGCTTTTGGGAAGCGAAAAAACTATTACCCGATTTTTCCCTCCCATGAATATCATTCGTTCAGAGAAGGATATGGTACTTGTAAGGGGTTTAACTACAGGAGGTTCTACAGTTTTATCCTGTGGTAGTATGGTAAGGGCTGAACGTGGTTTAAAGGAAATAGGTCTTGACCTAAAATTTGAATTTGAAGAATTAGAAAAACTAATTGGTGTTCAACCATTTCCTAAAGAAAGGTGGCGTCCATTAACCCGGCGCATGTTTGATGCTGCAGAAGATTTGGATCTAAATCCAAATCCCACTCCAAAGGCTGTAGAAGAACTTAAATGTATATCGTGTGGTCTTTGTGAGCTTGGTTGTGTTAATGAGGCACGTTGGGATTCGTGCAGGTTTTTAGATGAAGCTATTATTAGAGGGGCCACTTTGAAAACTTCTTCTCCTGTTGAAAAGGTTATTATAGAAAATGGAAAAGTTACAGGTGTTGTTGTCAGATCAGGAAGAACAAAAAATACGTTTAAAGGGGATATGGTGGTTTTAGCTGCAGGTGGAATTGGAACAGCCCAGATATTAAAAGCTTCAGGACTACCAGCTAAAGACAATCTCTGGGTGGATATTGTGCTTACTTTAGGTGGAATCTCGAAAGGAGCTCATCAACTTAAGGAACCGCCAATGGTATGGTATACTCAGCATGAAGATTACATACTTTCTCCATATCTAGATATACTTTCGCACTGGTTCCATAAGCCATGGAGAAACGTTCCTATAGAAGATCGTGTAGGAATCATGGTAAAATTAGCAGATTTAGAGGAAGGTTCAGTCTATGCAAACGGAAAGGTAGAGAAATCCATAACCCCTCATGATCATATACGCCTCAAGGAAGCTATATCTCAGGCAAAACTTGTAATGAAGTTTGCAAGCGTCTCAGGACCATACATAGAAGGTCTTCATAATGGAGGGCATCTTGGAGGAACGGTTCCCCTAAGAAGTAGCGACATTTCTTCAATGAAACCTCCATGGCTACCTGAAGGATTATGGGTAGCTGACCTATCACTAGTGCCTAGATCACAGGGCCTCCCAACAATTCTTCTCACCGCTGCTATTGCGTTAAGGGTGGTAAAAAAGATTGACGAATATTTGAAGTGTAAATAATTGCAATTGTTTATAAGGAAATGATAGTTTAAAAGATTTGAAAAAAGATTCTATATTCATTTTTTATTGATAATTTAACGATTTAATCGGCAAAATTTAAGAATTAACTTAAATTTGAAGATAATTTGATAAAATAATTAAATAAATAAAAAATTGAATTTAAATTAAGTCAATTTAATGATGAATATAAATATTAAAGAATTATATTTGAAAAATGTATAATCTCAGACAATAATTAAATTTGAAGATATAAATAAAAGAAGAAATGTTTGGGTTAAACGTTTCGTCCTGAGTTAAAATAATTTAAATAAATTTAAATACGTTTATTATATTCCAGTTCTTTAAAAGTAATAATAAATTTGGTGCCTTGACTTTTATCCAATTCTATTGTCCCATCAAGCTGTTCTACTAGGCTGTTTACTAACTGCATGCCTAACGATTCTGTATTTCTAAAGTCCAAGTCTTCTGGGAAACCCTCACCATTATCGCTCACAGTTAATATAAACTGATCATCCTTTGAATATAATTCAATGTTCAATTCACCATCTTTCTCATCTGGAAAAGCATGTTTTAGTGAATTTGATACTATTTCACTTATAATAAGGCCAAGAGGAGTTGCTGTCTCAATGTTTAAGGAAATATCTTCGATTTTTATATTTAATTTGAGTGGTTTTTTATCGAAACCATAAGAATAAATTAAATCAGTCGTTAATCGTCGGATATATTCGTCTATGTTGATTTTTGTAAGATTTTTTGATTGATACAGGCCTTCGTGTAAATAGGATATTGATTTGACACGATTCATACATTCATCAAAAATATCGTTCATTTCCTTATCATCAATATATTTGGATTGAAGACTCAGGAGACTAGAAATTATTTGTAAATTGTTTTTTACACGGTGGTGGATCTCTCGCAAAAGCAATTCTTTTTCTTTGAGTGATTCTTTGATTTGTTTTTCGGATTTTTTTCGATCGGTGTTATCTAAAATTGACACTAAACTTTTGTCAGTACCTGGAATTAGTGTTGCGTTGATAATTACCTCTTTTATCTTTCCTTTTTTATCTATAAGCCGTGCATCGTAGGTTTTTGGAGCAGAATTTGGATCAATTCTTCTCAGCCGATGATATTCTTTCATTTTCTCTCGATCATCTTCTGCGGCAAATTCAGTCCAACTCCTCTTACCTTCAATTTCTTCTTTTGTATAACCTGATAGGCTCTCAAATTCCTTGTTTATAAGTGATACTGTTGTATCTTCTTCAATTATTATAGTAGAAATTCCTCTATCTTCAAATAATGTCTTATACATATTTTCTGACTTTTTTAATGAATTTTCAGCCTTTTTTTGCTGTGTAATGTCTTCAACAGACATTAAATATTCTCCAGTTTCCATAAAGCCTGTTATGAACTTAATTGTTTTTATTTCACCATTTTTACAGGTCACATTGAATATTCTTGGCTGTTTTTCTCCAGGTTTGGCATCTTTAAAATCATCAACCCATGTTTTTATAACCCTTTTCCTATATTTTGGGCTTGGAAACGCCTTCTTAGACCATTCTTTTTCATTGGGAATATCTTCTAAATCATAACCAAAGATTTCCTTAAATTTTGGGTTGATATATTTGTATGTTCCGTCTTTATAGATTAAAACCATGCCGAATGGAGCATTTTCAGCTAGTGTCATAAATTTGACTTTTTCCATTTTTAATGCTTTTTCAACATTTTTAACATTTGTAATATCAATAAAACTCTCAAGAAGACATTTATGTCCCTTCAAGGTTACTGGAACCACACTTTTGATTATGGGTATTTCATTGCCATTAGAATCCAGAAGAACGCGTTCAGAATTATCAACGACCTGATTGAGATCGGTTATAGGACATTTTCCTTCTTCGGCCGGGCATATAAATTTATGGCAGATATTTCCAATTATTTCTTCCTCTGGAGTGCCTATAAGCTCTGATGCAACCTTATTTAAGTATATTATTTCATGAGTATTTTCGTCAACCACCACGATTCCTGTTTGTATTGTGGATAATATTGTTTTTTGATATTCTTCGCTTTCTTTTAGAGACTCTTCGACCTTTTTACGCTCAGTAATGTCAGTCAGGAGACCTCCTATACCCACAACTTCACCTTCTTTCATGATTGGTTGGCTTGAGGAACTTAGATAAAAAATATCACCATCCTTGCCAAATATCCGGAACTCTTTATACTCTTTCTCACCATTCAAAGTATGTTTAATACTACCAGAAAGACCAGCTAAATCATCAGGATGCACTAAATGTGAATAATGTTTATCTAATAATTCTTCGGCTTTGTGACCGCTAATTTTTTCTATATCCGGGCCGATGTAGGTGAAATTCCCTTCAGCATCCAAAGTAAAAATAACATTATCCATGTGCTCGACAACGGTGGGGTATTTTTCTTCAAGCTCTTCAAAAACTCTTTTGATGGTAGGAGTAAGGTTGTGGAGTCTATCTTTTAGAACGTAGCCGTTAGCACCTCTTTTAAGTGTTTCGATCGCAAAATTTTCATCTATTACACCGCTTACATAAATAAAAGGCAGTTCTGGGTATTTATCTCTTGTAATTTCTAATGCGTTCAGACCTTCAAAAGAGGGTACTTTATAATCTGCAAGGATTAAGTCAGGTTTAAATTCTTCAAGTGACATTATAAAATCTTTTTTGTTATCTACAGCTTCCGATGAAAAGTCTATTCCCCCTTTACGCAGTTCACGCTTCACAAGCTCAACATCATCAGGGGAATCTTCTAATATCAGGATTTTGATCTTTTTCATAATTCAATACCCTATGATTTATTTATTTATTTTTAGTATTTGGGAGCATTAAATGTCAATTAAAGAACTATTATAATAATATAGGTCTGTAGAATCTAATTGATATTTTTTTTATTAAAAAATATTCTAATCACAATTAATTATATATTATTAAATGAAAATTTTTGAAGGACTTTATAATTATATAGCTTTTATGTATAAACTAGATATAATTTAAATGTAATATTTCGATTTTTAACTTCCAAGTTCTTTTAAATAGATAAATTCGAAGATTAAATATGGTATATTTATTTTACAATAAATAATTGAGGATGAAGTCTTATAATTCAATAAAAAAAAACCATTAAAACAAATCTAGTTCGATAAAATCTTCAATAACTCATTTATCGAAGTTTAAGAGCTTTAAACCTTTCAGAATTTTCATACTTTTAATATATAGTAATTTGTCGGGTTCTATCAGTCCTCTAAGAGACTGGAGAGATAAGCCATCATTTCAATTTCTTCCCTTGCTATATAGTCTTCAAGTTTATATTTGGCTTCATGAGAACCTAAAGGAAAATATTCTTTTTTGAAATATAATTTTATGTATAGTTCTCCAGATCTTTCGGTTACATCTTCAGTTAAACGTTCCAATAGTTTATTTAGAGTTTCATAGTCAATTCCACTAACTTTGAAGGAAATATAATATTCTTTAGAATCTGGTGAAATTCCATAATCAACGATTTTAACCTCCATTATTAAGCCTCCTTTTAAAAGTTTTTTTCCCATATCTTTTATTAATTTGTGCATAGATTATCATTACATTTTTTAAGGAGGCATGTTTTGCTCATGTTTTCTTTGATAAACAATTAATCATATCTTATTAGATGGTTCATTATCGTTTGATTCGAGGAAAATTAAAAATGGCAGTTTTAAGAGAGACGGAGGGTTGATCTTGCGATGATCAAATTTTAAGATAGCATATGATAACATATAAGAATTTATTGGCTTTAATTTTCTATATAAAACCACCGTTTGTCTATTTATCCTAATGCTACGTTTAGAACCATCATCAGCGCAAATCCCATCATGGCAGATATAGTAGCTAAATCTGTATTTTCACCCCTCTGGCATTCTGGTACCAGTTCCTCGATAGCTACAAATATCATGGCACCAGCTGCAAAACCCAAAGCATATGGTAGCACTGGTTTTGAAATGGTGACTAAAACCGCCCCTATAACACCAGCAACAGGTTCAACCATTCCTGATAACTGACCATACCAGAAACTTTTTAACCGGGATTTACCTTCACCTCGAATCGGCATAGCCACGGCAATTCCCTCAGGAAAGTTATGAATACTCATACCGATGGCTAAGGATATGGCTGCAGCAAAAAAAGTTGGACTAGAGCTTACACTTGCGGCTCCAAATGCTACACCAATTGCAAGTCCTTCTGGAATACGGTGCAAAACCATAGCTAGTATAAGTAACCTGTTACGCTTCCAGGCCGTCTTGATACCTTCAGCTTCTTCTATTGGACTTCCAGGATGAAGGTGGGGAAGTATTCGGTCGGTAATCCCTAAAAAAAGTCCTCCCAAAATAAATCCTACTGTAGCTGGAAGCCATGTAGGAATACCTGTACCTACTGCCATTTCAATGGCAGGGGCAAGGAGGGACCAGAAACTTACTGAGATCATAATACCTGCAGCAAAGCCAAGTGAAGCATCTAACATCTTTCTATTTATTTTTTTGGTGGCGAAAACTGTCGCTGCTCCCAAAGCTGTCGATGCCCAAGTAAATGATGTTGCAATGAGAGTAAGGATAACAGGATGAATAACATTAAAATCTATCATATTTCTATTTTCCGTATATACCCATTTAAAACTTTATATTTTCTATAATCTTTCAATCAAAAAAATTATATCATTTTGGAGAGTTAATGAAAGCTTCATTTTTTTTAAATTGAAAAAATAACACTTTATTATGCAATTTCTTCTTCATCTTCATAAACATGTATACATGCAACAGGACAGTTTTCTGCTGCTTCAATACTGCATTCTAAATCTTCCAACTCTATTCCTTCATTTTTATCTATTTTTATGGATCCTTTCAAATGTGAAAACCCATCTTCGTCTATTTTCCATAGCTCAGGACAAATATCCACACAATTTCCGCATGATGTGCATAGATATTTTTCCATTTCTACTTTGAATACCACCTATTTCACCTTTTTTATGAATTTAATTGATGTTCCCTTGGTTCTAACTCGTGATTTTATTTTTTTAATAAAAGAAATTAAAAAAAGTCAGAATGTATTTTTTGCTTTAATTATTTGTTATTTGTCTATTATGCGAGCTTTCATGGAATTTAATGAAGATGTTACTGACTTTAGGCTGGCTTTGAGGCTGAAATATGCTAATTTTAAAATATCTGAATCGAATTATCAACATAAATTCCTGAACCAACAAGATAAACTTTGTTTTTGAATTTTGCTTTTTTTATGTAGGTTATTTTTAGAGACGGTTTTTTCTCTCCAGGTTTTGGCCACATGTATTCGACCCAACCTTCTCCTTTTTCTGCTGCTTCTATAAAAAGCTTTCCTATTGGTTTTCCTGTGATATCTTTAAGTTCGCTCATGTTTTTATTCTCACCACTTGGATCTGGTGGGTATACAACTCTTAACCCATCTAATTGCCAGACAAATATATAGCGATCATCTTTGTACCATTTACTACTTCTCAATTCTGGGAAAGATGCCTCTCCCTTCGCTTCTATTAATTTGACAGCTTCATTAACATAAGAGACTAGTTCTTCTTTTTGTCTTTGCTGTTGGCACTGTACTTTATCATAAAAACCTGCAAATGCTAAAATTACTAAAAAAATTAAAGCAAAAGTTAACATATACTTTCTCAAATTATTCTTCCCCCCTTTTTCATCAAGATTAAGAACATAAAAAGCTTTTTACTTAATCATCGTTTTTTTATGATATAAAATCATTGATGCCTAGATTTCTTTTTATAACCATTATTTCCTACTATTTTAACAATTGACCAGTTTTTTAAAGGGATATTCTATGGATTATTTTATAAATCTATTTTTTACCTAGTTTATCCAGTGCACCTTTAATTGCCTGTTGAACATCAGGATTTTTATCTTCATTTAATGCTGTCTTTAATGGTTCGATTGCTCCCTCATTCCCAATTTTACCAAGGGCGGTTGCTGCATATGCACGCACGAGGAAATTTGTATCTTTTAATGCTTGGGTTAGGGGTTCAACAGCTCTTTCATCTTTCATTTTACCAAGAGCAGTGGTTGAACAAGCCCGTACCAGGTAATTATCATCCTTTAAAACCTTTTTTAAAGGTTCAACAGCTTTTTCAACACTTATTTTACCGAGAGCTTCCGCAGTCTCACAAACAACACTCTCATCTTCATCACCTAGAGCTTCTATAAGAGCTTCAACTGCTCTTTCATCTTCGAGATAACCAAGAGATAAAGCTGCAGCCTCCCTAACATGCCAATAACTATCCTTTAAAATTTTGATAAGTGGCTCAACTGCTCTTCTATCTCCAATTCTACCGAGAGATAAGGCCGCTGCTTCCCTAACAGGCCAATGCATGTCTTTTAAAGCTTCTATAAGAACTTCTACTGCTCTACTATCACCAAAACTACCCAAAGCTTCTGCTGCTGCTTCCCGAACCTTACTATCTCTCTGATTTTTCACAATATCTATCAGTCCTTCAACATCGCCATTTTCTTTGATTTTTGCCACATCTGACTTAGAAACATCATCAGAGGTTTTCATTTCCCATTTCTCCTAATTTTATTAGATAATTGCTTTGAAAGGCACGTTTAATAAGCGATTTTTTAAGATATTAAAATCTTGAAGAATCTCAACTTTCATAATCTCAACTTTCATTTTAAGTTCAAATTATTATATTTATTTTGTTTTAACACATTTAAGAATATATTCTGAAATATTGAAGGAATTGTATAATACAATAGAATTATTTAATAAAATTTTTATTTTTTTCCTTAAACATCCAATTCTTAAAAACAAAAAATATGTATTAATAATGTTATTTAAACAATTAAAAAGTCATAATTCATTTCATAATTATGATTTTTCTATTTCTAAATTTCTAAGTAACGAAAAAAACTAATTTAGAACTAGTTTCTGTTCTATAAATTAAGAATATTAATAAATTGTTATAATTCTTTTTGCATGATAAATCGATGCTCACCGTGTCCATAATAATCTTTAATTGCTATTTTCCCGTATATTTCAATAGTTTCATAACCGGGTTCTGTTTTAGAAAAATTAAAACCAAGACTTTTGTATAAATTTATGGCAGGTGTATTTTCGGGTTTTACAGATAATTCAATATATTTTACACCATCCATTTTCCTGAAAGCGTCTATACATCTCTTCTGCAATTCTCTGGCGATACCTTTTCTCTGGTAATCTTTTATAACTGCAACTTGCCTGATCCAGCCTTCCTCAGGAACCACCTGACTTCTCATCCCGTACACATATCCAACTGGTTTACCATCATGTTCTGCTATGAATATAGTGGTCCTGTGGAGCCTTTCAGAAACTTTAAAGGTTATGGGAGAAGTTTCGTTTCCTTTAAATGCATCTTCATTGATTTCACGGATTTTAAGGAAATCGTTTCTCTTACACATTTTAAATTTAATATCTTGCAGTTTTAAATCTTTGTTGGGCAATTAATCACCAATAATCAAGTAATTAATATTCAGATTTTTTTTATATTAGGGGTTACAACTTTTTCAAATATAACTATTTCGAAATTATTTGTGATTTTACGGTTATTCGATTCATAAACGTTTTAAATTGAGGAAAAGTATTAAAACAAAATTTAAATTAACTTTATAATCAACATATTCATACATTTTTTAGGGAAATTTTCTTTTTGGTTGTGATTTCTGTTTTAAGAAACCTCTTTTGATGATTAAGAATTTTTAGAAACGTATTATTATGATTTATTGCATATAATGTATTAAATGAAAGAATTATCTGTTCTTAGTCCATAAAGTTATATTATGAAATATTTGGTAAGAGAGAATCCTGAGGCAATTGAAACACTTGAGCTTATTGAGGATGCTTTTTCTAAAAGAGCTTTTTTAATTTTAATATCCTGTTGTAGGGTTAAATATGAGGGGAGAGCTGTAAGCAGACTGGGGTTAGGTGATAGGATCCTAATTATCAAGGCAGATGGGTCCTTTCTAATACATCAGAACAGAAATTTGGAACCTGTAAACTGGCAACCTCCAAAAACTAAATTCAAAACTATGATAAAAGACGATATTGTTTACATAAAGGGAGTAAGAAGGTATCCAAATGAATCATTGGAGGTTGAAATTCATAAGACTTACCTGGTGTCATTTTTTATTGGAGAAGATACTAAATCATTGGAGTTAGCAGGTTATGAGGAAGATATGGCTGATATGATTTTTAAAAATCCTGATCTAATTGAGGAAGGGTTCAGACCAACATCTAGGGAATATTCAACTTCCCAGGGTTTTATTGACATTATTGGAAAGGATAAAAATGGTAATATAACAGTTTTAGAACTTAAAAGTAGACATGCAGGTGTAAATGCGGTTAAACAGCTAAAAAGATATCTTGAAGACTTTGAAGATCATAAAAAATTTGTTAGAGGAATTTTAGTAGCTCCATCAATAACAGAAGATGCACGTGAACTACTCGAGGAGAATAAAATGGAGTTTGTATCATTGGAACCTCCAAATGAACTAAAAAGAGAGGGAAATGTGACTTTAGACTTTTATCGATAAACGATACCTAGTTTAGCATTAGAGTTATGTTTGTAGAGTCATTATATCTCAGTTATCTATGATCATCACTACACTGCTGTTACGGAGAACCTTACAGATATCCAGCACGACTACAGAAACTATATAAATGCTGTTATGCATGTACACATGAGCGAAAAATATTGTCTAGAGGTCATCGTGGTTAAAGGAGATGTAAAATACATCAGAGGACTTACAGAGAAGATTATGAGACTTAAAGGCGTTGAACATGCGAGATTAACAAGCACAACAGCTGGAGAAACAATTGAAGTTGAAGCTGAAAGTCAATAAGATCCATTTAACCTTTAAAGTTGATTCAAATATTTTTTTTCTTTATTTTTCAATTTCTATTTAATGTGCATCTTCCATCAAAATCATAGGGTTTCCCATGACTGCCCATATTATAATTGTCTTCTAACCATTGAAGGAAATTTATAACCATTTTTTCATCAAAATTGCATTTATGACCTTGAGTTGAGTGTGTTACAGTCCTAAACTCTTTAGGAAGCTTTATAGCCCTTTTTCCAAAGTAATAGAAATAATCTGAAATAAGGACGTTTTCGGATTTCAAATCATTATCCATATTTTCTTCATCATGGAATGGGTTCATTTTTTGCAGGTATTTCCCGTCTTTTTTGTAATATATGCTATCATTTCGAATATGGAATCTTTTATCTCGAAAATACATGTCAAAAGTTAATCTTTCACTAACTCTCATTGCATATATGAGTCTATTTTGACCTACATTTTTCTTAGAACCCGTACCTATAACCCAATCGCCAACATCAGCGGTTTTGCGAATTATTGGTTTGCAACATGCCAGTGTACAGTAATGTCCAGATGGATGCGGTGCAAAACCGGTATCCGATGTAACAACATATGAATAAAACCTAAAGGTGTTTCCATTAGGTAATTTATATTTATTACAAGCCATATTATCTCTTTTTCAAAATTTCCTCTACAATCTTTATTTTATCATCAGTCAAACCATACAATTCATAAACTAATGTATCTATCTGATTATCCGTTGCATCAATCTGTCGCTGGATTAATTCCTAATTCGTATTAGTAAAAACTGGTATTTTGGATCGATTTTTATAAAATTTTCCTCTGATAAATATTAAATAATAAACATTTTAAATGTAGTATAATCATGAAAATTATAGTAAATAGTATTTATTTTAGATTTTATAAAATTATCAATATTAAAGTAGTTGGCTTATTTTGGTTTGTTTCTTCTTATTAATGGTGTGGTTGCTTCTTTTTTTGTATTTTTGGTCAAATTGCTGTTCAGAGTATCTTATAATCTCTATAAGATGTTTGTACCTTATTTTGTTTGTTATAACCATCTTAATTGGAGCTGTTCTGTCAATTTTTTGCATATATATCCCATACAGACTTTTTCTTCTCTTTTTGTATTTATCGTCTACCTTTGAAAGGTAATATTCGCCTGATACTTCTTTGGAATTAAATAACCCGTCTATTTCAAATTTAATATTACTTATGACGCCTGTTGCCAGATTCAAGTCCATTGTATCAACAAATTCCCCTTTCTCCATTATTTTGGAGTTAATCTGGTATAATCCATCGATATATTCTAAAATGCCACTATGCCAGCTATTAAAGTCCTCACTTGGGAAAATAAGCAGGTCATCAGTTTTATGAAATAGTTCTGGTTTGTATGCTAATATTTTCTTCCTGTCCATGATGCCATAACTTAACCTCATCTACATCCCAAGTACTAGCATTTTAAAGATAAATAGAAGTCCTTAATTTTGCTGGAACCTTGCTTTCAGATTCTCCAACAACATCCACATGATCAGTGATAGTTCCATAGAGATAGACATCTAAACATGTTTGTATAGGTTTTCTATCGAAAATTAGGTTAATATTAAGCTCGATTAACTTTACAATCTCCATTATATCTGACCAATAGCCCAGAAGTAAAAAATCCTTTCCAGTTTTTAAATAGCCATCAACCTTGAAGATATATCGTACAAAATCCATAACAGAATTATATCTGTTTTTAAATTCTTCTCTAGTGAAAATGATAACTTCTTCATGTTCATTAAATAATTCAGGATTATATGGTAACACTATCCGTCCACAAGGTACTCCCCGGCTTACTCTCATATCACATTCACCTTCTCCCATGTGGGTGTAATTGTATAAAACTAGTAGTTTAAGGGAGTTGAGGTAGAGAGCATAAAAAAAGTAATTGCAATAAAATTTTTGATATAAATATAACAAATAAACAATATCATAATAATTGGAGCGTGATAAAATGCCTGTGGTCCATGTAAATGTATGGAAAGGTTTTGAACAAGAAAAAATCAACTATTTAATTGAAAACTTGACTAAAGTCTTTGTGAATTTGGATATTCCAGCAGAAGCGGTAGAGATCCTAATACACGAAGTCCCACAATCTCATTGGGGAATAGGTGGAATACCAGCTTCAGAAAAATTTAAGGATGTTGACATACCTGGATGGAACCGAAAATAATAAGCCACTTAAACAGCTTCATGTGGGGTATAGAATACAATAAGAGAAATTATATTAATTTATCCGAAATCACTGCAGTTATATAAATTTTAAGGATTCATAATCCTTAAAATGAGTTTCACGACTTCAACCAAGGTCGCGATTACTAAACCTATCATTCCTATTATAAGGACAATTTTCACAGCATATGTGATGTATAGCTGGCTGAAAACAAAAGGAAATACCGTGTATAAGAAGTAAGCGACCATAAAACCCAGAATGTTCAAAAGTATCTGGATTATGCTTCGGAACCATCCAGAGTGGTAAACTAAAAAGAGTATATTCGCAACTATAGTTGATCCAATGGATATGTTAAATATCCATATAACATCCTGAAAGGATGAAGTGATAAAACTAAGATTCCAGGAAAGCACGTTGTTGACTATGTATAATAAAACAATGTTAACAATAATAGTACCGACGAATTCTGATGTTTTAGGTTCTTTTTCTTTTAATAGATTCTTTAAAAAATTCCCATCCTCTTTCTGGTTTTTTACATCATCAGATGTTTCTTTCATGAATCATCACTCTCTTAGTTGAATTACGGCCTTGAATCTGTGTAACTATAACTATTATTCTCTAATTTTTTTTATATTTGTTATTAATTCTCTTAATTTCTACTTTAATAAATTTAACCCCCCCATCAAGTAACATTTAGACTGTTTAAACTCTTATCCATCTTTGTTTGGTTTTGATTTATAGTATCTTTCAACAGATGTGAATATCATGCGATATAATTTTTCTATGTGATACAATTTTTCATTATAATCCTTTAATTTCCCGTCCAAATAAGTCAAATAAATCTTTAATTTCAATCATATTAATCTCAATTATTTCAAACTATCTTCTACAATCTTTATTTCCTCCTCACTCAACCCATAAAGCTCATAAATCATTATGAATATTATTATTCATCCCAATATCTCTAAGATCAGGTTATTTATTGTATTGCAAAAAATAATCAGAAACCTAATCAGAAACCTAATCAGAAACCTAATCAGAAACCTAATCAGAAACCTAATCAGAAACCTAATCAGAAACCTAATCAGAAACCTAATCAGAAACCTAATCAGAAACCTAATCAGAAACCTAATCAGAAACCTAAGTTAACACGTAATGAACACTTCTACCCTTACCTTTTCTTTTAATGACATCTAATTCCATCAATTTTGAGATTTCACGTTGTGCTGATGTATGAGACAAATTAAACATGTTTCTTATGTCTCTATTTTTAATTTTATCTTCTCGTATTATAAATTCAACGATTTTCATCTGCCTATCATTTAAAGCGATCTGTCATCGCTCTTTAAGAATTTTAACATCCTTACTCAGTCCCATAACTCGCTCTTTGACGGATTTTATATTGATCGCAACCCCGTCAGTGAAATATTCCAGCCAGCCAGTAAATCGAGTGTTCCAGGTCAATTCTTTTAATTAGAAGGGATTTAGCATCCTTAAAAACTGAATAAAATTCATTTAAGCTGTGATATACAGTCTGGAAACCTGAAATAACAAATTATATGCTTATTAGAACTATTTATTATTACGGGTAAAACCTGGAAGTCAGTTACCTTGAGGTGCACATTCTTAGTACTTCCAGGTACTGTTTAAGGTTATTTTAAATATTAGGATTGGATAGATTGATTATTCCAAAACAAATATTGTTTTTACTTAATTCATCACTGAAATCTGTAAGATCTGAGTCGTTTGTAACTACAGGAACGTTATAATCTGCTGAATAGCATAATAAAACCATGTCCTCATAGGATGGTACCGGACTTGTAGTTCCTTTTCTCTTCAAGTGTTCCATCATTGTGGGCGTACCATCAAGGGAAAGATAAAATCTTTTAACAGTTTCAATATCATCTCTGGATGGTTCATATTCAATTACACTAAACCAGGACTTCTCCAGTAACTTTTGAAGCTTTCTTTTAACCCTTTCCTGAATGGATAAACGTCCGGCATCCCCCAACCTCTTCCAGCCAAATAAATTTCGATTTTTAGGGTCGTTGCAGTATTCATCAACGATCTTGGCCAGGCCTTTTCTCTGAATCTCAGCCATTATCAGCTCCAGGGTTATGATATCGATGTTCTGATCTAGGAAAGATTTTGTTAATATTTGAGCTTTATCAGTTAATTCCAGAACTTTGAGCACTACTTTACTTCCCCTGATCTTTATTTGAACATAAAAACAGTAGTATATAATGGGATTAGCATCAAAAAGTACTTGTGAGTATTGGGGAGGCGGGTTCTTCATCTTCATCCTCTAGGAAAAGTTCTAGGTCAATATCGTCATCATCGAGGTTTGGAAGGATCTTTAATTCCCTGCTAGTTACATCCTGGACATAAATGAATTTCTCCCTGAGATCCCTTAAATTCAATTCAGAGAGAAGTTCGGGCTTCTCTAAAATAAGCTCGTTCAACTCTACAACATCCTTTAAATAGGAGTATACGCTGGTTAAAAGAAGGTCTTTTTTAACAGAATCTGTTAATTTCTCTTTTTTAAGGGCCAGAGCACAGTAATCAAGAGATCCCCTCACAAATAGGGAATTGTTGCTTGATTCCTGATTTCTGAAAATTGTTATTAAATCCATTATATCAATCAAAATCTGCCTCTTCAATCTTTTGTTCGTCTTTTCATCCCTTATATGAC